>MAAB01028983.1_pt1 | contig 43323 bp, 39 predicted proteins | sample 1115991 | NCBI WGS metagenome assembly MAAB01 (sample SAMN04961124, study PRJNA320927) | seawater metagenome | isolation source: sample BD02T18 sea water enriched with oil for 18 days | place: USA:Gulf of Mexico | collected 2013-07-27 | reverse complement strand
GGTTTACCTAGCGCTGAAATTATTGATGTTCTACCTTTAGACTCAGGTATATTGTGGATAGCATCAAGTAATAATATCAGCCTTTATCAACCCCTTATTAATAAACTCACCACTTTAGTTACGCCTAATAAAAGTAAAGTTATTTCTTTTGTATATATCGACAATAAAATTTTTGCTTCAACACTCGGCGATGGTATTTTAGTTTTTAATCAACAAGGCGACTTGTTATCTCAACTATCTAAAGGCCATAGCTTCACTGAGATGTTATTAGTTAATGGCGATATATGGGCCTCTGGTAAACCTGGACTGTATCGTATTTCACCAAAAAACTATCAAGTAACCATGATAGAAAATACCCAACAGTACTCTTTTGTCAGCAGTATGTTAGTCAAAGATGACACCCTTTATGCTATCCATTACAGTGGTGTACTGGCGTTAAACCTGTCTGAACAAGAGCAATTTAATCCGAACGTTATCATTAGTAAAACAACTATTTCAGGTAAGGCTTATTTACTCAATAAGACGATTAAGATAGAAAGTGGCAACGATGTCATCACCCTTGATTTAGCCAGTTTAGACTACCGCCCAGGACTAGCAAAAAAGTATCAATATCGAATTAATAATAACCAATGGCAGCAAATGAGTAATAACCAACTAACGTTAACGGGGCTGGCTTCTGGTCATTATAATGTTGAGATTATGGCAACCAACAGCTTAGGCCAGTGGAGTGATGTAAAAGCATTTACTGAGATTGATGTAGCCTACCCATGGTACTGGACATTCGAATTAAAAATTCTTTATACTATGGTCGCCTTATTTATCGTGTTGTTAACTTCTTGGTTACTCTTTTTACGTACTAAATCAATTAAAAAAATTCACAATTTACTCAAAGATGATATGAGAAATTGTGACCGAGTAATGAAAACTATTCAGCGTAATTTACAACTCACCTCTACATCATTAGCAAATAGTGAAGTGGAGCAAAGTAAGCTATTAATAGAAAAAAGTTTATTAGTGCTTAAGGAAAGTTTTGACTCACAAGAGCCTGACAATCTTGCTGGCAAAAACTTAGCGGTAGCCATTCCTTTTTTAGCTGACTATATCCATAGCAAGTACGAAGTTAAGTTGCACTGTACCCTTGATGATAAAATTGATAGCTTAAATTATGAGTTAAGGTCAGATATCTATAAAGTGATCTTTGAAGCGCTCATGTCATCCATATTCAAGAGTGAAGCACAAAACTTCAGCCTGTCATTACAAGAGGTCAAGAAAAAACTATGGCTCACGATTAACAGTGATAATGATTCTTTTAATCAACTCGATAGTAAAATAAACTTTGACCTCGCGAGTTATACTATTCGCCAAATCACCAGTAAGCACCATGCTTCACTCAATACTTTTGAGAATGATGACGGTAGTAGCCAGCTTGTAATTAGCTTTCCATTAATGCCCCTAAATTAGGCGGTTATTTTTTTGATAACCAAAATAATGAAGACATTTGCCTTATTCATTCGAAATTAGTCAGCAATTGGTATAAAATACGCCTCCTTTTATCGGTACTGGACTTGTTTAGACATTTCCAGTGCAAATTCGTGTGCAAAGAGTGAAGTAATGAGTAAAAAGCTATATATCAAAACTTGGGGCTGTCAGATGAACGAGTATGACTCGCAGAAGATGGCAGAATTGTTGGATTCAACCCACGGTTTCTCATTGGCTGATGAAGCTGAAGATGCCGATGTTATTTTACTTAACACCTGCTCTATTCGTGAAAAAGCACAAGAAAAAGTATTTCATCAACTCGGCCGTTGGAAAAAATTAAAAGATAAAAAACCTGACTTAGTCATTGGTGTTGGTGGCTGTGTTGCCTCTCAAGAAGGCAAGGCCATTCGTCAACGAGCACCATTTGTTGATATGGTTTTTGGTCCGCAAACGCTACACCGTTTGCCTGAAATGCTTAACCAACTTCAGCACTCAAGTAGCCCTATTGTTGACGTCAGCTTTCCTGAAATTGAAAAATTTGACCGTCTACCAGAGCCAAAAGCTGACGGTGCAAGCGCATTCGTTTCAATCATGGAAGGTTGCAGCAAATATTGTACTTTCTGTGTAGTGCCTTACACGCGTGGTGAAGAAGTCAGTCGTCCTCTTGACGATGTATTATATGAAATAGCGCAACTAGCCGATCAAGGCGTTCGTGAAGTAAACCTACTGGGTCAAAATGTTAACGCTTATCGTGGTGAAACACACGATGGCACCATTTGTCGTTTTGCCGATTTAGTACGTTTGGTTGCGACCATAGATGGTATTGACCGAATTCGATATACCACTTCACATCCGGTAGAGTTTACCGACGATATAATTGAAGCCTACGCTGATGTACCTGAGTTAGTAAACCACTTACACTTACCAGTACAAAGTGGTTGTGACCGCATTCTTACACAAATGAAACGTGGACACACCGCAATCGAATACAAATCTCAAGTGCGTAAATTGAAAAAAGTACGCCCAGAGTTATCTATGTCTTCTGATTTCATTATTGGTTTCCCAGGTGAAACAGATGAAGATTTCACTGCAACAATGGACTTAATTAAAGCCATTGATTTTGATTTAAGTTTTAGCTTTATTTATAGCGCTCGTCCTGGTACTCCTGCAGCGGATTTACCTGATGATATTAGTGACCAAACGAAGAAAGATCGTTTAAAGCTACTACAAGACCAAATAACACACCAAGCATTACGCATTGCCAGACAAATGCTTAATACCGAACAGCGTGTTCTTGTTGAAGGCCCTTCAAGAAAAAACCCAATGGAATTACGTGGTAAAACAGAGAATAACCGTACGGTTAATTTTGTTGCCCCACATAGCGTTATTGGCCAATTTGTCGATATCAAAATTACTGATGTCGTTGCCAACTCTTTACGCGGTGAATTAGTACGGGAAGAAAAAGATATGGGGTTACGAATTGCCCATTCTCCTGCTGATATTTTGGCAAATAATCACCACACGGCAACGCCAAGTAACCTTGACGAATTAGGTGTTGGAACATATACACCATAGTCGTATCATTACGGCAGTACTAAGCACTTTTACTTTAACAGAGCAGAAATAAATTGACGACACCAACGACTAAGTCACACAAGTTAACCCGAGAAGTGTTCAGTTTGACTCCTGTAGACAACCATAGGCAAGCAAATTTATGTGGCCCTATGGATGATAACTTAAAGACTATTGAACGCCGTTTAGGTGTTGAAATAAGTTACCGTGGCCATGAATTTACAGTCGTTGGTAAACCAAAGAATAGTCTGTCTGTTGTTAAAATTCTAAAAGATCTTTATCTCGAAAGCCAAACAGTAAAAGGTGAAATCAAGATAATAACGCCTGAAATGGTGCATTTAGCCATTCTAGAAGCTGATTGTCTCGAACAAGAACAACTTAGCGATAAAATATCATCTGAATTAGGTAAACAAATAGAAGAACAGTTAGGTAAGAAGTTCGATGATATGGTAACCATTAAAACCAAACGTGGTGTCGTTAAACCGCGCAATGGTAATCAACAGGCTTATGTACAAAATATAATAACGAATGATATTAGTTTTGGTGTAGGTGTTGCGGGTACTGGTAAAACCTATTTAGCTGTTGCCTGTGCTGTAGATGCACTAGAGCGTCAAGAAGTACGTCGTATTCTCCTCACCAGACCTGCTGTAGAAGCTGGTGAAAAGTTAGGGTTCTTACCGGGCGATTTATCACAAAAAATAGATCCTTATTTAAGACCTCTTTATGACGCTCTCTTTGAAATGCTTGGCTTTGAAAGGGTTGAAAAGCTCATAGAGCGCAATGTTATAGAAATAGCGCCATTAGCTTATATGCGCGGCAGAACACTTAATGATGCCTTTATTATTCTCGATGAAAGTCAAAACACCACCGTTGAACAGATGAAAATGTTTTTAACGCGTATTGGTTTTAACTCTCGTGCGGTTATTACTGGTGATATTACCCAAGTCGATTTACCTCGTCATCAAACATCAGGCCTTCGTCATGCCATTGAAGTTTTACAAGACATCAATGGTATTAGTTTCAACTTATTCCAATCCAAAGACGTAGTTCGCCATCCAGTAGTTGCCCGAGTTGTTGATGCCTATGATAGTTATGAACAAAAAATAAATAGACAAAAGCAAGAAAAAAAACAGGCACAACAAACAAGTAACGATAAAAGTGATTTGAGCTAATGACTCATGTAATTGATCTGCAAGTTGCCTGTAAACCAACCCAATTACCGACTAAAGAGCAGTTTCAGTTATGGGTTGATACAGCCCTAGTAGCAGTTAGCAGTGAACCAAGCCAAGATTTTGAACTTACCATTCGCTTGGTGAATACTGAAGAAAGCCAACAGCTAAATAAACAATATCGAGGCAAAGATAAACCGACCAATGTTTTATCTTTTCCTTTTGAAGTACCTGATGGTGTTGAACTTAACCTATTAGGCGACTTGATTATTTGCATTGAAGTAATGAAACAAGAAGCACAAGAACAAAACAAAGCTTTGTTTGACCATTGGGCCCACCTTGTTATTCATGGTTGCTTGCATTTAGTTGGCTTTGATCATATAAGTGAGACTGAAGCGTTTGAAATGGAATCTATTGAGATTGCTATTTTAGAAAAGTTAGGGATTAATAATCCTTATTTAGAACAGTAAATCATTAATTTACAACGATATAAATAAAATTAATAAGTTGATTGGCCAGCGGTTTAATAACATGCTCGTTAACATTCTCAATCAAATAATAAAGGAATACAAATAGCTCTATGAGCGATGACACCCCCCACTCTAGTAACGGTTCAGCCAATAAGTCTTTTTTGCATAAAGTTATGCAAGTATTAACGCCTGAGCCGAAAAATAAAGATCAATTAGTTGATATACTAAATGATGCACAAGACAGAGATTTGATCAATCTTGAAACCAAACAAATGATTACAGGTGTCTTAGACGTATCAGAAATGCGCGTTAGAGATATTATGATCCCACGTTCTCAAATGGTTACTATTGATATTAACCACAGCCTTGATGAGTTCTTGCCTATTATTCTAGAGTCTGGTCATTCACGTTTCCCTGTTGTTAATGAGGATATCGATCACGTTGATGGTATTTTATTAGCAAAAGACCTACTTGCTTTTAGTTTTAACTCTGAAAGTCAGAATTTTAGCTTAAAAGAAGTTATTCGACCTGCCATTATTGTCCCTGAAAGTAAAAAGGTTGAACCTTTATTAAAAGAGTTTCGTTCAAATCGCTACCATATGGCCATTGTTGTTGATGAATACGGCGGTGTTTCTGGTGTTATCACCATCGAAGATATTTTAGAACAAATTGTTGGTGAAATTGAAGATGAAACCGATGATGAGATTGAAGAAGAGATAAAACACTTAGCGGGTAATGTTTATCTAGTAAAAGCGCTTACAGAACTTGGCGACTTCAATGATTACTTTAACTGTAATTTTAATGATACCAATGCCGATACCATTGGTGGTATTGTTTTGCGTCAGTTTAATCATATGCCACAAAAAGGTGAACTATTTCGCTTGGGCAACTTTGAGTTTAAAGTGCTAGTGGCCGATAGTAGACGCATGCAGATGCTGCAAGTAAGTGTTGATAAAGGTCACGAAATTAATGGCAAAGTGAGTGACTAACATCAGTAAGGCTTCTGTTTTTAAATCAATAAAAAACAAACTAGCAACCCCAAGTAATTGGCTGTGTTTTCTCAGTGGATTTTTCTTGGTTTTTGCTTACGCACCCTTTTCTTATTGGTGGTTGGCATTAACTTTACCTAGCATCATGTTATATCAAGTCAAACATGCCTCCCCTAGAGTAGCCGCTAAAAAAATAGCCCTTTTTGCCTTTGGTTGGTTTAGTAGCGGTATTAGCTGGGTTCATGTCAGTATCGACCAATTTGGTGGCCTACCACTGATAGTTTCTCTGTTATTAATGTTAGCTTTGTGTGCTTACCTAGCACTATTCCCAGCACTTGCAGGTTATTTAACTGCAAGAATAGCCAAGAATAAACACGTTAATTTATGGTTATTCCCCTCTATTTGGTTACTGTGCGAATACTTACGCGCTGTTGTATTAACGGGATTTCCTTGGCTCTCGCTTGGTTATAGTCAAATAGATAGTCCATTAGCCAGTTTCGCGCCTATTATCGGTGAAGTGGGTCTTACCGGTATTATCTTGCTATTAAATATTTGCTGGGTAAAAATTTATTGTTTTTATTCTGATTTACTCAACAATAAAAATCAAAACTCTCCAGTTACAATAACCCATAAAACGTTAGCTCTGCCACTAGCATTAGTGACAAGTATTATGCTGACAAGCTTTGTATTTGCTCAAGTAAGCTGGACTGAATTAACAGGGAAGTCAGCTAAAGTAGCCCTTATCCAAGGTAATATAGCCCAATCGATAAAATGGCAGCCAGAGCAAGAGTGGCCGACCATGTTGAAATACTTAGATTTAACACGCGTAAACTACGATGCTGATATTATTGTTTGGCCTGAGTCTGCTATTCCAGCGCTAGAGCCAGCAATACAAGACTATTTAACTACCGTGAATCGCTCAGCGATTTTAAACAACAGCGCAATAATTACTGGCTTAATTAACTACAACTTTGAAAGTAAAGAGTACTTTAATGCGCTACTTGTTCTAGGTAAAAAAAATACTGAAGATGAACAAGGTTATTATTATAATCACAGTAATAGATACTATAAAAGCCACTTATTACCTATTGGTGAATTTGTTCCCTTCCAAGAATTGCTTCGCCCAATAGCACCCTTTTTCAACCTACCTATGTCTTCTTTTACCGCAGGTAATTACATCCAACCCAATTTGATCGCAAATAACTTACATATATTACCGCTAAACTGCTTTGAAATAGCTTTTCCAATGCAATTAGCAGCCAATTTCACTGATGATACCGATATGATTTTAACGGTCAGTAACGATGCCTGGTTTGGTGATTCTCATGGCCCTCACCAGCATTTTGAAATTGCTCGAATGCGGGCGCTAGAATTTGGTCGCCCATTAGTAAGAGCAACAAATAATGGTGTGACAGGCATGGTTAATCATTTGGGAGAAGTTACCGCGATTGCACCACAGTTTAAAGAAGTAGTGCTTAAGGGAACGGGAACGGTTGAGCTTGTTAAGGGCAATACCCCCTATAGTCAATGGCCAAATCTAATATTATGGTTGATGATATTGCTACCATTGAGCTTGATGAAAATCTTTAAACTTTAGTAACGTAAACTCTTGTAACGTAAATATTAGTCTTTTAAATAGTAATCGCTTTACTATTATACCCAAGCTACCTGAAGATGCAGGTTTCAGCTGGAATTAGAAAAGCCTTTAGGCTAGGCATTGATTGAAGAGAATGGTTGTTCTGGAGAATGTGCTTCTGCATTCTCTAATAAGCTGCATCCCTGCAGCGTCCTTGTCGAAATCAATAACGCAGCATAAAGCGTTTCTAAACCAGCCCTGCGGGGAGGTCTGAGCAAAGCATGTTCTTCGTTGCCTCCTTTTTTAAGGGAATAACCCTTAATAAAATGAGGCGCCTTGATCATGAATCGCTCAAGCGTCCTGAAGCACACATCTTCAAGTTGCTTGGTAGACATGCTTTCACGGCAACTTTGAATCATAATAGATAAAGTGAACGAAACAATGTCGACACTTTATCTATTCTTTTAACGTTATTATCTTTTTTGTTTCGGGTGCAATGAAGTTTTGTTACGGCCACTTCCTTTTGATCTATATAAGGCAGCATCAGCACATTCAACCCAAGCTTCAGCGGTTGTAATACTTTCATCAACTTCAGCCACACCAACACTTATAGTGTAATTAATATCAATATCATTGTAAGTCACCCTGGCCGCAGCCACTTCTTTACGAAGTCTCTCAGCAAATACGTAAGCATTTTTAAGTGAGGTATCTGCCAATAAAATAGCAAATTCTTCCCCGCCATAACGACCACAAATATCGGTTTCTCTAACATGGTGACGGATCAAGCTAGAAAGATGACGAATAACGATATCACCCACCACATGACCATAGCTATCATTCACATTTTTAAAGTGGTCAATATCTAACATCACCAATGAGCTAGGATGCTGACTTCGACCCCAGCGTTTATATTCTGCTAATAAACACGACTCCCAGTGCGCACGATTGAATAATTGCGTTAAACCATCTGTTTGACTTAGTATTGCCAACTCTTCATTCGCTTTTGTCAATCCTTGTTTATGCACAGCATTGTCTGTGACATCATAAACCAATAAACACAAATGGCTAACTTCACCCGTTGAAGATAAAAGCGGAATAAACGTGGTGTTTTGATACATAAAATCAGCGCTCCCCGTAACAGGGCGATAACTATCAAACTTGAATAAGTAGGGTCTTTGCTCCCATATCGTAAAGGCTTTATTTTTCAGTAAAAAAACTGACTCTGCCTTGCGAGTAAACCAATCTTGAGGGATCTCTTCAAATAGATCAAATATCAACTTTCCCTTTACTTGGCGAGGTAACAAACCACTATGGTTTTCCATAAAACCATTGAATATTTGAATGGTGAACTCTTTATCAAGCACAACGAGACCAACATCAATGTTATGTAACATTTCCATTAACCAATGTAGCTCATTTAATTGTGATTTTTCTAATGTCATAACCAATTCCTGTCGTCACTTAATCGCGCTAACTATTTATTAATAATAAGTAATCTTTACTTTGAAACTCATGAGTTAATCAATTAAATAAGCCAATTTATTATTAAGTGTTTGCATCGACTTTTCCGTGAATAGTAATAACAAGTCACACTTTATTGGATAATTTTCTATGCTATAACTAATTTCTATTGCGAGTGTTTTTTTCCATTTATTGGCATTATTAGCAATTAAATCAGAGATTTTTCTATGTTGCCCTAATACCTCAGGGTGTCCTTGACTAAACTGAATATCGAGCTGTTCTGATATTCCTTTTAAGCAGGCGCCAATAAGTACATTTGCTAGGTCCATTAATAATTCTAATTCAGTCCCCATGTCAGCATCATATTGGTAATTCATCAATGACGCGACATCTTTAAAACTGGAGTCATTAAGGATCAACAAAGCCTCCCCTGAAATACCCGCACTAATAAAACCTTGGCAAATACCTGAGGTACTTTCATGATTTTCGATATCTTTCAACGCCATTCGAAGCTCACTCACTTCGATGAAATTAACATTAGGAATAGGTAACTCAACAAAAACATTGAGTAAACGAGCAAGTAAATCACCCGCTCGCCCCATAGCAACATTGGCAATTTCTTGATAACAATCGCGAACATCTGTTGATAAGGCAAGATTAGGTTCAGCAACTTGTGGTTCACTCTCAACAGTAGATACATTAACTTGAGTAACCATAGGCTTCTCAGAAGTATTTATAACGGTAGGTGGTGGAGTTGCTGGAATATTGATTGGCACATTTTTCGATGCTTCTACTTCATCGATCGCTGCTGGTGTTTCAGTAGAGAAAATCCCATAAGAAGAAAGTACTTTAGTAAGGATATCTTTACTGATAGGCTTTTGAATGAAAGCTAGTGCCCCTAAGCTCGTAACACGTTGATGCGCTTCAGGCTGAATATCACCGGATATAACAATGGTCAGTGTGGGTAGATCTTGCGCTAAGATAGCTTCAAGCACCTGATAGCCATCCATTGTTGGCATGTTAAGATCAAGTAAAAGTACATCACCTTTCCCTGCCTTTATCGCTTCAACTCCCTCAACACCATCGGCGGCAAAGCTTATCTCTACATCCCAACCATCAGGTAATGAACGCGCAACTTGTTTGCGCGCCATATTAGAATCATCACAAATTAATAATTTAGTGGTCATATTAATCTTAGGCCTTACATAAACGATAACTAAATAATAACAACGGCAGCGTATATACCCAAGCCACTTGAAGATGCGCGTTTCAGTGGGAATTAAAACAGCTTTAGGCAAGTGAAAATATTAAAACATAATCTCTATGTTTTGAGTATTTTATGCGGGATAAAGTGATTTAAAACCCATCGAATAAGCGCTTGAGCGATTCATGATCAAGGCGCCTCATTTTATTAAGGGTTATTCCCTTAAAAAAAGAGGCAACGAAGAACATGATTTGCTCAGACATTCCAGCTGACACCTGCATCTTCAGGTAGCTTGGGTATAAATATATCTAACCTCTATTGATAACCTTAAAGTATCCAATATAAAACACAATGATAAAGTTCTATTTATAGAATTTTTATCGATAAACGGCTAATATCAGTCCACCTTAACCATTATTTTCAATAAACCATGAATTTTACTACTTCAAATATCACCTTATGTGCTTTTTTTATCGCCAGCTTTACCGTTGCTTTTAATAGCCATAGCGATAATTTTGACTCAAACAAACTTAAATCGACACAAAATCTGGTAAAAGCAGGAGATAAATATATCACCCTGTTAGGCGAACAAATCAATGTTGGCGAGCAAGCCCCGCAGTTTAAAGTTGTTGATAAAAACTTCGCCCCGGTGACATTGGCAGACTTTCAAGGACAAACTTTACTTATTTCAGTCGTGCCAAGCTTAGATACCGGTGTTTGTTCTATTCAAACAAAACGATTTAATGAAGAAGCAGCAAAACTACCTGAGAATATTACAATTTTAACCATCAGTAATGATCTGCCATTTGCTCAAAAACGTTTTTGTGATGTTGAAAAAACTGATGGTATTAAGGTGCTATCTGATTCAGTTTGGCGTGATTTTGGCACTAGTTATGGTTTATTAATCAAAGATATGGGACTACTTACCCGTGCAATATTTGTTATAGATAACCAAGGAAAAATTGCTTATAAAGAGCTAGTTACTAATATCTCGCAACACCCGAATTACGATAAAGCGTTAGCTAAAGTTAGATATACGGCGCCTGTTATTGTTATTGATGCGGAAGTTGAAGTTGAAGTGACTAAAGAACTTCCCGTGAAAGAAGCTGAAAAATAACAGTTAAAATATATATTTAAAATACAACTAAAAACAATCAGTTAAAGTTTATCATATACATTTTTCAACTTTGTTCTTGAAAAACCAGTAAACAATCCCATCTTTAATTGTGTAGTCGCCGTAAGGGGCTACACAACAAAAATTGCCTGTTCATTGTGAAAGGCAGCATTATTTTAAATGACTTATGATTTTGTGATTCAACTCTAGGCAATATTTTTGCTAGAAAATAACTAACAACATCAACGTCGCTGTTTAAAATAATAATCACTTTATTGCTATATTATAGGATAACTTATTATGCGTAACTCTACAGACTACAGCCCTCTTTATCGTTCATATATTGGCTTTGACCATTTAGCTAGTTTAATCGATAAAGCTTCCCAACCGGGCAAACAATCATCATACCCGCCATATAACATTGAGTTATTGGCCGAAAATCAATACCGTATTACTATGGCTGTCGCAGGTTTTAGTGAAGAAGATATTGATATTGAATCTAAAGACAATGGTTTAATCATTGTTGGTACCAAGCAAGCCGCTGCTAATTCAAAACAAGAAGACGAGTCAGCCCCTCGTCATTTTTTACATCAAGGTATTGCCGAACGAAATTTTGAGCGTAAATTTCAATTAGGCGAACACGTAAAAGTCATTGGCGCCTTTATGGAAAATGGTTTGCTGCATGTTGATTTAGAGCGAGAGATTCCAGAAGCATTAAAATCTCGAAAAATAGCTATTAATGGCAAAAGCTTATTGAATGGAAATTCATAAACTCTAATTTATTTCATGTTTCTCCTTTTATTTTACCTGTTGTTTTTGCCCAGTCTTTGACTGGGCTTTTTTGTTTTACTATGCTATTTAAATAGTTATATAAATTATTTAAGTAGTTAAGCCATTGACTGAACTCCCACACTTAAAGAATAAAATAACCGTCGCAGGAGGCGGCCCTGTTGGCGCTATGCTAGCCATTATTTTATCGCGTGCCAATTATCAGGTCGATGTGTTTGAATCACGCCCTGACCCTAGAGCACACAGTGCACAGCAAGGTAGGTCCATTAATATTACCTTATCAGAGCGAGCATGGGCAGCACTTGAAGTTATCGGTATTGATAAGAAAGTACGTCAATATGCTACGCCACTTTATAAGCGTGTATTCCATGGGCATGATGGGATCCTATCAGAACAAAATTATGGCAAAAAAAATCAAGCGGTCTGGTCTATATCACGAGAAAAATTGACTGAAATTTTGATCAGCCAAGCCGAGCAAGAAACGCAAGTCAACTTACACTTTGAACAACGATTAACATACATAGATTTTAGCACTGCTTGCTGCTCTTTTAGCTATTTGAAAGCAGGTAGAAAAGGCCATAAAGAGATTGATGCAGATTACGTATTTGCTGCCGATGGTGCTTTTTCTAAAGTACGTCGTCTTGCGCAGGAAACACCACGCTTTAGCTACTCTCAACGTTATATGAAGCAATCATACATAGAATTAACCATTTCCCCGAACAAAGACGGTAGTACTAAGTTATCGCCACATGCCAGTCATCTTTGGCCGCGCAAAGGTTTTTTATTGATTGCACTGCCAAATAATGATGGTAGTTTTACCTGTACCTTATACTTAAATTACCAAGGACTCGTTTCATTTTCATCACTAACAAGTGCAAAGGCAGTAGAGGATTTTTTTCTCCATCATTTTACTGATGTTATGCCACTATTAGAAAATCCTGTCACTGAATTCCTTAAAAAAACACCTAACCCACTATTTTTAGTGAGTGTTGATCCTTGGGTGATAAATAACAAAGTGGCTTTGATAGGCGATGCTGCGCATGCCATGCTGCCTTTTTATGGCCAAGGTTTAAATAGTAGTTTTGAAGATTGTCACGCACTCGCAGAGCTTATCAAGTTATACAATGATGACTGGCTAAAAATATTGCCCGCTTATTACTTACAACGTAAAAAAAACAACGATGCTATTAGTAAACTATCTAATGACTATTTTATTGAGATAAGCAGTCTTGATGACAATATCGATGAGCTATTGAGTAAAAAAATAGCACATAAATTCGCATTAAAGTGCCCCGAACTGTGGCCTTCATTAGATCAAATGGTCAGCTTTTCTCCTGATATCTCATACGCCAAAGCCAGAAAAATATCAGTAGAGCAAAAGAGCATCATGGCTGAAGTAATGCAAATTAATAATATTCACCAGTGCTGGCAGGAGGATCACATATACCAGGAATTAGAAAAAATAGCCTTAACAAGACTTGCCCCTCTGTTAAAATAAATAGAGGATAAAAATAAATTCAAGAGTAGTGATTAATTAAAATTCTAGTGAAAACAGTAATTCTGATAAATCTGGCTTCCATTGGAATTCTTTTAATTTGATCCTGCTACCAATCACAACGACCTGTTCATCTTGCAAATGATGTTTCTGCTTATCAAAATACTCACTGCCTGGTGGGAACGAAATCTTACCTTGTGAGTTAATAACTCTAAACCAAGGTACCGCTTGCCCTCGCCAGCCATCTTTTGGTACTTTACCAAGCGACTTACCGACAAGACGAGCTCTACCTGGCAAGCCAGCTAAATCAGCAATTTGGCCATAACAAGCAACCTTACCTTGAGGAATTAACTGTACCGTTTGCCATATTTGTTGGTAATGAGAATTTAGCATTGTGTTATAAGTCCAGTTTATCTAGGTTTTACCCAAATTTTTAATTACCGAATAAACTACCTAATAAATTACTGTATCATAGCAGCATAAGTAAAAATAACGCGAGTGGTCAATAGACCCTGAGGAAAAATATGAAAATTTGGGTTGATGCTGATGCCTGTCCAGTGGTGATCAAAGAAATATTATTTAAAGCGGCTGATAGAACGAAAATAGCCATAACCTTAGTGGCCAATCATCATGTCCGCATACCACCTTCACCCTTTATAAGCTTCATGCAGGTAAGTAGTGGTTTTGATGTTGCCGACGATGAAATAGTTAAACGTATTGAGGTGAATGATTTAGTTATCACCAGTGATATTCCATTAGCAGATGAAGTGATAGATAAATCTGCTATTGCCCTTAGTCCACGCGGCGAGCTTTATACTAAGGAGAATATAAAATCGCGGCTCAATATTCGTGATTTTATGGACACCATGCGCGCTAGCGGCGTGCACACAGGGGGACCACCGGCCTTAAATCAAACAGATAGACAAAATTTTGCTAATCACCTTGATCGTATTATTACCCAATTCAAAAAAACGCTATAAATAACATGAGCAGATACTCACGTGAGTATCTGCTCATTAATTTTCATCTCTTTTCAATTAAGACTGCGTGAGTTAACGCTGGCCTATCTCACTCTTTGTTTTTCTCTAATAACAGCGCTTTAATCTCTGCTATTTCACTTTCTAATTTATCAATTTGTGCACGACTAGCGGGCTCTCCGCCATCTCCACTTTCACCGTGTTGCTCAGCACGAAACTGCTCATGCTCTTGACTCATCACTTCTAATACCGTGCCCACCATCATATTTAAAAAGATAAAGGCAGTTAAAAAGATAAAAGTTAGATAATAAATCCAGCTTAAGGGATGTACTGCCATGGTTTCGTACATGACATCGGTCCAATCTTCAAAAGTGGCAACACGAAATAATGTCAGCATAGAGATGGAAACATCGCCCCATAATACTTCGTTAATCGGGTGGAAATACATACTACCGATAGCCGCATAGATATAGAAAATTACAAACATGAGTAACGCGATATAACCCATACGAGGTATCGCTTTGAGTAATGCATTAATCAGTAAGCGTAACTCTGGCACCATAGAAACTAAGCGTAAAACACGGAAGACTCGCAATAATCGAGCGAGTAATACGCCCGAGCCACCCGATGGAACTAAGCTACCAATAACAATAACAGTATCAAAAATATTCCAACCACTTTTAAAGAAATTCTTTTTCTGGGGACACGCTAAATAACGAATAGATATTTCTATCGCAAAAAATACAGTAACAGCTACATCCATAAGCAATAAAATAGCGACTACGTTAGTGGACAGATTGTGTGTTTTTGCACCAATTAATAATGCAGATAATAAAATAACAGCAATAACAATCCCTTGAAAAACCTTACTATTATCTATTTTTCTAAGTTGGCGCTGAGCCTTGACTACCAAAAGCCCCATTATCTCATCCCTACTGCAGCATCACTTACATGAGGATTACTTCGGCGCTCTTGCCCAAAAGTACTCATTGGGCCATGACCAGGGATAAAACGAACATCATCACCTAAAAGGAATAAGTTTTTACGGATAGAATTAATCAGCGTTGCATGATCGCCACGAGGAAAATCAGTGCGCCCTATCGAGCCACTAAATAACACATCGCCAACTTGGGCAAGTTTTGACTCACGATGAAAGAACACAACATGCCCTGGCGTATGACCCGGACAAAAATACACTTCCATCACAATATTACCAAAGCTAACGGTATCACCTTGCTCTAAAAAACGGTTTGGTGTAAATTTTTTCGCATAAGAGAAAGCGCCACCAAAGCGTTGCTTTTGATCTTCAATCCCGTCTATCCAGAACTGATCTTCTTTGTGTGGCCCTTCAATCAGCACATCGTAGTGATTTGCAAGATCATCAGTTGCACCTGCATGATCAATATGTGCATGGGTGATCAGAACCTTTTCAAGTGTTAAAGCGTGCTTGGCAATGCCTGCTTTAATTTTTTCGATATCACCACCTGGATCAACAACCGCCGCCTTTTTAGTGTCACTACACCAAAATAGAGTACAGTTTTGCTCAAAAGGAGTTACCGGGATAATTTCATGCTTTAACATATCTTGCTCTTCAATCGTTATTAATTACCAAATGACAGCATTATATACCCGTTATCATTCAAAGTGCAGGATTTCAGTGGGAATCTTGAGTGGTAACGGCTATATACTCAATCCACCTCAAGATGCGAGTTTTAGCGTATTGAATTAGTTTGAATAGCCAAAACGTATCCCGCTATATTGCTAGCATAAATGTAATAAAAGCAATGAATAGTGCTTCCCCTAAGCGCCTTAACTCGGTAAGCTTTGCGCAACTAATTTTATCGACTATTCACTATTTATGACCACAGCTTCTTCTCGTGATTCTTTTCATTCTCGTCTTGGTTTTGTTCTCGCAGCAGCAGGTGCTGCTATAGGTTTGGGCAATATTTGGGGGTTCCCTACTCAGGCAGCAAATAATGGCGGTGGTGCCTTTTTAGTTGTTTATTTAGTGGTGACTTTTTTACTCGCTTTACCTGCGCTTTATGCTGAAATTTATATTGGCAATCAAGCACAAACTAACCCTGTATCTGCTTTAACCAACGCTTGTGGTGAACGCTTTAAAAAGCTGGGGCACTCTGCTGGCATCATAGGTATTATTGGCGCAATGATGATGCTAAGTTTTTATACCATTGTTGCCGGTTGGATGCTGTCAAATGCGCTAGCGTCATTAGCTGAATTAGTTGGTTTAATCGACTTATCTCAATGGCTTTCAACCTCTAGTACTCTGCGAAATGTTATATTCACACCGATATTTATCGTGCTAGGTGCTGCTATCGTGCATCAAGGAGTTCACAGTGGCATTGAGCGTTGGTCAGCGCGACTAATGCCAATGTTATTAGTAATGCTGCTTGGTTTAATCATTTACATATTACAGCAAGATGGTGCGAAAGAAGGTTTGACGCTTTATTTAGTCCCTGACTTTAGTCAAGTCACTGAGCCAAAGTTGGTTATTTCAGCCATGGGGCAAGCCTTTTTCTCACTCGCTATCGGTGTTGGCGCTATGATGGCTTATGGCTCATATATGCCTAAAGGACAAAGTGTAGGTAAGTTAGTATTATCGATAACGTTACTTGATACTTTTATTGCTTTTATTGCTGGTTTACTGATTATCCCTGCCCTCTTTGTCGCTCAGCATAGTGGACAAGAAGTATTTGTAGACGGTCATCTCATTGGTGAAGGTCAACTTATTTTTAATATTTTACCAACGCTATTTAGCTCTATGGGAAGCGTAGGCTTGCTTGTTTCTTTTGCTTTTTTCTCACTATTATCAATTGCAGCCCTTACCTCGACCATTTCATCAACTGAAGTGCCCGTTGCTTATTTAATTGAAGATAAAACCATGACAAGAAAACGTGCAACTTGGTTTGTCTCTGGATTAGTATTTATTGCCAGTATGTTACTCATCGCCTTTTTTGAACAGCTCTTTGGCTTGGTAATTCAGCTACTAACTACTATTTTACAACCCCTGATGTCATTATTTTACTTCATCGTTGTTGGTTGGTTATGGAAGCGCGGTAATCAACTTACCGATATTGCTCAGTTAAATAAACACACATCATTAAAATTACTTGGTTTTTATTTACGCTTTATCTGCCCTGTTCTTTTAGTCGTTGTTTTCATTAATGTGGCTTTTTAATCGTTACTGTCTGGTTTTTCTTAAGGCTAATTAAATTAACTGTCGTAACTTAACTTAAAATTCATTTGAGTTGGTTTGGCTTTGCAGCTAACAGTTTCTAATTGCTATAAATGTTTGGGTTCTCGGTATTTAAGATAAATGGCCTCTATCGTTCCGTTAGCTGTTAGTTCTTTAATGACTTTGTTAACTGAATCTCGTAGCATCTCATCTTTAAAGGCCATATGTGAATATACGTCTGGCCAAAGCCTATGTATGGTGAAGTCTTTCACATCTATTTGTTCTTCACCTATATAACGTTTATCCGTTAAGTCATGTAAAAATATATGTATATCTCCAATGCGAATATCCTTCTGGCCAGCAACCATCATATAAGTGGTCTCTTTAGGATGTGAATGCTCACTGTATTTAGGATTAGCAAGCGCCATCTCCTTAAAATCGTCCCCAAGTAATTCTTTAGCCCCTTGATAGGCCGCAATAGACAAACCTTGTAAATCAGAAACTTTTTTTACCTTTAGTTTGGCTGAACGTTTTGATACGGCGACATCGGTATATCTAAAAATAGGCGTAGATAAAAAGCCTTCAACTTGTGAGTTAAAAAATATATTACATGCGACGTCAATTCTTTTGCCTGAATTGATTTCATGTAACAACCTATGATTACTCATATAAATAAACTTCACATTATATCTTGGTAATTGCTTAAAGATTTCTTCGGTAAGCTCAAGAAATAAGCCTTGTTGCTGTTCTTCACCAAAAAAAGGCGCAAAATTGCCAATACCTACGGTTAGATCTTGTTTAGCCATTATCAAACTTGATGAAAATAATAGTGAGAGTAAGAGCAAACGGTATAATATTTTAATCATCTAAAAATAGCTCCCTCACAAGGTTTTATAAATAAGTATTAAGCAACTAATTAGCTTCATTAAACCTTTTGTATTAATCACAATGACCAATTAAGCATAAAAAGGCAGTAAATAGTAGCAAATTTCTCTGATTAGTTAGGAAAATGTTCTATTAACACTTTTACTCAAGTAGCTCTAAAGATTCTTTTTCACTGAGATCCACCTGCTCTATTTTCTCAAAACGGCTAGATATTTTATCTGCCGACGTATGGATTTGTTTCACATCTGTTGCCGCCTGATCTATATGCCTAGCAAGATTAGCAAAACGGCCTTTAAAGCGGCTAAAGTCTTGGGCTAAATCAGATAAATGCGCCTGAATTATATGAATTTGCTGACGCGTGGCCTCATCTTTAAGTACCGAGCGTGCGGTTGTTAATATTGCCATTAAGGTAGTAGGTGATGTCAACCAAACACGTTTCTTATTTGCATATTCAACGAGATCACTTTGGTGACCATGAATCTCGGCAAAAATGGCCTCTGCAGGAATAAACATAATGGCGCCGTCAGCTGTTTCATTATCAATCAGGTACTTATCACTAATATCATTAATGTGTTTTTTTATATCAACTTTAAACTGTCGCAGAGCTGATTTTCGTTCCGCTTCATGGGTTTCAAAGTCCACCATTTTTCGATAGTTTTCTAATGGGAACTTAGAATCAACAACAACATTACCCGTAGGTTTAGGTAAAAAGAGTACACAATCGGCAATTTTACCGTTTGATAGTGTATGTTGAAGCTTAAAGCTTTGCTCCGGTAATACATTTCTGATCAAGCTATTTAATTGTACTTCACCAAAAGCGCCCCGTGACCGCTTATCATTAAGTACTTCTTGCAAGCTCACTACATTGGTAGATAATTCAGTAATTTTCTTCTGCGCGTCATCAATTAACGCTAAACGCTGTAAAATATCACTAAAAGTTTTGGTTGTTTTTTCAAAACCTTCAGCCAAGCGTTTTTCTACTTGGCCACTAATCTCTTGCAAGCGGTTATCGGTCGCTTGAGTTAAACCATCAATACGTTTACTCATTTGATCGCTGCTTTGTGCCAATGTTTTAGCCAACTCTTCACGGTTAGCTTGGCCAGTATTATTTAGGTGCTTAATTACCTGATCTAATGATTGGCTTTGATTAGTGGTTAGCTGAGTTTGTAACTCGTTAATTTGCCGCATGAGCTTGATACGTAAATCAGCCATTTGCTGTTCAATATTATTAGATAATTGCAGTTGTTGTTTATCATGGGCTTGTGATATTTGTTGCTGGTTAATTTGTTGATAACTTTGCTGTAAATGTAATAACTGTTCTGAAAACTGTTGGTCTAGTAACGCTTTAATGCGCTCTTCTTGTTCAGAGTTTTGTGCTAGCACAGCACTTTTGATACTGCTTAGTCGAAATAACACCCATATCAGCATTAAGAAAAACACGAAGACCAACGTTAGTGCGAGTGGTAAAAGGTGTTGTGGCTCTATGGAAAAGTTCATAATTGATACCAATTTCATTAAATTATTGCTCACTTATACCCGCTCCACTTGAAGATTCTCGTTTCAGGAAGTCTGAGCGATTCATAATTAAGACACATTTTTTTTATCAAGGGTTATTCAGGAGAATATGCTCCTGCATTCTCTAATAAGCTACATCCATGTAGCGTCCTTAAAAAGAAATGTAACGCAGAGAATGATTTGCTCAGCCTTCCCCAAGGGGCTGGTTTATAAACGCTTTATGCTACGTTATTGATTTCGACAATTGAATAACTATTCTCTTCAATCAATGCCTTGCCTAAAGGAGTTTCTAATTCCAGCTGAATCATGCATCTTCAATTGGAACGGGTATATACTGGCTAAAATACTTCAAGACTGCATTGCCCTCAATCACACACGCCAGCTATTGCTCACTCGAGCGCCTTATTTTCCCTTCGCACAACAAGATCACAAACTTAATGATGTTGGTATAACTTTCGAGGAAAATCAGCAATAAACACTGTATTTTATTACAGTACCTATAAGGTATTAAAACATAACTCGTTATATTCAACCAGTATTTTAATAAGTTAGCTGTTCAATAGCACCTGCGCAGGCTTTTAGTGCTGGTAAAATAGTCGTTAATACTTGCTGTTTCGTTGTTTGAGAAATATGTGTACTGATACTTAGCGCACCAAGAACTTTTCCGGCTTGATTTCGTACCGGTACCGAAATAGAGGTTAGGCCTAGCTCTAATTCTTGTTCTACCAAAGAATAACCTTGCTGATTTACTCGCGAAATTTCTGCTGCTAACTCCGCTTTGTTAGTGAGCGTGAAGGCAGTATATTGCTCTACGCGACAGGTTGTTAAAAAGTCATTTAATGATTTACCTTTCATATCGGCCAACAATACACGACCCAGTGACGTTGCAAAGGCAGGTAAGCGAGTACCTACATTTAGGCTAACAGACATAATCCGTTTGGTGGTGGCAACACGTCCAACATATACAACATCTTCACCTTCTAATACCGCTGCCGAGCACGACTCATTGAGTTGCTCAACTAACTGCTGCATCAAAGGTTTTGCGTTCTGCCAAACATCTTGAGAGGCGAGGTAAGAAAACCCCAAATTCAGTATTTTTACCGTTAACGAAAACTGCTTCCCCTCTTGTTTGGCATAACCTTCACTTACTAAGGTCAGTAAAAAACGCCTCGCTGCTGCTCGCGTATAACCTGTGGCAGTAGCAACTTCAGACAAAGTCATTGTTGGTCTGTGCTGATCAAAGGCCTGAATTACCATCAACCCTTTAAGTAAGGATTGTACAATTTCGGTTGATTTGATCATAACTTGATCACCATCATGTTTTTCTTGTTCTTGCTTTGACATTGAATAACCTCAAACCTACACTAATGTTCGATATACTAACAAGTGTTCGTATTGCGCACAACTTGTTTTGGTTAACTTTAAATAATTGCCTAGTGAAATAGCCTAGGACCTTAAATAATTCCTATAGGGCTAATTTATTGCTCCGTTTGGAATAACACGAACATGATATGAGTAGTGCAAAATGATAGATAAAAGAGTAGCAAGTTGCGTCAGTGCTGTTGCCAATATAAAAGACGGCGATACCGTGATGATTGGTGGTTTTGGTGAAGCAGGTAGTCCGATAGAGTTAATTCACGCATTAATAGATCATGGGGCAAAAAACTTAACCGTTATTAACAACAATACCGGCAGTGGTCGAGTAGGTTTAGCTGCCTTGATTGAAAATGGTCAAGTGGCTAAAATGATCTGCTCCTATCCGCGCACTGCTAATTCTCTAGTTTTTCCAGAACTGTACCGCAGTGGCAAAATTGAACTAGAGCTTGTTCCGCAAGGTACGTTAGCCGAACGTATTCGTGCTGGTGGCGCTGGAATTCCTGCTTTTTTCACTAAAACGTCAGTCGGAACGCCGCTTGCAGCTGGTAAAGAACTCCGGAATTTTGAAGGCGATGACTATGTTATGGAGCGTGGCCTAAAGGCTGATTTCGCGCTAATCAAAGCCAAGCAAGCTGACAGATACGGTAATTTAACCTATAACAAAACTGCCCGTAACTTTGCCCCAATTATGGCCATGGCGGCAACAAACACCTTAGTGCAAGTCAATGAAATGGTTGAATTGGGTGTTCTTGATCCCGAAAACGTCATTACCCCCGGCATATTCGTTAATGCATTAATCGAGGTGACCCAACCACAACAAGAGTCTCAACTGGTTAAAGACGGCATTACCTACCCTCCAACAAAGAACCCTGCAACAAATAGCCTAGAAAAAATAAACTCGGGAGCAACACCAGCATGAGCCAAGTAGCAAAAAAACAAAACCTCGCGGCTACAACTAAAATTGGCTGGAACCGAGAGCAAATGGCGCAACGCTGTGCACAAGATATTGAAGATGGCAGCTATGTAAACCTTGGCATAGGTATTCCTGAAAAAGTCGCTCAATATGTTCCTGATGGTAGAGAGGTTATCTACCATACAGAAAATGGTTTACTTGGCATGGGCAATTCTCCCAGCGACGAAGAATTTGATGCTGATTTAATCAATGCCGGTAAAAAAGCAGTAACGGCAATTCCTGGTGCCTCATATTTTCATCACGGTGACAGCTTTGCCATGATCCGCGGCAACCATATAGATGTTTGTGTGCTAGGGGCTATGCAAGTATCAATGAAAGGTGATTTAGCCAATTGGTCTACCGGCGCTGTTGATGCAATTCCTGCCGTAGGTGGTGCTATGGACTTAGTCGCGGGCGTTAAAACCATCTACATTATTACCCAACATACCACCAAAACAGGGGCGGCTAAAATATTGCCTGAATGTACTTTCCCGCTCACCGGACAGAAGGTTGTTAATCGAATTTATAGTGATTTATGTGTGATTGATGTCACCGAAAACGGTTTAGTACTTATAGAGCTAGCGCCCGACATCAGCTTTGATTATGTACAAGAACACACAGGAGTAGCGCTGCTTAATGGACTTTCAAAAAAAAGTAACATAGCAGATAATCAATTGGTTAACACCACATATAAGGCGCAGCAGTAATGGCAAATAAAAGCGAGAACTTGTTTAATAAAGCGCTGAAGGTATTACCTGGCGGTGTTAGTCGTAATACCATTTTTAGAAAGCCATATCCATTTTACGCTGATAAAGGTGAAGGCTGTTATGTTACCGATGTTGAGGGTGTTACACGCATCGACTTTGCTAATAACATGGCCTCATTGATTCATGGTCACGCCTACCCTGCAATTGTTGAAGCTGTATCAGAACAACTAGCTAAAGGCAGTTGTTTTACCATGGCGACTGAAGCTGAAGTTAACTATGCGCAGCTTTTATGCGACCGAGTACCTAGCTTTGATAAAATTAGGTTTGTTAACTCGGGCACCGAAGCGGTAATGGCAATGTTAAAAGCATCGCGTGCCTATACAGGTAAAGCTAAAATAGCCAAAGTTGAAGGTGCTTACCATGGCGCTTACGATTATGCTGAAGTAAGCCAAACAGCAAATCCAAGTAACTGGGGAGAACTTGATAACCCAAACAGCATCCCAGTAGCCGAAGGCACACCACCAAAAGCATTAGAAGATGTTGTGGTAATACCGTTTAATGATCCTGAACGAGCGATTAAGATTTTAGAGCAACATAAAGATGAAATCGCCTGCATTTTAGTTGATTTATTACCTCACCGAGTTGGTTTAATTCCCGCCAGCAATGCTTTTATTAATGCATTACACCAGTGGACCCGTGATAATAAATCACTCTTAGTATTCGATGAAGTTATTACCTTTAGAACTAATTACAGTGGTGCTCAACAAAACTATGATATTGCACCAGACTTAACCGCGATGGGAAAAGTTATTGGTGGCGGTTTCCCCGCAGGCGCCTTAGCAGGTTGTGATAAGGTGATGAAAGTACTCGACCCAACGGAGCCAAAGGTTTTATTACCTCACTCAGGTACTTTCTCGGCCAATCCAATTACCATGACAGCAGGTTTAGCCGCCATGAAGGACTTTGATCAAGCAGCTGTTACCAAGCTTAACCTACTTGCCACCTATGCTAGAGAAACTATTACTCAGGCCATAGTAGAGGTAGGTATCAATGCTTGTGTTACAGGTGCGGGCAGTATGTTTAGAATACACCTAAAAGCACAGCCACCAAAAAACTACCGTGAAGGTTATGTAGATAAAAAAGAAAGCCAATTAATCACTAAATTACTCGATCATTTATTCGATAATGGCATTATGATGATAAATACTTGCACAGCAACGTTATCAACCGCCATGAGTAAAAAAGAAATAGATCATTTAGTCTGTGCACTAAAAGATGGCTTTGAACTAATAAAGCCAGAAATGGCATAACACGCTTTGTTATTTTGGTTATCGAGGTAGAACTCACCTCGTAAGCCGAAACCTTAGCGTTAAAATAACTAGATCCCCGATCAAACACTTCGGGAGTGGCTCAAAATCAGCACAATACAACAACATAGCTTATTGGCAAAATATGGAGACAATACCTTTAACATGACGTTACATGGATGTAACTTGTTAGATAATGCATAGAGCTATTATCCTGACGTTAAAGTTAAGCCTACATGGATGTATTTACGGTGTTTATCGGAAGACTTGCCACTGAGCTAGGAAAAACATATAAGGTTTATTAATAATGAGAGACGTATACATTTGCGATGCTATTCGCACGCCGATTGGAAAATATGCAGGCGCTTTATCATCAGTTCGCGCTGATGACCTAGCAGCAATTCCACTTAAAGCATTAAAAGACAGAAACCCAACATTAGACTTAACCCAAGTAGACGATGTTATTTTGGGCTGTGCCAACCAAGCAGGTGAAGACAATCGTAACGTCTCTCGTATGGCGCTTTTATTAGCGGGTTACCCTACCCAAGTGGCAGGTTGCACCATTAACCGTTTATGTGGCTCAGGTATGAATGCCATTGCAATGGCGACAAATGTTATTAAAGCTGGCGAGGCTGAAATATTAATTGCTGGCGGTGTTGAAAGCATGTCCCGCGCACCTATGGTAATGGCGAAAGCTGAAACCGCTTTTTCACGTAACGTTGAATTATTCGATACCACGTTAGGCTGGCGTTTTGTTAATCAAAAATTACATACCGCCTATGGCACAGATTCTATGCCTGAAACGGCTGAGAATGTTGCTGAGCAATTTAACATTAGCCGTGAAGCTCAAGATAAATTCGCTTTTGCTAGTCAAAGTAAAGCCAAGGCAGCACAAGATGATGGTCGATTTGCAGAAGAAATTGTACCCGTGGTTATTTCGAAGCGCCGTGGTGAAGATATTGTGGTTACAAAAGATGAACACTTACGTCTTAGCTCCTTAGAAAAACTAGCAACACTCAAAGCGCCCTTTAGAGAGGGTGGCTCAGTTACCGCAGGTAATACCTCTGGGGTAAATGATGGCGCTGCTGCGGTTATTCTCACCAGCAAAGAAGCCGCATTAGCGAATGGTTTAACGCCAAAAGCGAAAATACTTGGCTCTGCTGTTATTGGTGTTACCCCTGAAATTATGGGGATTGGCCCCGCGCCAGCGAGTGCCAAACTATTAAAACGTTTAGGCCTTAGCATTGACGATATGGACATTATTGAGTTCAACGAAGCTTTCGCTGCACAAGCGCTTGCCAGTGCGCGTGAATTGGGTCTTAAAGATGATGATGCGCGTTTAAACCCACAAGGGGGCGCCATTGCTCTGGGTCATCCATTAGGCATGAGTGGCACGCGCTTATTAATTACGGCGACGAAACAGCTTGAACGCAGTGGTAAGCGTTATGCTCTCTGCGCTATGTGTGTTGGTGTTGGCCAAGGCATTGCGATGGTAATTGAACGATATAGTGAAAGATACAGTGAGAATGTAGAGTAAACATCTACCATGAAATGTATCGCGAAATGAGCTAACTAAAGCGAGAACTATGGCGATAGCAAAAAGAATAAATAACAAAAAAGGGAGGCTAATTAATAATTAGTCTCCCTTTTTATCTGATCTTTTATTCACTTTTAGCTTTTAGCTTTTAGCTTTTAACTTTTAACTTTAGCCTGCGACTAATACTGCCCTATTTCCTTATTCTTCCAAGCCGTGATCAAATAGGACGAAATTGAATCACCACTACTCATTTTATATTGTGGCTTATCAGCACTACCTTCCCCAGCAGTGACTGAACTATTAACACCAAAGTTGACCAGTTGCTCGCGCGAAAACCACCGAGCGTCTTCTAGATCATCTTGACTAATATCAATTTTTTCTGAGGTCGCAACAGCAGTAAAACCCAACATTACCGAGGCAGGAAATGGCCAAGGCTGCGAGGCAATATATTGTGGATTTTCAACATGTACGGCAGTTTCTTCAACTACCTCTCTAATTACCGCTTGCTCCAGCGTTTCACCAGGGTCAACAAAACCGGCTAGCGTTGAGTACATACCCTCAGCCCAACTCGCTTGTCTACCTAATAAACAACGTGGAATACCATCGGCAAACATTTTTTCTACCAGCATGATCACTGCAGGATCGGTACGCGGAAAGGTCATATTTCGACAATCAGAGCAACGCCTCGCGTGTCCAGCTTCAACCGAACGATTAGTATGTCCACATTGACCACAAAATTGATGGCTTATATGCCAATGCACTAACCCTTTAGCTAATGCTAATATTGATGCATCAATGGCTGATAAATTAGCAGTTACTTTTCGAAGCCCTTGCCATTGCCCTATTTCACTTAACGCTTCTTGTGTGGAAAAACGTAATTTATTAAAATCGATAGCAAAAATTGAAATGGCAGTTGGTTTATAGATATTACTGTTACCAGTAATGCTTGTATCTAAACTGTTATTGCCTAAGCTCTGGAGAGCTAAGTCCCCTTTCCCCAAATCTCCTTTACCTAAATAAATGCAACTATCAACACTTACAGTGGGTACTTGTGATTTACTAAGATAAATTGGCGAAAGAACTTCTTCATTATTAAATAGGCACTGACCATCGTTAATAACGCAGAATAAAGTATTTTCACGGGTAAACTCAGCAGCTAACCAGCGCTTATTCTTGCGTTGATTAGTCCCTCTATCTAACGGCATATTGCCATACGCTAATGTCATTATTTTCTTTCTTCCTTAAGTGCTTGTGCCCATTGAGAAGACCAAGCTCCTAATGGAGATATAACCTCATATAAGTCAACACCTTGGGGAGATAATTGATAACCAGCTTCTTGGCTTTCGATAAGTTGTAGTGTCTTGAGTTCTTTTAATCGAGTATTTAACAAGGTAGGGGAGATTTTCTCACAGCGCTGTTGCAGCTCCCTAAACGTTGCGGGTCCACTATGTAAATTCCAAATAATACCTAATGCCCACGTTCGACCCAGTAAATCAAGTAATGCCATAATAGGCTTACCAGTAATAGAGCCGCGTACTTGTGAGCCAGGTAGTGGTAATGTCATAGTCTTTGCTACAATGATAAAACTTAATGCTACAATATTTGTAGCAAAGTTACTATAGTAAAAATGACAATTGAAACCAAGTGCCAGGCACAAATAATACCAAGCGGATTAATTAATGGCTGAGCTAATGAGCTAATCCATTATTTTATTAACGCTTAATTCCCTTTCCGCTAATTCAACATGATGAATGGGTAAATAAATATCAAATTGACTACCTTGACCAATCTTAGAGCTGACCTCAATATGGCCGTTATGATCTTCAATAATGGACCTGACGATATGAAGTCCTAAACCAGTCCCCTTGCCCACAGGTTTAGTGGTAAAAAAAGGATCAAAAATACTTTTCAAATTCTCTTGGCTAATACCTGAGCCATCGTCTTCAAAGCGTATATTCACTTCTTGTTGTTCGATGCGTGACGAAATACCAATGTTACCTTTAGTTTCAATAGCATGAGAGGCATTAACCAACATATTAATAAATACTTGCAATAATTTTTGAGGGAACCCAATTATATCTATATTTGCTTCTAGGTGTTTAGTTATCTCTACTTTATATTTAAGTTCATTAGCCACTAGGGTAAGGCTTTTATCAATTAACTCGTCAATAGATATCGTTTCAGGAATTTTATCATCAATATGGGCATAATTTCCTAGGTCCTTGATAATTTTACTAACCCTTGCCGCCCCCTCTAAAGTTGAGGTGATTAAAGGGTCAATATCCTCAAGAATAAAGTCTAAATCTTCTTGCTGATAAAACGCTTGGGCCATACTTTTTTTGTCGATATCTCTTGTTAATTCTATATAAGTAACCAGTGTTTTAAAATAATCATCTAGTACATCCATGTTACTGCGAATATAACCTACGGGGTTATTGATTTCATGAGCAATACCTGCTGATAATTGACCAATAGAGGCAAGTTTTTCTGCATTTATTAGCTGTTCATTTAATGAGGACAGTGCTTTTTGGCTATGTTTCCTTTCATTAATATCGATCAAGGTAATTAAATAATTAACCGCACCCAGAATAACGATTTTCCGGCCTGAAAATTCAATATGTGGATACTCAAATTTTGGTGCAAGTAAAGATTCTTCCATATTTTTTAAAGCCATTTCACTATCAAAATAACCATCCAATGTTGCTAATGCTGGCACAAAGTCAGATACCTGCTTATCAATGATAGTTGTTTTATCACTGAGTAATAACTTTTCAGTTTCTATATTACACTCTTTGATAAAACCTTGTTCATCAACAAGAACTACTGCGCAAGGAATAGTATCCATAATGATATTTGCTTTGTCATTTGCTCTAATAACATTAAGTCGCTCTTGTTCAGCTCTTTTTTTTTCAATGGTAATGTGTTGAGTAAACTGTTGAATAGCACTTGATAATGCTTTGACCTCAGTAGGCGCCCTAGCTTGTCTAAATTCTACTCTCGCTTCATCTTGTACAGGCTGCTGAGCTAAGGCAGTAATATTTTCTATGGGTTTTACTATATATTTACTAAAGCAACTCACCGTAAATAAGACAAAAAATACATACAAGGAAACCACTAAAATGGACAAGGTAGTAAAGTTGTCAGTGGCTATATTAGCTTGCTTGCTCAAAAAGCTATTGTCACTCAACACTTGCTTAGATAATTGCTCAAGGTCACTAACATATTGCGTAGTTACCTTGTCAGATTCAGCAATCGTTGTTTGCCAAAACTTAGTTTCTTGCATTGAGATTTTGGCAAACATATTGACAATATTATCGTTTGATTCAATGCCTGAAATTAAACGCTGTACTAAATGTTTACCATCCCTTTTAACTATTTTCATTTTAACTAAGATAAGGGTTTTCTTAAGTTGTTCCGATTGGTCTTTTATGCCTTTTGCTAAATAGGTTTGCCGACCAGAAAAGAGTAAATCTTGCGTAGTTAGCCAAAGTCTCGACATGGTAAAAACATGATTGACCGTTTGTACTAATAAACGTGACTCATAATGGGCTCGTGATATTTTTTCAACTTTTTGATACTGGTGCCAAAGGCTTGCAAAAATAACCACGCCAGAGAGTAACGTGGTTATAGCTAATAGCTGATTATAATTAGATATTTTCATAATTAATTCGCCATTGTTAAGTTATTGGAATGAGCTGTTTTTCACTAACTAAAGCTTTTCCAACTCCTCTCCCCATAATATATCGGTTAGTAGCAAAGTTTTCAGTGCGCATCTTAAAACTACATTGGCTAATTCAGGAGCACTTTGCGCTATGATCAACACGTCTTTCTTTGCAGTAACACCGTCATCACTCAATAATGTCTTCAATTCTTGATAGTTTTTACCAATAAAAATATTTTTAAAACCACCTTCTTCTGCAATTTTCTTTTTCGGGCTTCTACAGCGTTGAAAAACAAAATCCCTTATCCTTAAATCTTTATCAATTGCCCAAACTATTTCAACCAAGCCCCAATCACTTTGCTCTGATCTCACATGGACATAACCTAACGATTCTTTACCGAACATAGCGATATACAAGGTATGTTGGCCTAGTTCACTAAAATGTAAGTCATTACGAGGTAGTGCAAATTGCACTTGAGATCGAATATTGTCATCTACCGCTTTTACAATAGAGAGCTGATTAGTTTTTTGCGGATAGAGCTGCGCTATTTGCGAGACAGGATCGCGTAATGAGCAATAAGCAATTGCGTTTACATTGCCAGAAAGCAATATCAGCATGAGTATCAAGATTAATGAAATAAAACGTATATTCATATCAGTACCTAACCCTTATTTGTACTCTAGCCAGCTGCTGTTTTTTAGCCATTGATGGACCGTTAATTTGCTTACCGCCCGATATGCTTAGTTCTAACTGGGTATTAAATTGATAACTAAAACCAATATTTACTAACGTATCCGCACTTGGTTTATTTTCTCTATCTCTGATAATAAACTGGCCATATAGCTTAAACTGCTCATTTATCGAGGTTTTATTCAATTCAAATAAACTGTATTTCTCTTTTGCCCCCCCCTGCAATTGCTTATTATTTTCACCCAGCGCTAACTCCCCTAAGAATCCCCATGTACCCCAATAATACTGCCAATCTAGTGCTAATCTTTTTCGTGAAATACCATCAATTTTTCCTTCAAAAAATGATAAGCCAATCACAAAATCTAAGTGACTTAATGAGCCTATTCGCCCAGTAATAGCATAAGAACCATCAACCGATTTGGCCTTGTTTTTGCCACCCAAAGTATAACTGACACTGTATTCAATTTGGCTTAGCACTTTGTTAAAGCCAAAGCCCCAATCCAATTTTGTTCCTAAGTTTTTCCCATGATAGTAATCAAGTAAACGACCATTGGTATCAATACTTTCTTCTAAGCCAAAGGGCAAAGTAAAATGCCCTAATCGAATATTAGGGAGCCAATTGGGTCCCGCGGTATAATTAACATGGGCTTCTCGAATAATAAACTCGCTATCATCTTTAGAAGTGAATAAGAAAGGTACCGGGATATGATTGGATAGCTTAGTATAATAAACCTGCCCTACCCCGTAGCCTATATCGCCTTTCGATAAAGTAAAAACCTTATGGGTATCTAAGCCTAATGCATAAATACGACTAGTATTTTCTAATGCCTCATTTTGATTAAGGCGAGCACTGGCATCTAAACTCCACCTGAGATTTTGAGTGAAATCAGCATGGCAAGGTGCTATTGCAATCATTAACAAAGCAGTAAAGAAAAATTTCATAGCCCCCTCCTTAAACGAAAATAGCGACTACAGGTTGTCTGCTAACCTATTTAATACAATTTTCCCCGTACATATTGATGCCGCTAAAGAATACTCAGCATTGATTATCAAATCATCGGTAAGAGTGTCCTCTAAATTGGCAATACCTAAACCAGGTTGAGAAAGGTTAGGGCTTTTTTTTGCTAACCAGGTAATACGCTTGGCAAGTAAAATAGCATCCTCAGCACACGTTTCGATAAGTAAAATAGCAAAGGTATTTTCCCCCCATTTAATCAAAAGGTCTGATGCTCGGCGTTTTAAGAGCTTTGTCACTTCTCTGTCTTTATTTGCAGATGATGATTTGCTATTTATTGTTTCTATTTTTATTAAAAGTAAACTTAATGAATGCTGATAGCGCTTTGCGCGTGCAATTTCATAACTTAACCAGTACTCAACAAAGTAACTTTTAGTTAAAACATCATCACTTTCAGCATAAGCTGTAGTACCTATTGATCTTTGTTTAAATAAGCCATTCTCTATACGAATAAGTAAGGTTTTTATATCGAAGGGTTTGATAATGTAATCATCGGCACCGGAGAGTAAACCAGCACTTTCTTCTGATATTTCACAAGTCAGCATAATGATAATAGTGGCGGAAAATCGACTATCGCTCCTTAAAATACGGCAGGCTTTTAATCCATCCATGATTGGCATGCGCATATCCATAATAATCAAATCGGGAAGAAAACTATTTGCTAAGGCTATTGCTTCTTTACCGTTGCTCGCCTCACTAATAGAAACTCTATTTTCTTCCTTATTAAATTGGCGGTGTATCCCTCTTTTTAATGTTTGTCTAACACCTATCTCATCATCTACTATGAGGACACTTTTTTCTTTTAACATATGATCTCCTAACCCTAGAAAAATATAAAAGGAAATAACTGACGAGAGTCTTCTACTACTAATTTGAATCGAATAAGCCCTAAGTAATAGTTGAATTGCAATTGATATACCAAAACTTAAAAATATAATAAATCCTCCAGTCACCCCACTATTTATCTACATAGCAGTCACAATCGGTATATTTAACTGGATTGAGTAAATGAATGGTTGATTCTTTAAAATTGATTTTTTGCAAAATGCTTCGCAAGGAAAGAATGACTGGACTGATAATAGTTAGCTTGATATTAATTAAACTGATATTGGTAGGAATGGAGCAATTAAACACATTAAATAATAATAATAAAAAAAGCCAGCATTAAGCTGGCTTCAAGGTAGATGATGAAAGAGGTACTGAACTAAATTCTTACGCCCTCAATGTGCAACGACATTTCAACCTGTGTTGACGCTGGGCCTAGATCGTAGGTAATACCATAGTCCGCTAACTTAAAGTTAGTGGTACCAGAGAAACCAGCACGATAACCGCCCCAAGGATCTTGTCCTTCACCAATTTTTACTATTGGAAATGAAATAGTTTTCGTCACGCCTTTTAAGGTAAATTCACCGGTAACAATCGCGCTTTCATCGTCGCTAAATTTAATATTGTTACTAACAAAAGTTGCTTTTGGAAAGCTGCTAACGTTTAAGAAGTCTTTACCTTTAAGATGCTTATCACGCTCTGCATGATTCGAATCAATACTTTTAGTATCTATTTCAATGTTAATTTTTGCACTGTTAGGTGACTTGTCATCATAAGAAAAATCGCCATCAAAGGTATTAAAACGACCTAACAACCAGCTATAACCAAGATGCTTAATTTTAAATTGTACAAAGGCATGCGCACCTTTTACGTCAACTTTATAGTCGGTGGCAAGTGCAGTATTTGGCGCTAAGGCTGCAAATAACGAGCTAGCTAATAAACTGGTTGCTAGTGTGGATGTAATTAATGTCTTTTTCATGTGATATTCCTTGTCTTTTCTCTAATTAAGAGGAATGAAGTGTAAATTAATAATGAATGCGTTAACTTAGTCGCTTCTGTATTAGCTGAGTTAATTAGTTCTTTATTTATTGATTTAGTTCGATATTTTTTAGATTGTTTTTAGATATTTAATTAAGTAGTTATTTTCTAGGTAATACTTTTAGCATCCGCACTAAGGTATTATTTTTATTAATAAAGTGATGTTTAAGTGCCGCAAGTGCATGACCAGCACTGAGTAAAACTAAGGTCCATGCTAAAATTTCATGGATACTGCCAGCAAGGTCTTCTTGGTTAGCAAAATTTATTGGCAATGCCGGTATCGATAGTAAACCGAATACATCAATCGCTCTGCCATCTGCTGTTGAGATTAAATAACCCGTTATCATCAAAATAACCATTAAACCATAAAGTGCTAAATGGGCATAATGAGCTGCTTTTACTTCAATTTTACTGGCAGTTTCATCGGCATTTTTTGGCGTAACACTAACGACACGCCAAACGATTCTTAACATCAAAGCAACGAAAAGTGTCATACCAATATTTTTATGTAAATCTAACGAACCTTTGTACCAAGCATCGTAGTAAGTTAGTTCAACCATATAAAGACCTAAGCCGAATAGGGAAAATAGGCTTATCGCCATAAGCCAATGAAACATGATGGCAATAAGGCCATAACTGTTTTCGGTATTCTTTAATATGCTATTACTCATGGTGTAATCTATCTTTTGTGTCAGTGCAATAATTATTGGCTAACAATATCCTTGTCAAATTGTTAACGCTACTATAGCGAACTAAAACCTATTAAAAAACATCAATAAATGCGAAACTATTGTGCATATATGCACAACTAATTGCCTTTTATATAGGGTCTGTTGAACTTTATAGATTGTTTTTGCAGCGATTTGTTGGGTGTTTATACAAGGCAGAGCCTTTGTAATGTGGTTGTTCCACATAAAAAGGCGATAACGCCGTAAAAATGACCAACAAACGCTGTCCGAAGGATTTGGCTAAAATCGTTTTACTCTTTGTTGAGTAGTATTTGCTTAGAATGACTAGGCTACACACTACTCGCCGCGATTAAAACGCTTTTATCTCGAACAAAACTTAACCGTGAAAGATCAACAGACCCTAATTTAAATGGTAGGATTAAGAATGAAAGATACGTCGTGGGATGATTATAAAATAGCTTATCAAGTCGCACTTGACGGAAGCTTAAGTCAAGCGGGTGTATCCCTTCGAATAAACCATGCCACCGTGTTAAGGCGCATCAATCAATTAGAGCAAGCACTTGAAGTTAAACTATTTATTCGCCATCAGCGAGGTTATAAGCTTACTGATGCAGGGTGTGTGTTAATGGATGAGATGCCCGAAATGCTGGCAAGGTTTTCGAGCTTAGAAAACAAACTGCAAAATGTAGAGGGTGACATTAGTGGCGAGTTAAGGATCACCACAGTGAGTTCATTCTCTCCGGTAATTACCCCCGCATTAAAAGCATTTCGAGCTAAATACCCAAAAATCCGCCTTAAACTCATTTCTACTGATGACATTGTACCGCTCGACTCGGGTGCTGCGCATGTGTCTTTACGAGCAGGCCCAAGCCCTGTTGGCGTTGATCTTGTCGTTAAAAACCTCATCCAATTACAAACGGCATATCATGCAACACAAGGTTACATCGATGAATTTGGTCAGCCTAAAAACATCAGTGAGTTTAACGACCATCAATGGGTGTTACCAACGCCTGAAAAATACCGCATTCCCTTTGTTAATTACATTGTTGATAAAATAGATAAAAACAGAATAGTTTTTCAAAGTAATAACTTCTCCGATATTCACGAAGCGGTTATCGCAGGTATGGGCATTGGTCCTTTAAGCGATCACCAAGCAAGCCTAAATCCATCTATGGTTAAAATCGATTTAGACATTCCTAAAAATGGTGAGTCTATCTGGTTTGTTTATCATAAAGATTTAAAGCATAGCGCCCGCATTCAATGTTTTTATCACTTTTTAAAAGCGGCGCTATCAGATATTGAACGGGAACATTTACACACTTCAAATAGAACGACCGATAAAGGCTAATTATCCTAGCTACTTGTAGTGTTGAAGCGAACAATTAGCTTTAGTTGAAACGGATATTCATACTCAATTAGTCACTTTTATCTTTCAATGGATCGTTTAATTAGAAGCTTTAATGAGAAGCGTTTGATGGAGCATACTTGTCTGTATTTACAAAACGGCTTGCCGCTAAAGAGAGTAATGCGATAAATGCGCCAGCATAAAATACTAACGAATGATCATAAAGCCAAATCAAACCAAAAGTAGCAGGAATAACAACGGCGGCAATATGATTAATACTAAAACTAACCCCTGCACTTGAAGCAATATCTTTAGGATCAGCTATTTTTTGAAAGTAAGTCTTTAATGCAATAGCCATTGCGAAAAATAAGTGGTCTATTACGTAAAGCACAGCAGCCACATTGGCAGATTCCACCAGCGCATAACCAACAAAAATAGTAATTAGGCCTAAATATTCAAGAGTCAGCGCTTTACGCTCACCTACTTTTGCAATCCAAACGCCTATTTTGGGTGCTAAAAAGAAGTTAATAACATGGTTAATCATATACAAAACTGTGATTTGCTGGACACTGTATCCGAACTTTTCAACCATAAGAAAACCAGCAAAAACAACAAATATCTGTCGACGCGCTCCCGCTAAAAAAGTCAGCAAGTAATACAAACTATAACGTTTTCTTAAAATTATTTTTTTATGCTGAGGATGATCCATTACAAACTTAGGCATAGAAAATGCCAGCCATAACGTCAGTAATAGACCACTTAAACCAAAAAACAAATACATCACTTGATAGCTAGTAGAAAAAACACTGAAGCCCAACCAAATCAAGGCGTAACAAGTCAGTGAAGCAGCAGACTTTATTGACATTAATTGACCAAGCTTTGCTGCAGCCTCATCTTTTTTAAACCACTGCAAGCTTAATGAGGTATTTATGGTTTCGTAATAATGAAAACCAATAGACATCAATACCGTAGTTGCATAAAGTCCATAAATACTGGGGAAAAGCCCTGTAACAGCCACGCCTATGGATAGTAGACACAAAGAAATCAAAGCAAATACTTGTTCGGTAAACACCAATAATACAAAAATTGCGGTAAAAGCTAAGAAGCCAGGGATTTCTCTTAAAGACTGCAACATGCCTATTTCAGCCCCCGTAAACGCAGCTTGCTCAATCACAAAATTATTGAGCATAGCCATCCAACCGGCAAAAGTAACTGACATGACAATGCTGGCAATAGCTAAGAAAACAAAAGGACTATGCCATTTATTACCTTGCTCAGCTAAAACTGGAATTGCTTTTTCTGTGGTTACTTTTTCCATGCGGGTTTATTGCCTTAAATAACTAACACTCGATTACTGACACTAAGTTACTGACACTCGATAACTCACATGAAATGGTTCACACGAAATAAATAAATGTCAAAAAAAATAATAGCTTTCCAAGCTCTTTTATAAAGTTAGCTTGTATCGCTACAATGACCATTATATGATGATTTCAACATGACCAATAGCGACAATTATGACAGTTAGTTTATCAAATCAGACAAAAACAACCTGGCATCAGCAAAGTCCTAGCCGGCTCTACCCAAACTTACCTCGCTCTGTATTGCCATTGTCCGCAGAATTTAAGCCCATGACACAGATTATTAGCCATTCTCACCCATGGTCACAACTTTCCTATTCTTGCGTTGGGGTTATGCATATTGAAACCGATACGGGTATTTTTGTTATTCCGCCGGAGCAAGCTCTTTGGCTCCCCCCTGGCATTGCGCATCAACACTTTTGCAAAAATAAAGTCAGCTACCGTAGTTTATATATCGACCCGGTATTAAGTGAAATGCTCGGTAATAGAGTACGCCCGTTAACAGTTGACCCTTTATTAAGGTCATTGATATTAGAGATTTCAAGCTGGCCGGAAGACTATAACGAAACAGAAGAAACGCATCGTTTTCTGCTGGTATTATTAGACCGCTTAGCGATGGCAAAAAGTAACGAACTTTTTATGCCTACGATTCAAGATAAAAGACTATTACCTATCATTGAAACCTTAAATCAAGAGCCAGCGAATAAATTAACCATTGAGCAATGGGCACTAAAAGTAGGCGCATCAAGTCGCACTCTAAATAGGCTATTTAATCAAAATTATGGCATGGGCTTTAGTCGATGGAAACAAAAGCTGAGAATATTAAAGTCATTAGAATTACTTAACAGCAACTCGCAACTTATAGATATCGCCTTTGAGCTGGGTTATGAATCAACATCAGCATTCATTACCGCCTTTAAAAAACATTTAGGTTGCTCGCCTAAAAAGTATCTTGCAACATAGATTATAGCATTGCGCCTATCTCAACTTAGTTGTATTAAGCAGAGTTGAGTTCAGTCGAATTGAGATAATAGGGTTCAACGAGTGTTTAAAATATAAAAGCCCTGCTATTTCAACAGGGCTTTAAACTGAGCTTATTTCGGAATAACAATTAGCTAATAGCTAGCATTACTCTTTTACTTTGTAAATTTGACCTGTAACTTTACTCTATAGATTTACTCTATAGTTTTACTCTATAGTTTTACTCTATAGTTTTACTCTATAGTTTTAATCTATTAGTTAATGCTGCCGCTAAATCATGCTCAATGGTCGCCAGTTCATCTTCAAAGAAAAACTTATCAGTATCAAACGGTTTAAGTAATTTCACATCATTCGTGGTTTCATCATATTTCGCTAAAAATACTTTGTCCATCCACTTCATGTTACGCCCTTCGGTGAACATCAAAGCAAAGGCTCGTTCTCCGCCAACTTCACATTCGCCCATTATCGAGATTTTACCCGCAGAAGTCGTCATAGATAGATGACGAGATGGGCGGTTAATCGACGGTAATTCACGGTATATTTTATCAAATATTTGACTAACCGCACTAAGCGGCGCAGTAAAGTAATGGTGTTCACCTGTCGGTCTGGCGCAATACATAGAGTGAAAACTAATTAACATAGTCCCTAAAATATTAGATAAATCTATCCAGTTTTGCGCGCTGCGATCGATATCGATTGAGCCATCTTGCTTCTCGAATAAACTGATGTGATTCATCATAGGACTTTGACTACGAATAACCACACCGTGGCGTTGCAAGCGACGAATAGCAGCAATGGTTGTTGGGTTTAACAATTCACGCGGCGTAGAAAAATGCGCCATCCACGCCAGTTGTATACCATTTTCATGCATTTTATCAAATACGGCTAACATCTTGTCGTACTTACTGCTTAAAATCATTTCTGGTTGGAAAGTTAAAGCACGTGTGGCAAGGCGGACCGTTTTAATGTGTAATAAGTCTCTGTCTTCCATTAATGGCGTGACATATTGCTCGAAACGACTAGCAGGCATATAACCACCATCACCACCAGTAATTAACATATCGGTGACTTCTTTATGCACTTTTAAATAACGATGAATTTGGTCAATTTCTTTTTGGATAAACATATCTTCATCACCACGAACTTGCGCATGACGGAAACAGTAAGTACAGAATGAAAAACAGTTTTGGGTAGTTTTATCAAAAATTAACTGACACTGCGGGTACTTATGCTGACTACCATCAAGAAACTCTATTTCACCCCGCTCGTTTTCAAACCAAGGTTTATTGAGTTGTTGGTTACCATCATGCGGGCTGGTTTTTTCTTGGTATTGGGCAACAATGACTTTTTTCTCTGCCACGCTTGCCGCTAAGTATTCAGCCACAGTAACTTTGTTAATCATATTAGGTTGTGGCATCACTAACTGAAAAACAGAATCTTCATAAAAGTTAGTCCAGTCAATGCTATTTAAACTGTGTTTAGTGGCTAAAAACCGGTAAACCTCAATAAAAAGTTCCCGCTCTTCAATATCTCCAATATCAATATTATTAGCCTCTAGAATTTCAACCACACGGCGAAACCCTGAAAGCCCAGTGTATTGATCTTTCTCATCAAACATATGTGCTTCTTTATCTAACAAGCCCGAATGCTGTGGGTAAGACGCGTGTAAACGGCTGAGCAAACCCGGTGACAGTAGTTTTTCATCTTTAATGGTTTGGCGAACGTCATCACTGTAGTGATATACATCCATCATGTCGTTAATATCCATTTCGCTCACATCACTAATACCGCTGTTTCGAACATGGACATTGCCATCTAGCACTAGACTATTAGGCTGACAATCGCTTGGGTCAAGCTCTTTTGGATCGAGTAAAGCAACATCAATATGCTGCGATTTACTTGCTGAAACTTTTGAGGTGGAATCGGTCATAACAAGGCTCTCTAGTGCAAGCTCAATACATTGATGAGTTCACGCTTTTGTTTAAATTAATTAAAAATAAGGGTAAAAGTTAAGTCGAAATAAATATTTTATGCACTAATTTTCAAAGAAAGTGCGAAGTGAATCAAACGAGTAAAAATCACCAAGTTATGAGCTTTGGTAATAACCTCAATAAAATAATGCCCTTTATCGAACTTGTTTGATGTTAAGTAATAAAGTGAAACTTCCCCTTGGTTATACTGGTGAGCATGTAAAATGGCTTAACAATAACCACCCGAATATTAACTATTACACGATGAACTACTTAGCCAATGAACTCACTGCCTACTGAAAGTCCTCTATCTAAAAAATTATTACCCAGTACCAGTATGTTGGCCGCTTTTGATGCCGCAGCTAGAACGGGTAGTTTTACCGCCGCAGCAAAAGATTTAGCCTTGACTCAAGGGGCTATTAGCCGACAAGTCAATGCGCTAGAACTGCAGCTAAGCGTTAATTTATTTCATCGAAATAAACAAAATATATCGCTAACCGAAGTTGGAAAAATCTACGCTAAAGAAGTAAATTCGGCGTTAAGCCATATTCGTTCCGCCACACTAAATATCATGACAAATCCCGATACTGGCATACTTAATATTTCGATATTGCCCATGTTTGGTTCCCGCTGGTTGATGCCAAGGCTGGCCGACTTTTTAGCTAAACATCCACAAATAACCATTAATACGGTGAGTAAACTGTCACAATTTGATTTTTCTCATGAGGATATTCATTGTGCTATTCATTTTGGCAAAGCTGATTGGTCACAAGCCAACTGTACTTTTTTAATGGCCGAAGAAAGTGTTCCTGTGTGCTCACCCAAATTGTTCGAACAAGCAAGGTTAGCAAAGGCCGATAATATTTGTGCCAGTTTAATTAATTTACCGTTACTACATATCGCAACTAGACCTAATGCTTGGCCGTTGTGGTTTGATGATCACAAGGTCATATCAAAAACAAAATCAAAAACAAAATCAAAAACAAAAGTACTGCAAGACATGCACTTTGAGCAGTTCTCCATAGCGACTAATGCAGCAGTAGCAGGTCTAGGCGTCGCTTTATTACCAAGGTTTTTAATTGAAAGTGAATTACAACGAGGTGAATTACAGGTGATTTGTAACAAACCCCAACTTACCGATAATGGCTATTACTTAGTAAGCCCCAATGACAAACTTAACTATGCTCCCATGTTAGCTTTTACCCGCTGGTTAACCCAAGTAATCACCAGTGAAAAGTCCTCTCTTTCAATTAAATAAACAATCCCAATAAATTAACAAATTGATTATATTGAAGTTTTATCCCAACTGGTTTTAGGGGATAATTGAATATTATCTGTGATCCCTGCCCGTAAAAACAATCTCAAGGGAAATTAAGTATAATAATTTGATATTTCAAAGGATCTACATAATAAGCGGTAGGTGTTGTCATTAATCTAGGGAGTGTAAAATGGAATTAGGTGCATTTTCAGTAAGTTTAGTGGTTAATAATGACATTCAATCCAGGCTGGGATAAAAATTGTAAAACATTAGAATCGTACACCGATGTTAGAGAGCTTTTAAAAGAGTTTGAAGCCCAAGGCATCAATATATTGAAGAGGTGATTTAGATAAACCTTAGGTACAACTTGCAGGGCGACTATCTTCCATCATTATATCTAATTTTATTTGCGCTTTTTTGGGATCAGCTAAGTCTATTACCTCAATCATTTCACAGTCATCTCTAATCATTTCAGCAATAAGACTAGGATAATGACGACAGTCTTCAGGTCTGTCTAAGTAAATGCTGCAGGTATACATGTTTGGGTCGAGCGGATTTTTCTTGGAAGCAATATCGAGAAAGGGACAGCTTGTTAGCCGTGTTCCTGTTTCAGGGTCGAACCATATCTCATTGTTTATCACGTATTTGAATATGTCTGGATTAAATATCTCCCAAAGGTCAATTTCTTCTTTTGTTGCACAAAGATCTTCTCCCCCATACTTGATACAACATTTTCCGCACTGATTACAATCTTTCATAGTTCGCTATTTAATTGGGTAGACACTGCTTCATTATATCTGAAATAATAATGAGTAGATAACGGGCTATGACTTAAGAGCTTCACCATAGAGTTCGCTCACAAAATCGATGAAAGCTTTGACCTTAGGAATTTTGGCTCGATGTTTTGGGTAGAGTGCATACACATCAACTTCTACCATGCCCCAGATAGGCAATATATTAACTAATGTACCTGCTGCAACCTCCTGACGACACATATAATCAGGCAGTACCGCAAGACCTAAACCATCTACAATGCCTTGTTTGAGCATGACAAAATCATCAACTAATAAGCGTGGCTGACAATCTAAGGTAAATGTCTCATTATGCGTTGAAATTAACGGTAACTTTAAGTCATTATTCCCCGAAATATTAAATGGATTCATTATCAGCAATTGATGTTCAGTTAACTGCTCAACCTTGTCTGGATTACCCTGTTTGGCTAAGTAGGAAGGACTGGCGAATATTTTTCGGTTAACGGTACCCAACTTTTTTGCAATTAGCATCGAGTCATTTAACTGCCCTATGCGAATGACTACATCAAAGCCCTCTTCAATAAAATCAACCCGTCTATTCACTAAATTAAGCTGTACTTTAAGATCAGGATACTGATGCATAAACCTGCCAAGTGCAGGTCTTAAGACTTGTTGCCCAGTAGCAACAGATGCCCCAATTTTTAATTCGCCGGTATAGCTATGAAAAAGTTCACAGACCGAGGCTGTCGCTAAATCGAGCTCTTCATGAATACGTTTGCAGTGGGCTAAGTAACGACGTCCTGCTTCAGTTAAATGCTGAGAGCGTGTCGAGCGTTCCAGTAAAGTAACAGCAAGGTTTTTCTCTAAGCGCGAGACTTTTCGGCTGACATTGGCTTTAGGCATACCAAGCCTGTCCGCGGCGAGGGTAAAGCTGCCAGTTTCTACTACGGCTAAGAAGACCATCATGTCATTTAAATCATGTTCCATTGCATTCCTTAAATCAAAAGCATCTTAGATAAGCCTTGAGTAACAAGGCTTTCACACTATGTAAATACACCAGCAACACTCAACCATTGTTGTTGATAATGAAATTATCATATCAACAAAGCAGTATTTATCAAACAATCTATAACGCTTATGATTGTAATCACTGAAACAACTTACCTCATTACTAGGAGCAGAACATGCAAGTACTTAGCAGAAAATCATTACCTTTAGGCGGTTTTGCCGGTTTAACCGAACACCGTTTAGTAACAGACCGTCGTGTTTTCGGCTCACGTAAAGCAGCTAATACTTTTGATGGTATCGGCAACTTTGTTTATTTAGCTGACGCACAGTTTAACCCGCGTGGCGAAACACACATGCATCCGCACAAAGAGATTGACGTTATTTCAATCATGATGGCGGGTCGAGTAAGTCACGAAGGCTCTTTAGAACATGGCCAAAGTTTAAATGCCGGTGAAGTACAAGTTCAACGTGCTGGTGGTGAAGGGTTTTCACATAATGAGATAAATCCTGATAGCACTAAAAACCGCATGTTGCAGTTATGGGTATTACCTGAAGTGGCAGGACAATCGGCTGGTTATAAACATTATGCATTAGCAGCAAAAGGTGTCAGCCGCATTTATGGAGGTAAAGAGTCTGGTGGACAAAAAAATCAAACTGAGACTTTTGCTAGCAAAACAACCATAGATATAGTGCGCTTAGCTTCAGGTGAAAGCATTAGCTTTAGCGAAGAAGTGCTAGCTTATGTCAGTAAAGGCACAGCTGATTTTTCGGATGAAAATAACCGCTTTAGTGCAGAAGATGGTGATTTAATTCGTAGCTTTAAAACTGACATTTTAGCCACTAGCGACGTAGAAATAGTTGTGGTTGGTCAACGTTAAACATAAAACACAATAATTGAATACTGGCCGATGTATCATCATCGGCTAGTATTTATTCGTTAACGATATTTTAGAAACCATAG
>MAAB01028926.1_pt1 | contig 43520 bp, 49 predicted proteins | sample 1115991 | NCBI WGS metagenome assembly MAAB01 (sample SAMN04961124, study PRJNA320927) | seawater metagenome | isolation source: sample BD02T18 sea water enriched with oil for 18 days | place: USA:Gulf of Mexico | collected 2013-07-27 | reverse complement strand
ATAATTGGCGGCCATACAAACTTCATACAGAAAATTACAAATACGACAAACGCAATTAATTGGCCAATAATAGTGGCATTAATATTCATTTGTGTACCTCCTAATCAATTATTCGTTAAAAAAATAAAGTGGTAAAATTAACCAATTTTAACGAATAAGATGTATAAGCCCATTGCTACACCGATCATCGCAATAGCATCGATAAGACCCGCTACGATGAACATTTTAACTTGTAGTTGTGGTGCAAGTTCAGGTTGACGAGCAGCAGATTCTAAGAATTTACCACCTAATAGACCAAAACCGATTGCAGTACCTAAAGCGCCAAAGCCGATAAGTAATGCCGCAGCAATATACATTAAGCCAATGTTTTCCATTTTTATCTCCGATTGTTTAAAGTTAAAGTTTAAAAGTAAAAATTTGTATCTCGGGCTTCCTGCCCTAAACCCTTCGGGTCCGGCTAATGCCGTTCTAACTTATTCCCGAAAAGTTAGTGATCTTCGTGAGCTAAACTAAGGTATACAATAGTTAGCATCATAAAAATAAACGCTTGTAATGGGATAACCAACAAATGGAAGGCTGCCCAAATAAAGTGTACTGGCAATTGGTATAAACCAAGAGTTGCAATAAGCAAGAATATCAATTCACCCGCATACAAGTTACCAAATAAACGTAACGATAATGCTAAAGGACGAGCTAACAAAGTAACTATTTCAAGGATAAAGTTGATTGGGTACAGAGACCAATGACCAAAAGGCTGACTGTAAAGCTCTTTCATAAAGCCACCAACGCCTTTTACTTTAATTGAATAGTATATGATCAGGAAGAATACACCGCCCGCAAGTGCGAATGTTAAGTTAGGATCCGTAGTCGGCACTGGTTTCATGTAGATGTGCGACATTTCAATGCCTGAAACTAAACTGATTAACCAAGGTAATAAATCTACTGGTACCCAATCCATAGCGTTCATTAAGAGAACCCAAACAAAAATAGTTAAGGCTAGCGGAGCAATAACAGCATTTTTACCATGAAAAGTACCTTTAACACTGTCATCAACAAATTCAATAACCATTTCAACTGCACATTGCAGTTTGCCTGGTACACCTGTTGTTGCTGATTTTGCAACAGAGCGGAAGATAGAAAGAAAAACCAAGCCTAAAAACACCGACCAACCTAATGTATCAAGGTTCCAGCTCCAAAAGCCTTCACCAACAGTTAAATTAGTTAAATGATGTTTAATATATTCTTGGCTGGTAAGTGTTGCTTGTGTAGCAGCAGCTGCAGACATATTAATGTTCCCAAAGATTAAAGTTTAAAAAAATTTTTCTAGTCAGGGTTTACTATTCATAACGCTTTTCAAAAAAATAGGCGCTAACAATGGCATAACCATAACCATACAAAACATAACAAAGAACGGTATTGGCAGTAGTACTAAAAATTTGAAAGCGAGTACAAATAATAAAGCCGTATAAACCATTTTTAATTTTACGCCACTAAAAAAAGACTCTACCACTTTTTTTGATGACTGTGCCCCTGCATATCTAAATGCTTTAAAGGCAAAAACAATATTGGGAATTATTGCTACTATGCCACCAACCAAGGTTGATTTCGCATGAGCTAAGCCCCAGATAAAATAAGTTATTAGCGTTGTTAATAACACCACAATAGTAGTGAATAATATTTGTGATAGGGCAAATTTCCGCCCTGCTTTAGTTAATTTATTATTCATTATTACTAGTTCAAAACAGGTTAAAAAGCTATCAGTAAATATGACTACTCTATATACGAATAAAATCGTAAGCAAACAAGCTTTTTAAAGTAAAAACTTTAACGCTAAAAAGTTTGCGCAAGTATACTCATTTCGTCTTTTTTTGCAAGAAATTAGGGCAGCGAACGCCCCTTATTTGTGCGAATAATTAATATTTTTTTAATAAATACAACTAAAGGAGCAGAAGCTAGCAAGTTATAGTAAATAAATGAATAAAATAGCCCATTTATAATGCTAATAATTCAGCAGAGTAATATTGATAATTATTAGAGATAAAAGTCACAAATTATTCTTCAGGCTATTTTATTTTGGCGATAAAATCATTAAGCTCAGCTAAATTATCATAAGAGATAACTAACTTACCTTTACCTTTTTTATTATGATTAACCGCCACTTTAAGCCCTACTTTGTCAGCGAGTTCATGCTCAATACTAACGCTAGCTTGATCTTTTTCTTTGACTGGTTTTTTTTCACTCGGGTTTTGAATTTTTTTAATTAATGCTTCTGTTTCTCTAACCGTTAATTCTTTGCTTGCCACTATGCCTGCGATTTCAGCTTGTAATTCATCGTCAAGGGCTAATAATGCACGGGCATGGCCCATTTCTATATCACCATTTTCTAAAAAAGTTTTTACTTCACTGTTTAAATTATTCAAACGTAGTAGGTTAGTCACTGTAGTGCGCGATTTACCCACGGCTAGCGCCACTTCTTGATGGGTTAAATCAAATTCAGTCAATAAACGCTCTAATGCTACGGCTTCTTCCATGGCATTTAAATCTTCACGCTGAATATTTTCAATCAAGGCGATAGCAACCGCTGATTCGTCAGGTACGTCTTTAATTAAACAGGGTACTTCGGTTAATTGGGCTAATTTGGCGGCACGCCAGCGACGCTCGCCAGCAATAATTTCATACCTTTCTTCAATATTAGCGTCTTCGCCATTAACATTTTCAGTCAATAATCTAACAATAATAGGTTGAATAATACCTTGCGACTGAATAGATAATGAAAGCTCTTCAAGTGCTACATCAGACATATCTTTACGGGGTTGATATTTACCGGGTGATAATTTGTTAATTGCTATTTTACTTAAATCACCGTCTTTAGGTGTTGAGTCTGTATTGTCTGCATCATTATCTTGTGCTGAAGTTCTTACTTGTGGGGTAAGTAATGCGTCAAGGCCTTTGCCTAACCCTCTTTTTTTTGCTGGACTCATAATATTCCTTGGAATTATTGGGCAGTACTTAGACTTTGATTCGGCTCTTGGGGAGCACTAGCTTTTTTAGCTGGGCTATTTTTACGCAATACTTCACCCGCTAAGGCTAAGTAAGCTTTCGCGCCTGTTGACGATTTATCATAATACATGGCGGGAGAGCCAAAACTTGGCGCTTCGGCTAAACGGACATTACGTGGAATAACACTACGATAAACTTTATCACCAAAATGACGTTTCAGTTGCTCTGAGACATCATTGGCTAAACGGTTACGCGGATCATACATAGTACGTAAAATCCCTTCGATATGTAAATCACCATTTACCACAGAAGTAAGTTTTGAAATTGTATCCATTAAAGCTGTTAAACCTTCTAATGCGTAATACTCACATTGCATAGGTACTAATACTGAATCAGCGGCAGTCATCGCATTAACCGTTAACATATTTAACGAAGGAGGGCAGTCAATAATGATAAAATCGTAATAGTCTTTTACCGGTGCTAAGGCAGTTTTTAAGCGATATTCTCGTGCATAAACTTCCATTAGTTTAATTTCGGCAGCTGTTACATCGGTATTGGCAGCAAGTAAATCATATAATCCCGAGGTTTCTGTTTGCACAACTTCAGCAACAGGTTTTTCTTCAATAAGCAATTCATAACACGTGGCTGGCACTTCATACTTATCAATGCCACTAGCCATGGTAGCGTTGCCTTGAGGATCGAGATCTATTAGTAAAATCTTACGTTTTGTTGCAGCTAAAGAGGCTGCTAAATTAACCGCAGTTGTTGTTTTACCAACACCACCTTTTTGATTTGCAACAGCTATTATTTTTCCCACAAGCGCCTCAATTATTTAATTTTATTACTATTTAAGCAATTTTTTTAATACCAAAACATGACGTTCACCCACTAATTCGGGTACTTTAATTTCATGGCTCGACACTAAACTGATGTTTTCAGGCAAATTAGCTAATTCGTCTGTTGGATATTGTCCTTTTAACGCTAAAAACTGTCCGTGTTCTTCAGTAATTAAATGTGAACACCAATTCACCATGTCATTAAGGGATGAAAAGGCTCGACTTAAGACACCATCAAAAGGTGTTTCGCCTTGGTATTCTTCAACGCGAGATTTAACGGGTTGCACATTAGTCAATTTTAGCTGAAACACAACTTGTCTTAGAAAAGTAATGCGCTTTCCTAAACTGTCTAATAATACAAAATTTCGTTCCGGGTACAAGATAGCTAATGGAATACCCGGTAAACCTGGACCTGTGCCGACATCGATAAAAGATTTCCCTTGTAGTACTTCACCAACCATTAAACTATCCATAATATGTTTGATCAACATATCTTGTGGATCTCTTACCGACGTTAAATTATAAGCCTTATTCCATTTATGTAATAATTCAACATATTGAATAAGTAATTGTACTTGTTCCATCGATACTTGCAGCGATGTTTTAGCGATTAAGCTTTGTAGTTTTGAAGTTAATGTCATTTTTATTCTTCGAGTTTTACCTTGAATCTAAGCAAGGATTTTAGGCAATTTTTTTACCTAATAAGCCATGCTTTTTTAAGTAAACTAATAATAACGAAATTGCTGCTGGAGTAATACCAGAAATTCGAGATGCTTTACCAATAGTTTCTGGGCGAGCATCTTTTAACTTAGCCACCACCTCATTTGACAGCCCTGATATTTGTTGATAATTAAAATCAACGGGGATCAAAGTATCTTCATTGAGTTTTTTCTTGGCTATTTCATCAAGCTGTCTATCAATATAACCGGCGTACTTGGTTTGAATTTCTATTTGTTCTGCTGCTTGCGTGTCGGCAATAGCGGGGCCTAAGCCTTCTATTTTCATCAAGTCTTTATAACGCACTTCTGGGCGGCGAATAAGATCTTCAAGGCTTGCCTCTTTACTCATCGGGCTTTTAAGTAATTCGTTAACTTGCTCAACTCGGCTGTGATCTTTTTGCACCCAAGTTTCTTTTAAACGTTGGCGTTCAAGTTCAATATTTTCCATTTTTTCATTAAAACGTTGCCAACGAAGATCATCTACCAAACCAACTGCTCGGCCTTTTTCAGTTAAACGAATATCAGCATTGTCTTCACGTAATAATAAACGATATTCGGCACGTGAGGTAAACATGCGGTAGGGCTCTTTGGTGCCTAAAGTCGCTAAGTCATCAATTAATACGCCCATGTATGCTTGGTCACGGCCTAAAATAAATTCATCTTGACCTTTAACGCGGCTAGCTGCATTGGTTGCAGCAATAAGTCCTTGCGCACCGGCTTCTTCATAACCTGTGGTGCCATTAATCTGGCCAGCAAAATATAAGTTTTCAATAAACTTACTTTCTAGTGATTGTTTTAAATCACGGGGATCAAAATAATCATATTCAATGGCATAGCCAGGACGCGTTATAAAGGCGTTTTCAAAACCTTTAATTGAGCGCACTAAATTCATTTGCACGTCAAAAGGTAAACTGGTTGAAATGCCATTAGGATAAACTTCATGAGTGGTTAATCCTTCCGGTTCAACAAATATTTGATGTGAGGTTTTGTCGCTAAATCGGGTAATTTTATCTTCAATAGAAGGGCAGTAGCGTGGCCCTACACCTTCAATGACACCAGTGTACATTGGTGATCTGTCTAAACCATCACGAATATGTTGATGGGTTTGTTCGTTAGTGTGGGTGATATAACAAGATATTTGCTGTGGATGATCCTGTTGTGATCCCATAAACGAAAAAACAGGGCGGGGTGTGTCACCCGGTTGTTCTTCCATAACAGAAAAGTCTAATGATCTTGCATCTAAACGTGGTGGTGTTCCGGTTTTTAAACGATCCATTCTAAACGGCATATCACGCATTTTAGCGGCTAAGTTTAAGCTCGCGGGATCACCCGCTCGTCCGCCTTGATAATTATTCAAACCAATATGTATTTGCCCTGCAAGGAAAGTACCTACCGTTAGAACCACTGTTTTTCCTTTAAATTTCAAGCCCATTTGGGTAGAAACACCAACAACACGATCGTTTTCTACGATCAAATCATCACAGGGTTGTTGAAAAATGGTTAGATTTTCTTGGTTTTCTAAAAATTGACGAACAAACGATCGATACAAAGCACGATCAGCCTGTGCTCTGGTTGCTCTTACCGCTGGGCCTTTACTCGAATTTAAGGTTCTAAATTGAATAGCGCTATGATCAATGGCTGTAGCCATTAAACCACCTAAAGCATCAATTTCTTTAACCAAATGTCCTTTACCAATACCACCAATGGCTGGGTTACAAGACATTTGCCCTAACGTGTCAATATTGTGAGTCAATAGCAAGGTTTTACAACCCATTCGTGCTGAAGCAAGGGCTGCCTCGGTGCCTGCATGGCCACCACCAACAACGATTACATCGTAAGACTCTCGATACCACATAAATTTTTAACCTTAAAAAATAATAATTAAAGCAAATAGCTTTAAGAAAATTAGGAGACGTATTTTAGCCTTTTTTTATCAATAGGGAAACGATCAAATGCGTAAAAATATCTGAGTTGGATCTCTCTAATATATAATAAGATCTTTATAGAGATCTTATTACTATTACTTATTAGGGAAGCAAAATACTGTGGGTAAGTACTTTTTTTCCTGATATTATATAAAGTTAGAGCAATGATAAACTTGTGATCAAACTTTGATCAAGTCAGTTATAAGCTCTGATCAAAACAGCTCTTTATCCACAACCTAATTAAAATAAAAAGATAATAACTGGATAACAATAGAAAATTAATAGTATATTCACAGAATTATACACAAAGACTGTTTGTTGGTAATAAAATTGTTGATAAGTTATGTGTATATTATTATAAAAGATCTTTATTTTGACTTAACCATAACTGAGCAAGATCTTCTGGATCGATATCTTGACTCATATCTAGCATTTTTATAGGCAGTATTTCTTTGCAACCCTTTGTTATTAAAGTATTATTTAATTTATCTCCTGCTTTGCAGAAAGTGTCATAATTAGAGTCACCAATAGCAATGATCATAAAATTGATTGGGGATAGATCTTGTTCACAATTTTTAAGATCTTCAACAAAGGTTTGAATGTTGTCAGGAAAGTCGCCAGCACCATGAGTGGAAGTACAAATGAGCCAAGTGCTATTATTTTGAGTTTTTGCTGAAAAAGTTTCTTGAAGGATCGATGAAAAATTGGGTTTTAAGTGTAAATTTACTTGATGGTTAAGGGTATTAAGTTGTTCTTCACATGCTTCAGCAACATATTCTGTTGTGCCAAGCATACTACCGACTATTATTTGAAATGAGCTCATTAAGTAATATCAATGGTTAATAATGAGCTTATTGTATACTTAAAACACGTGAATATACGAGTTTTAGCAGCTTGACTAGAGACGATATAAAGACATGAAGGGCTGATGCTAATACTGCTTTTATTAGCAAATTAGCATGGTTGTCTTGATTGAATATATGAAAATTATCATGAATATAGATTATTAAAGATGCTTGCTTAAAAACATACTATTGGGATCTTTTTGATAATTTGAAAAGGGTTCACAAACTTGAAAACCAAAGTTTTTATATAGTTTATGTGCAGGAATAAAAGCATCCATTGTGCCTGTTTCTAAGCTAACAGTTTGATAATCTTTAGCTTTGGCGGTTGCTAGAATATGCGTTAATAATTTTACTGCCACTCCCTTTCTCAAAAATTTTTGAGCAGTACGCATTGATTTAAGTTCTGTATGCGTGCTATTAAGTCTTTTTAACGCCCCACACCCCGCTAGTTCACCATTTATCCAAGCGGTCCAAAAAGTTACATCAGGAGCTTTTAACGAAGACAAGTCAAGGGCGTGAACACTTTCTACCGGCGAGTGTTTTAACATATCTTCATGGTGCTCTTGCAGCAATTTTTTAACCTCAATACTCTCAAGTTTGTCTATTTTAATTTTCATTAGATTCCCAATATATTGGATTTTGACTTTTCGATGTAGCTAACATTATTTAAATTTATGGCCCAACGATCTCTGAATCATAATAGACGGAGTCAGGTGGTCCAGCTAATAAAGGTGATAATGCTATCATTATTTTTTGAAATTCTGCTGAGTTTTTATAGAGATTAAATGATTCTAGGTTATCCCACTCCTCATATAAAAGATAAGTATTAGACTCAGATACATCTTGATATAGAGAATATGTAAGACAACCAGATAAAGTTTTGTTTTTTTGTACTTCAGTTTTTAAGTGAGTTAGTAACGCATGTTTATTTTCTTGATCTACTTTCAGCCTTATTCTAATTACAATCATGTGATCTCCTTGGTATGTTATAGTAAGGTTTTTATTATATAGTAAAGTAACCTTACTATTTGTTCAAGAGATAATTATGAGTCAATTACCAGATAATCTAATTAATATGAGGGAAAAAAATATTGGTCGGTTGTTTCAGCGAGCCTCGCGATCTTATAGTGAACGTGCTTTGGCATTACTGCATGAAAAAGGGTTTTCGGACATAGCTCTATTTCATACTGTTCTTATTGCAAACCTTGATGCCGATGGAGATCAAATCACGTCTATTGCTGAAAAAGCTGGCATAACCAAACAAGCCATGGGGCAGATTGTTAATGACTTAGAAAATAAAGGGTATGTAAAAAAAACTAAAAGCCTAAGAGATAAGAGAGCTTATTTGATTGAATTTACCGAGCATGGAAAAGATGCATTACGTGCGGCTTACGAAGTGAAAATCATCATTGAGAAAGAGTATATGGCCTTGCTTGGAATAGATAATGTAAAACACCTACGAGCGCTTCTAGAGACATTAATTCGTCCGCAGGAATTGGTTTAAATTCCCGCATTTAGATGGGGTTGTTTAGTAGTCATTTAACCTAATAGCATATTAATTTTCATTAGATTCCAAATATGTTGAATTTTGCTTATGCTAAGGTTGTTTATCAAAGATGACACCTGCTGGGATTTGGTACCAACTTTGTTTTTCACATGCCCAAAAGTGTGCTGTTGGTTCAAATATACTGTCATCAGCGATATTCACAGGTTTGAGTTTTAGCTTTATTATTGATGAATCGTCAGGATTAAAGTGGTAAATTCGATTACCGCAATTGGGGCAGAACTTGGCGTGGCTTCTATTGCCGCTGTCGGCAGGGCGACTCCATTCCTTTAGATCACCACTAAACTCTATATCCGTCGAGGCTACTATTGCGGTGATACTAAAAGGGCTGGTTGACAGCTTTTGACATTCAGTACAATGGCAAGCGACAACCATTTTTGCAGCAGCATTCAATTTATAAGTTACTTGCCCACACTGACATGAACCTTCGATTGGATATAGCATTTTATTTAATTCCTTTATTTATTATAAAAATAGTGAAGCACTAAACACAGCCAACAACTATTAGTTTATTTAAATGCTTATAACTTACCTTACTCGAGTGCCTGTTGTTGAGGTAAGTTATCAGTGATCTCATGCCAAGCAGCTTTGTTAGCCACATAAATATGTCGGCTTGGTTTTACGTTAGGATCGGTATCTAAGGTGCCAAGTGGAAAACCTAAAATATCAGGATAATGATCAAATTTTGTAAATAAGCTAGAACCACACTCAGCGCAAAAACCTTTATGTTCACCTGGAGATGATTGATAGAATTTAATAAATTTTTCACCCTGAATTGTTTTCCAGCTTGCTGTTTTAATTTTTGCTCTTGTTCTAAATGCTGAAGCATGTAATTTACGGCACATACTACAATGACAATTTAATACATCTTCAAATTCACCATCAATTTCATATTGAACTTGATTACACAAGCAGCTTCCTTTGTTTATCACGATATTCTCCTATGTTATAACACCGATTCAACGGGCAAAAAAATTATTGGTAGTCTGGCTTTAAAGCCAAACTGCTTCTTTCATCAACTACAACGCAACTTCCATTTTTAAATACGGTACGTCTGTTTTATAAAAACGCTCACTACATATACGCATATCAAAACGCTTATAAAAATCTAAAGCCGACGCTCGAGCATCGCACCAAAAATATTCGACTTGGCTATTTTTTAATGACTGGATAATATATGCCAACATTTTAGAGCCAATGCCTTGGTGTTGATATTTAGTGTCGGTAGCAAATTTTCGTAAACGAGCTTTGTTTATCGTTAAATAAACAGAAGCGACACAAACAAGCACACCATTAATAAAAGCGCCAAAATGTAAGCCTTCAACATCTCCTTCTACATAACAGTATTCACGTGGTTTACTTGGCCATAGCACGCTATGACGTAGTGAGATGGTTTGCTCCCATGAGATAGTACGAATTTCCATATTATTACTGCTTCATTAGCGCTGATTTTACGATAGCAAAGCCAATAAGCCCCAATAAAACACCAGTAACTTTATCAATATAAAAGGCTACTTTGGTAAATTTGCTGCGCACTTTATTTGTTGAAAGAAGAAAAATAACCGATAAATCCCATAAAAATACCATCACTGTCATCCAAATACCTAAAGCCAACTTGAAAGCAAAACCTACTTCAGGGGTTAATACGACAGTAAACAGGCTTAGATAAAATAACAAATTTTTAGGGTTTAATATGCCCGACATAAAGCCAGTCATAAACTCTTTTAAGAAAGCCGTTTTAACATAACTCGCATTTGTAGGGTCAGCAATATCTAAATCATTATATGAGCTTTTACGTGCCCGTAAAGCTTGTATGGCAAGATAAATTAGAAACAGACCACCGATAATTTTTAAGCCGATCATCACCGATATGGAAGCTGCTAAAATGGAACCGACGCCAACCAAACACAGGCCAATATATACCGCGTTAGCAGAGGCTATACCTAATGCAACACCAATAGCATTTTTACCATTATTTTTGATGGCGCTTTTTACCACTAGCACAAAGTCAGGACCCGGGCTTAGCAATGCAAGAAAGTGAGCTATTGCAACGGTTACGAAAATACCTAATAAACTTACATCCATTTAAATCACCTTCTCATTAATTTATTATTGTGAAAACACCGCTAGCTCTAGCAATGCGCTTTGAGTTTACAATGAAGTAACAATTAGCAAATGCCATTTTACCACCCACCTTTTGTACATCTGTTGCAATTTCAATCCAGTCGCCGAGTTTGGCGGAACCGGCATAATCGATGGTTAGGCTTGCTGTAACCATTGGAATAGGTACATCACCTGAAAAAGCAGCATTGTAACCAAGAGCTATATCAGCGAGGCTACTGAATACACCGCCATGAACTAGGCTTCTAGCGTTACAGTGCTTTTCTTCTACTTTTAATCCTATGGTGATTTCTTTCCCTGATTTCTTATTATATATTGGTCCCAATAGGTCCAAGAATGGACTGCTTCTGAATATTGGCTCAAAACCGTCTTGAATATTGTTCATCTTCTGGATTTCCCTATATGTAGGATCTTTGGTTAAGTTATTGATAATATTTAGTTATGTTTAGTTAAAAATAGCGATAAGAAGTAAATTTAACTGTATTTGTTCCGCTTGCACAGTTTATACGCTAAATCCATGCTTGTTCATCTGATGATACAGTTACTTCACTATTAATTTCGCCAGTATGTGCAGTAGATGAAGGTTCAATCATCATAAAGTGAGTATCTGGTTGTGCTTTAGGACAATGCTCAACACCTTTGGGAACGACATACATTTCACCAGCATTTAGAATAACGTTTCCAGCTTTTAACTGTAAAGTAAGTTGCCCTTTAAAAACGATAAAAAGCTCATCTTTATGCTCATGTTTGTGCCAAACAAGCTCACCGCTGCCTTTAGCTATTTTCACTAATTGGCCATTTGATTCAGCGATAATTTTTGGAGTACACTCTTCGGTGAATAACTCAAATTTTTCACTAATGTTAATTTTATTCATTGAAATACCCTAGGCGTATCAAAGCCATATTAAACTGTATGAAGGCATTATTCGTTTTTACTTAGAATAAGGAATATTTATCTCCCCCCATAAATAAAGAGCTTCTAATACAGGAGCCAATGACTTTCCGTAATCCGTAAGAGAGTAGGTAACATTGAGGACTTTGTCAGCCAAAACATCTCGCTGAACGATACCGACACTTTCCAACTCTCTGAGTTGCTCAGTTAAAACTTTTTGGCTAATTGGTGACATTATTTTTTTTAACTTGCCAAACCTAACAGGCTGCTCGATTAAAACATGTATTACCATGGGTTTCCATTTACCACTAATTAAACCCAATGTAGAAACCACCGGGCAAGCTAATGGGTTTTTAACATCTATATTTCTTTCCATACTAGTTACCTACAAGTACCTAATTGACGACTTCTGTTGTATCTATAAAATTATAAGAACATTGAAAAAATAAGATTTAGATGATGACCAAGACAAAATATCATGTAACTACCGTCCATAAAATAGCTATTTTTCCATTCGGGATGATCAATGCTTTTCTTTTAAAAAATTCACAAGGCTGTATTTTAATCGATACTGGGCTACCGAATACAGAAAAAAAAGTTGAAGATGTACTGAATAAATTAAAGCTGACCTTTAGTGACATTAAATTAATTATTATTACTCATGCGCATATAGATCATGCCGGGAATGCGGCAAAAATAAAAGCTCTATCAGGTGCGAAAGTTATTGCACACAATGGCGATCTTCCATACTACAGAGGTGAAAAGAAAATGCATTTTTGTAGCACTGGCTGGTTTGGTCGATTATTTAGTAAAACAGGCGTAATTCAAAAGCCATACGAAAAATTTGAACCTGATATTTTACTTACCGCAAAGGAGAAATTTAATCTTAATGATTATGGTATTGATGGCGAGGTAATTTCAACATCAGGGCACACAGAAGGTTCAATTTCAGTTGTTATTGATAACGACAAAGCCATAGTGGGTGATCTTATTTCATCCGGTATATTACTCGGTGGTATTGTCAGAACAAATAAAGCAAAACGGCCACCTTTTGAGGATAACCCACTGCAAGTTAGCCAAGAATTACAGGCTCTTGCTAACAAAGGAGTAAAAACGTTTTTTATGGGACATGGGGGGCCCTTGCCTCAAAAAGAAGTATTACAGCATATAGGGAAACTGAAAAATATAGCGACTGATATTGATTAACTATGACCACCTTAAGCGACAAATTATTGCGGGCTAAATGTGTGAGGTAATAACAGCAACAGCCCGTTGTAATTTGTCCGTTTGAATGGCCTATTAGGCTTTTACCGGATCACAATTGAGCTAGCAGTATTACTTTTGCCGATCCTAAAACCAACAGTTTTCCTTCATTGTCTTTAATTTCGCCTTTTAAGTTAATGACTATATCAGTTTCCGACTTTTTTTGTATTTCACTAACGCACCACACCATTGAAATAATTACGTCTGGCTTAATGGGGGCTGGAAACTTGAAGGACATTTCCAGACCAAGCATTGGGCTAATTTTAGAAAGGTGAGTGGGTATCATTGCAGAAAAAATTGCGGATATAGCGCTGCCACTCGCAATTATTCCAGAAAATCTCGTTTTTTTAGAAAGAGTAGAATCGTGGTGCACGAAATTCATATCACCACAGTCCATGGCAATTTTCTTTAGCTCACTCTCGGAAAATATCCTCACTTCTTCAAATGAATAACCAACTTTTATTTTTTCTTTCATAATATTACTACTCCAATAATATAGATGGCACAATGTCCGCGTAAAGCGTGTGAGGTATTCACCTTGCCTTGATATGATTGTTATAAATCATTAATTACCAGCACCATTTAACATTACAATTTCTGCATTTTCTGTGACGTCTTTACCAGCTAGGCATGCAACATTAAATGCAAACTCATCAGGGGCACTTCTACGTTGATGATGAGTATAAATACCACAATTTTTACAAAAGTAGTGTTTTGCCACCTTTGTGTTCCACTGATATAAGCTAAGATATTCTTTCCCTTCAGTTACAACCAGCTTATCAATTTTTACGCTAGCCATAATGGCACCTTTTTTCTGGCACAATGAACAATTACACCTTCTAATTTCACCAATGCCACCATCAAGCTCTACTTCGAATTTGACGGCGCCACAATGACATGAGCCTTTTTTTACTTCAATCATAAATATCTCGCTTGTATGTTGGGTAACTCACTCAGAAAACCTCTTTTTCATGAGCGTAAATTTCATCATCAATTGATTCAATTCTAGATTCAAATATTGCACGAGCGTCATGTAGCCCGCGATTATAAAAATGTGCGCCTATTTCTTTAGCAAAGAAGTCTAAAAGAAATTCAGCATCGAATTGTTCAAGCTCCTGCTCTAATTCACGGTCAAAATACGATTGAAGTTTTTGAACCATGGATTCTCGTTGTTCTCTGGAGAACTCAATTTTAGACATTTATAACAAAACTCCTTGAAATGATATGATTATTTTAGCAACTCTTTATATTTTTCTTGCTTCCTCAATTGGTTTAAATACCAGATAGAGTAAAGGACCAATTGATACAAAAACCATAGTTAGTACCGCAAAAGGAAGAAAGTACATAGTTGATTTCCCTCTGTTTTTGCTATCTTGATACATCCAAACTATTGCTAAGAATGCCATAATATATAGATCAAAGACAACTTGTGCAGTATCAGGGCTGGAAATTAATTGATAACCAAAACTTAATAACGATTGCTCTGCAATTGACATCGTATAAAGGGTATAGCCAGTAAAAATAAATAGTAATATTACTGAAGTTATTCGGAGGTTCAAACCGTGCTCCTTTTGGTAAAGTGAGTGCGCCCATTTTAGGGGCTAAAAATTGTTGGCTAACATAGTGATTAACGAAAAAACCAACTGTTTTTTATTACTGCTTGAATGCGTATTAAGTGACAATATCCCAAACTGAAACAATATGTTAATTATGAGCTAAAGAGCAAGCCTGACATATACATGCTTTATTTTTAGCAGCAGAAGGAATTTGTTTTAATAAAGTTTCGGGAAACTGTATTGCTTGCTTACTACACCAGCAATTTTGACCAGAATCACAAGAAGACATATTGCCACAGTTATTATTTTTATGGCATAGCGGGCAAAGGTTAGGATTAATATATTCTTCTTTTTCGTTCAAAATAATTATCTCTAATAAATATAAATTGTGGTTGTTTTTACCGCATTTATGTATGAGCAACCAGATAATAGAGTTCGATATCCCCAACGATATTGCCAAACTGTATATTTTTGGTTTGCTGTGGTTATTTAATAATTACCACACTTGAAGCTTCTGAAACTGTTTTTGCATCTGCCCGTTCGATAATTTTTAATAATGTCGTTTGAATAGTTTCGTCTTTTCTGACATCACCCTTACTGGAAAATTTTTGCTCTTGCACGACAGCACCTTCTTCTGAGATAAAACCAACCACCACTTCAGTTGCCAAATCAGTTGATGTGCCAAAATAGTTAAGTGATATTTGAGGGTAACCCTGAAAGCCTTTTTTAACTCTTTTTGCTATACGTTTTGTCGATTTATCTAAATTCATAATAGGTATCCAGAAGAAATATGATGCCACAATAAGTTGGCTAAATATAAGTTGGCTAAAATTGTTGATGAACTAAAAAAAGCCAACTGTTTAGTGTCCGTTTGAACAAATTGTATGGTTTAAAGCTTAATAACGGCTAGTATGTTTTCGTCGTTATCATCCATACTTCGCAGCTTATCTCCTTCAACACTATGAATATTTGTAGTGTAATAATCTAGACTATATTCAATATTTAACGAAAAGTATAAGCTTTGTTTAAGATGAACTTTTATTGCCTTTTCTATTTCAGCACTTAAGTTATGGGTAAATACTTTATCTCGATGAGGTTTTGTTAATAACGATACGGTAATGAGTATATGAGAGTATTTATATTGAGAACAAGGATAAGCTCTTGATTTGCATTCACCTGCGCTCAGGTCATTTTTATTAATGATTTTTTCTACAGCATCAAATATTTTGTTGATATCTATATCTAAATTATCAGAATATTTAATTTCTACATGAGGCATAGGTGTACAGTCCTTTAGCTTATTATTGCTTGTTATTTTGCATTACTTCTTAACCAGTTACCAATTAAACGTGCACACGCTTGAACAGAAATAACATCTTTAATTGATAAATTACAATGTCCTCGGACTTGCTTTGCAGTCTCAATATATATGTCCCTAAAATGGTCGTCGTAATTAAGCAAATATCTAGAAAGTGAATTTAATGAATCAGGTGTTAGGTTATAAGCATTTCTTTGGATCACCCGAGATAGGCATATTTCCATTGGCTGATCCAATAAAATAACATAATCTATTAATGAGGAAATTGAATCACGCCCTTTTCCAAAGGGCTCTTCTAGAAAAATATATTGACTATCGCTACTGCTAATAAGTTTACTAAGCGCATTAACCAATTTAGGCGTTTGAATTTCTGACACTCTTGCCCCATTTTCAAACCATTTTTTCATGTTTTTTGGATAAGTGTTGTGCACAACAAAATCATCAAAGAACAAATTAGGGCATTCAAATTCATCCGATAACTTACGAACTAATGTGGTTTTTCCGCAACCAGAAACTCCACTTATAGCTATAACTTTAACGCGACTCATTTATAGCCCCAATGCCTGATTGTAATTAACGCTATCACATCGTTTTAGTTCTTGTTTAATTTCTTATGCGCTAATTTTGCACCAAACAGCTAATTCATTACCGCTTGGCTCTGTGAAGTGAAAGCGACTACCACCAGGGAATGAAAAGATAGCTTTTGTTATTTTTCCACCCGATAATTCAATATTTTCTTGTGTTTTTTCAAGGTTGTGACTAAGTAAAACAAGAAGAGCCGAGCCATTACAGGCTGTTGATACTAAATCAGATTTGTAAAAACCACCATCAATACCTTGATCAGAAAAAGCAGTATAATCTGGGCCAAAATCTTCAAATGACCAACCAAAAGCTTTTTGAAAGAATAGTTTTGTAGCAGGAATATTTTTAGCTGGAAATTCTACATAGTTCAATTTTTCATGCTGAGTCATCGACAATATTCTCCTTGGTGCTTAGCCTCAATAAGAGGCAAGTAATAGTTGCTTAAAATAAACGATGAAGGAGCAAAAGCCAACTATTATTTGTCCTGTTAATTGTTTGTTAGTTGCTATTGTACACTTGAGACCTATGAGCTACTTTAATAACGTTTACAACTAGCAGGCCATCCTTTATCTCATATACTATTCGATATAACCCTTGCCGCACTCTATAACTTTCTTTAGCTGATAACTTTATACAACCTTCACCGCGCGGATTTTCAGATAGAGAATATATTTTACTTAAAATCTTTTGTATATCGTTTTTCGGTATAACTCGTAAATCTTTAGCCACAGACTTTTTAAAAGTAATTTTATATTTTGCCATGTGACTTCAAATCGTTTAGCAGGTCTTCATAAGATATTTCAGGTTCGTTCGCTCTTTCTGATACAGCGGCCAAATCTTCTTGGTCTTCACGCATTAATAATCGAACAGCTTCATCTATTAGCTCAGAAATTGATAGGTGTGCAGAGGCTGCGCGCATTTTTAAAGCTTGATGTATGCCTGGTTCAAAATAAACAGTCGAACGTTTAGATAAGTTACTCATGGTAATAGCTCCATATATTTAATAACAACATTATAGTGCTACAACGTTATAGTGTCACTGTGCATCTAGGAGCAAAAACCAATTGTTTTTTGTTATGCTTTATTGCTTGTTATATTTTTTTACTATCAATGATGCCAAATAAAATAATGTTAAGAATAAAACTAAAGGAGTTATTCTCTTGTAAATTACATTCATATAAGTATCCATACCAGACAAAATAACATCAAATACAGGTAGTTTAGGCAATATTCCAAACTGAAAAAAAGAAATAGTAAGCACAGTGTATATGTATAACCGAGTGTAATTTAAATTATTCACAATAATAGCTGCAAGCATTGAAATAGGTAACAGCAGCGGCACCATAAACCAACCTGATATTAGGGCTAATCCCCAGCCATCATGATAATTTGTAGCAACGAAATCTAATACACTTGAATTAATTAAAATGTTTGTCCATTTACTATTATCAATAAAAAGCCAATTACCGTGTATTAATATAGATGTTGCACCTCCTAATATTAGAACTACGAATACTTTCACAGCAATCCTTTAAAAAATATAACAGCTTATTTGATGGTCAAAATCCCTTATTTATACAACACAACTTATCTTTATTCTTACTGCATATCAAAGATTTATTTTTATCTATAAAAGAAATTGAGATAGAGGAGTGGAAAGTCCCGTTTTCTTTGCAGAAGCGTGATTTTACAGAGACATTAATTAGATAATTACTTACCAATACAAAAAGAGCTAAAAATTTTACTCAGTAAATCATCACTAGTGAATTCACCCGTTATTTGATCTAATTCTTGTTGGCATAGACGTAACTCTTCAGCCAGTATTTCGCCAGCAACATAAGACTCTAGTTGCTCTAAACCAATAATTAAATGCTGATGGGTGTTGTCTAAAGCCACTAAATGACGTCTTCTAGCCATAAAGCCGCCTTCGGTACTACCACTGTAACCCATAATGGCTTTTAGGTGCTCTTTTAGTGCTTCTACGCCATTACCTGTTTTGGCTGATAAGGTTACTATGGTGTGTGTTGTTTGTTCATTATCGGTAAATTCTGTGCAGCCAAATTTATTGGGACTGATTGCTTGATTAAGGTCGGCTTTATTTCTTATTAACGTTAGACCAATATTCTTTGGCAGTTTTTCAAAAAACTCAGGGTAGTAATCTTTTATCTCTTGCTCGTCTTCCAGCACACTATGATTTTCACTCGCATCAACCATGAGTAATACTCGGTCGGCTTGTTTTATTTCTTGCCAAGCTCGCGCTATGCCTATTTGTTCAACTTTATCATCACTTTCACGCAGGCCAGCGGTGTCTATGATATGTAATGGCATACCGTCAATATGAATCTGTTCTGCTAAAACATCACGGGTAGTACCGGCAATGTCGGTAACTATGGCGCTTTCTTTGCCACTTAAGGCATTTAATAAGCTAGATTTTCCTGCATTGGGACGCCCTGCAATAACAACTCGCATGCCTTCACGTATGATACTGCCTTGTTGTGCTTGTTTACGAACGCTTTCAACTTGGCTGATAATGTTTTTTAGATCGGTAACTATTTTTTTGTCGGCAAGAAAGTCTATTTCTTCTTCAGGAAAATCAATGGCAGCTTCAACGTACATGCGCAAATGAATGATGCTTGCTACCATTTCATGCACTAATTTGGAAAAATCACCTTGCAGAGAGTGCAGGGCAGAGCGGGCTGCTTGTTCTGAACTTGAATTAATTAAATCAGCTATTGCTTCTGCTTGAGTTAAGTCGAGTTTGTCATTTAAAAAAGCTTGTTCGCTAAACTCGCCTGGTTTAGCCATGATTACCTTTGGTAAAGCTAAAATAGCTTTAAGTAGCATGTCTAAAATAACGGGCCCGCCATGGCCTTGAAATTCAATAACATCTTCACCGGTAAATGAGTTAGGCGCTTGAAAGAAAAGTGCTATACCTTGATCTAATACTTTGCTGTCCGCATCGATAAAAGGCAAATATTCAGCTTTTCTTATTTCTGGTACTTTACCTAAAATAGCCTGAGCAACATTTTTGGCTTCAGGCCCTGAAACACGAATGATTCCAACACCACCACGACCAGGAGCTGTTGCTTGTGCGGCGATTGTAGTTTGCTTGGAAAAAGAATTCATTTATATACTCAATTATTTTTGCTGATAAATTATATTTTACTATAAACACCTAAAAACATAAAAGGCGACACCTATATTAATAAGTATCGCCTTTATCTTTTTTGTAGATGGACTATATTCGCAAGTATTTTCTTTTACTAAAGCGCGATTAAAATCTCTTCTACTAACTATTACTTAGCTTTTGCTAATTTTTGTTTTTCAATGCCGCTGAAAATTATTTTCATTTGTACAATTGAAATTAAGTTACTGACAAGCCAGTAAAGTACTAAGCCCGATGGGAACCATGCCATAAAGATTGAGAATACTACCGGCATGTATTGCATTATTTTTTGTTGCATAGGATCTTGCACTGTCATCGGCTGCATTTTCTGCATAACAAACATACTGATACCCATGAGTACAGGCAGTACAAAGAAAGGGTCCATCGCTGATAAATCTTGTATCCAGAAAACAAATGGCGCATGACGTAATTCAACACTTTCTAAAAATACCCAGTAAAGCGCTAAGAAAATTGGCATTTGTAGTATTAATGGTAAGCAACCGCCAGCAGGGTTTACTTTTTCTTTACGGTACATTTCCATAGTGGCTTGAGACATTTTTTGTCTATCATCACCAAAACGCTCTTTTAGCTGTGCCATTTTAGGCGCTAAATCACGCATTTTTGCCATTGAGGTATATTGCGCTTTGGTTAGTGGGTACATACCACCTTTAACAATTAAGGTGATAATAATAATAGCGACACCCCAGTTAATAACAAAACTTTGAATAGTGAGTAGTAACCAAAATAGTGGTTTACTGATCATCCATAAAAAGCCGTAATCTATGGTCAAACCTAAATTATCAGCAATTTCGTCAAGTACGTATTGATCTTTTGGACCGACGTAGAAAATAGCTGAGGTAGACCCTTGTTGGCCAGCATCAACCGTTATAGCGGGTGCTTTAAAACCAATAACGGCTTCTTGGTTATTGCTATAGCTGGTATAAAGTTGATTGTTTTCTGTTGCGCTTGGTACCCAAGCAGAAACAAAATAGTGCTCAAGCATGGCAACCCAGCCACCCAGTGTTGTTTTGCTTAAATTCGCTTCGGCTATATCGTCAAAGTCGTATTTTTCATAGCGATCTTCAGTAGTAGAGAAAGCGGCACCACGGTAGGTTGGTAACATACCCATTGAAGTATCAGTTAGTGTTGACTGCTTAAGCTGACCGTACATTTGTACAGAAATACTATTGCTGGTGTTGTTATTGATTAGGTAATCAACACCAACGCTGTAACCGCCGGCACTAAATGAAAAACGTTTAGTTACCGCTAAGCCGTTATCGTCTTGAAAGGTTAAATCTACGGTGAGGTCATCGCCATTTAATTCATAGCTACTTTGCACGCTACTATAAATAGGACGGCCTTTAATAACTCTATCAACGCCGTTAGCACCCGTTAAGCCAGATTGAGCAACATATTTTTGATTACCGTTTTGCATAATGGTAAAGGGAATACCGTTACCTTGCTCAGTATTAAATTCTATTAATTTTGCTTCAACAATATCGCCACCTTGGGTGTTAATTTTAATAATTAAAGTATCTGTGGTTACTGTGATTAACTTTGCACCCACAGCTAAGGTTTTAGTCATTGGCGCTTGTGCATCAGTAGATTCAGGCACAAAATCAGCATCACTAGCTTGTTCAAGGCTGGTATTTTGGCTAACGGGAGCTTGTTCAACTGCTGGAGCATTTTCTAATTGCCACTGACTAAAAAGTAAGTAAGTAACAACCATAAGCCCAATAAATAGCAGACTGCGTTGAGATTCCATAAGATTTATTTCTCTTGTTTTTTGTTGGTAGAAGGTTATTTTCTTCTACATAAAAATTATTTGCGTGGCATTTTAATATACGTTAGCGAGTTAACCAACCACCTTTTAAGGGTCTTTTTTTATCGGTGGTACGGGATCATCACCCCCTGCATGTAGCGGATGACATTTTAATATACGTTTACTTGCTAACCAAGTCCCTTTTATTACCCCAAAACGATTTATTGCTTCACTGGCATAAGTAGAGCAGGTTGGATTAAATCGACAATTTGAGCCTAACATAGGACTAATAAAACGTTGATAGCCTTTAATAAAAGCTATGGCTAGCTTTTGTGGCGTTGAATTATTTTTCGCCATATTTTTGTCAATTCTTGGTTGATTTCTGTATTGTCGAGTTGATCAATGCCTGACTTTACCATAACCACCATATCGATAGCAGGTAATTTATGCTGATTTAAGCGAAAGCTTTCTCTAACAATTCTTTTAATGCGATTTCGTTGTACGGCGAGTTTTACACGTTTTTTGGCTATAGCTAAGCCAAGACGATTATTTTTGCAAGCATCATCAGATAAAGTTGTTGGGGTAATTAGTATAGTAAAGTGGCGAGAGCCAAATCGGATAGGTTTTTTAAATACAGATTGAAAGTGACCGGGAGTCAACAAACGTGACTCCCGATTAAATTCATAAGTAACCTGATTGGTTACCATCTTAATTCTAATTTCTTAGTAAAAGAAGAGTTAAGATTAAGCACTAAGGCTTGCACGTTTTTAGTTGCCATACGAGCACGGAATCCGTGGTTACGCTTACGCTTTAATACGCTAGGTTGAAATGTTCTTTTCATTACGCTAATCCGTCGGTTGTTGTTGCCCTGACAAAAAAGCCAATAGAGCATACAGGTCTAAAAAAAGAGGGCGAATTCTAATGCTTACTAAGGACATTGTCAATATATTATCAAAGCTTATTTAATAAATGATCCTATTTAGATCGTTATGATCGCACTATGGATCTTAAAAAGGGATCGTTAATATCCACAGTTTTGCTATTTCTTTTGTTTAACTGTTTATAAAGGTGTGATCTTCTCATTGATTATTTTAATAATTAATTAAACTATCAATCATTTTTTAGCATTAATTCATTCTAAAAAAGTAACTAATGTGTCATATTTACAATGTGTTAGCCTATTTGTGATAAAAATACTTAATAATAGTTAAAAGTCAATATTGCACTTGTGGATAAGTATAGAGATAATGGCACTACATAATAAAAATTTCCGCTTGCTTACGCTTTTTTAAAGTTCGTCTTTAACCTGTATAAGTACAGTCATTATTTTTCTTTTACCGTTACTTATTTAAAAGTTAGATAGTCATAGCAAGTAGATAAGTTCATTTTTTCTTGGAGTTTTGGTTGGAACATTCACTTTGGCAACGATGCCTTTCTGCACTGCAAGAAGAATTGCCAGCACAGCAATTTAGTATGTGGATCCGCCCATTACAATGTGTTGTTAACGATAATATAATGACGCTGTACGCGCCTAATCGTTTCGTTTTAGATTGGGTGCGCGACAAATACGTAAATAGAATTAATGAACTGATAGCATTAAATGATGATGCAAACTCATATTTACTTAAGTTTGATGTTGGTAGTAAACCACTAAACCCTGTGCGTTCTTCGCAATCATCTAGCCCATTAAAACCGGGTGGTATGAATAACTCAAAATCAGCTGCGGTTGTTGAGTCGAAAACTAATTTACCTCAAAAAGCCAATGTTAGAGTTAAATATACTTTCGATAATTTTGTTGAGGGTAAATCTAACCAATTAGCGCGCGCGGCTGCTTCGCAAGTTGCTGATAATCCCGGTGCTGCTTATAATCCACTGTTTATTTATGGTGGCACTGGTTTGGGTAAAACCCATTTGCTGCATGCAGTTGGTAATGGCATATTGCAAAATAACCCTAATGCAAAAATAGCTTACATGCATTCTGAGCGTTTTGTTCAAGATATGGTTAAAGCATTACAAAATAATGCCATGGAAAAGTTTAAGCAATATTATCGCAGCGTTGATGCCTTGCTGATAGATGACATTCAATTTTTTGCAGGTAAAGATCGAACTCAAGAAGAGTTTTTCCATACTTTTAATGCTTTGCTTGAAGGCAATCAGCAAATAATTTTAACCAGTGATCGTTATCCTAAAGAAGTTGCGGTTGAAGATAGATTAAAATCGCGCTTTGGTTGGGGATTAACCATAGCCATTGAACCACCAGAGCTTGAAACACGTGTTGCTATATTAAAACGCAAGGCGCAAGAAAGTCATATCAATCTTGCTGACGAAGTTGCCTTTTTTATTGCTAAACGCTTACGCTCTAATGTTCGTGAACTTGAAGGGGCGCTTAATCGCGTTATTGCTAATGCCAACTTCACTGGACGTGCTATTACCATTGATTTCGTTCGTGAAGCTCTGAGAGACTTATTAGCACTGCAAGATAAATTAGTTACCATTGATAATATTCAGCGTACAGTGGCAGAATATTACAAAATTAAGATTGCTGACTTACTTTCTAAGCGAAGAAATAGATCTGTCGCTAGACCTAGGCAATTAGCAATGGCATTATCTAAAGAGTTAACTAATCATAGCTTGCCTGAAATAGGGGATGCTTTTGGCGGAAGAGACCACACAACGGTACTTCATGCTTGCCGTAAAGTGAAGTCTTTACGTGAGGAACTCCATGATATTAAAGAAGATTATTCTAATTTAATCAGAACTCTTTCGTCGTAATAATAAAATAGAGTGGTATCGGATACTCTCTAATGATAATAAATATGTGCATAAGCAGGAAATAAAATGAAGTTTTCACTAAATAGAGAATTATTACTTAAACCTTTATTGTTAGTTTCAGGTGCTGTAGAGCGAAAAAGTACGCTACCTATATTGGGTAATATTCTTTTTGATGTTAGTGAGCAGTCGCTTACTTTGACCGCAACTGATTTAGAATTGGAAATGGTTGCTTATGCAGAAATAGATAATCAAGGCGAAGACGGTAAGATAACAATACCAGCTCGAAAACTGCTTGATATATGTAAAAGTTTACCAGAAAACTCTACTATTACTTTTAGCGCAGAACAAGATACCGTTAAATTAAGCTCAGGCAGAAGTCGTTACTCGCTTTCAACATTAGCGGCTACTGACTTTCCAAATATTGAAGAGTGGAAAGGTGATGTAGAATTTAAGCTACTGAAGTCTGAATTACTTCGCTTGATAGAAAGTACACACTTTTCTATGGCAAACCAAGACGTACGCTATTATTTAAATGGTATGTCAATTGAGAGTGAAGGTAATGAAATTAGATCGGTTGCAACAGATGGCCATCGATTAGCTATATGTAAAATATCTAATGATTCTTTAGCACTACCAGCAAGACAAGTTATTGTACCGCGCAAGGGTATTTTAGAAATTATTCGTTTACTTGCCCCTGTCGATGAAGAAATTCAAGTTTATCTTGGCTCTAATCATATTCGTATTATAGATTCTGAGTTTTCATTTACCAGTAAATTAGTTGATGGCCGCTTTCCTGATTATCGCCGTGTGTTACCACGCAATGGTGATAAGATTTTTGTTACCAACAAAGAGCAGTTGCGTCAGGTACTTTCTCGGGCATCTATTTTGTCGAATGAAAAATTTAAAGGTGTACGGTTAAACTTTTTAAATTCGCTGTTAAAAATTACCGCTAATAACCCAGAGCAAGAGCAAGCCGAAGAAGAACTAGAAATTGATTTTCCTTATGAAGAGCTAGAGATTGGTTTTAACGTGAGTTATGTTCTTGATGTATTAAATGCCATTAAAGATGAGCAAGTAAAGTTTACCTTGGCAGATGCAAACTCTAGCGTTGTTATTGAAGGGGCTGATTCTGGCGAAGCGCTTTATGTTGTTATGCCTATGCGTCTCTAATAGTATTGTTTGTCATACAGTACGTATGGCATTGGATTTTGAATTTTAATGACTGTTGCTCGACTGACTACCCAACATTTTAGAAACTTGAGCTCAACGGCGATAGACTTTCACCCAAAGCTTAATTTTTTTGTTGGTGATAATGGCAGTGGTAAAAGTAGTTTACTTGAAGCGCTGTTTTATTTAGGGCATGGAAAATCTTTTAGAACCAGTAAAACAGACAGCTTAGTTTGTTATGAAAAAAATACGTTTGTTGTTAGTGTCAAAAATGGTCAGGGTAGTCAATTAGGTTTAAGCCGAGATATAAATTCTGGCTTAACGAGTATTAAAATTGATGGTGAGCGCTACGCGCGTTTATCAGAATTGGCAAAAAATATTGCTATTCAGATTGTAACACCAGAGAGTTTTAAGCTTTTTTTTGGCGGGCCTAAAGAGCGAAGACGCTTCACTGATCTAGGTATGTTTCACGTGAAACATAATTTTTCAAGTCAGTGGCGAAATTTTGCTAGAGTATTGAAACAACGAAATGCGTGCATTAGAAGTAATGTCGATGATACGACGCTAACTTACTGGACGGAACAGTTTTGTCAGCACTCGTTAGTCGTAGCAGAAGAGCGAAGAGTTTATATTGAAGATTTGATTGTTGAATTAAAAGTTTGGCTAGCAATATTATTACCTGCAATCAGTGAAAACGTAACTGTTCAATATTTACAAGGCTGGCCGCAAAAAAAAGCATTAGCAGATGTTTTGAATACAAATAAAGAGCGCGAGACAAGTTTTGGTTATAGTCTTTATGGCGCTCATAAATTTGATGTAAAGTTTTTATTAAAGAAGCAAGCTATAGAAACCCAGTTGTCGAGAGGGCAACAAAAGTTGTTTTTACTGGCATTAACTTTTGCGCAAGCTAAATTAATTGCAAGAGTTAATCGAGTAAAACCAATTTTATTGATTGATGATATTGGTGCCGAGTTAGATACTACCTCCCGTACCGTTTTATCATCCGCAATTGATTTTTTAAATTGCCAAGTCATTATAACGGCGATAGAACATAATGTGTTACACCCCTTTGTTGAGCACACTTGTGCAAATGAATATAAGGTGTTTCACGTGAAACATGGTGAGATAATACCAACAACGCTATACCCAGACGCAATGAAAAGTGAATAGGCTAAAACTATGACAGTAGAAAATGAATATGATTCGGCGAGTATTAAAGTACTTAAAGGCTTAGATGCGGTTCGTAAAAGACCCGGTATGTATATTGGTGATACCGATGATGGTACAGGTTTGCATCACATGGTTTTTGAGGTTTTAGATAACTCAATTGATGAAGCGCTTGCTGGTCACTGTAGTGATATTGTAGTGAAAATTCATTTAGACGGCTCTGTTTCCGTAAGAGATGATGGCCGTGGTATACCTACAGAAGTACATCCTGAAGAAGGTGTGTCTGCGGCTGAAGTTATCATGACCGTACTGCATGCAGGCGGTAAATTTGGTGGTGAAGACTCGGGTTATAAAGTTTCTGGTGGTCTTCATGGTGTTGGTATCTCGGTAGTAAATGCATTAAGTAGTAAATTAAAGTTAAACATACGTCGTGATGGCAAACTTTTTGAACAGTTTTATCATGTTGGCGTACCTGAAGAACCATTAAAAGTTGTTGGTGAAAGTGATCAAACGGGTACAGAAGTAAGGTTTTGGCCAAGTGAAGTTACTTTTTCAGATGTATTATTTCACTACGACTTGTTAGTTAAAAGAATTCGTGAATTATCATTCCTAAACTCAGGTGTCTCTATTCGTTTAATTGATGAACGTGAAGAAGGGCGAGAAGAACACTTTTGTTATGAAGGTGGTATTCAGGCTTTTGTTGATTATTTAAATACTAATAAAACGGCTGTAAATGAAGAAATTTTCTATTTCGATTTAGAAAGAGAAGACGGTATCGTGGTAGAAGTTGCCATGCAGTGGAATGATGGTTACCAAGAAAATATTCATTGTTTTACTAATAACATTCCACAACGCGATGGTGGTACACATTTAAGTGGCTTTAGAACCGCGTTAACTAGAACACTGAATAGTTATATGGTTAAAGAAGGCCTTAACAAAACCAAGAAAGGTGGCAGCGCCGAAACTAGTGCTTCTGGTGATGATGCCCGTGAAGGTTTAACCGCAGTCATTTCAGTGAAAGTGCCTGATCCTAAGTTTTCATCACAAACGAAAGATAAATTGGTTTCTTCAGAAGTCAAAACCGCTGTAGAACAAGCAATGGGTGAAAAACTAGGTGAGTACCTACTAGAAAAACCTTCAATCGCTCGTACTATTATTATGAAAATAGTTGATGCCGCCAGAGCGCGTGAAGCTGCGCGAAAAGCGCGTGAAATGACACGTCGTAAAGGTGCGTTAGATATTGCCGGTTTACCGGGTAAATTGGCTGATTGCCAAGAGAAAGATCCAGCCCTTTCAGAATTATATATTGTGGAAGGGGACTCTGCTGGCGGTTCAGCCAAGCAGGGGCGTAATCGTAAAAACCAAGCAATTCTACCGTTGAAAGGTAAAATTCTTAACGTAGAAAAAGCCCGTTTTGATAAAATGATTTCATCACAAGAGGTAGGTACCTTAATTACGGCATTAGGTTGTGGTATTGGTCGTGATGAATATGATCCAGAAAAATTGCGTTACCACAGTATTATCATCATGACTGATGCTGATGTTGATGGCTCGCATATCCGTACTTTGCTATTGACCTTTTTCTATCGTCAAATGCCAGAAATTATGGAACGTGGCCATATATTTATTGCTCAACCGCCTTTATATAAAGTGAAAAAAGGTAAGCAAGAACGCTACATTAAAGATGATGATGGCCTTACCGAATACCTAACAACATTAGCACTAGATAATGCTTCAATTCATGTTAATGAAGCCGCACCGGCTATTTCAGGGGTATCGTTAGAACAATTAGTTAATCAATACCGCTCAACGATGGATATTATTCAACGCATTTCTAGGCAGATCCCTGCGGATATTTTAGAAAAAATGGTTTATAGCCATACTATTGCTAAAGAAGATTTTTTAGATAAAAGCAAAGTTGATGCTTGGGCACATAACTTAATTACTCAGCTTGATAGTCAAGATGGTAATGGTTCTATCTATACTGTATCGGTTGAGCATGATAGTGAGCGTAATATATATCATCCTCGTTTTAATGTTCGGCAACATGGTATTGATAAACAGTATGACTGTAGTTATGAATTTATCCAATCAAGCGAGTTTTCTTCAATACTAGCTCTGAATGAAGCCGTTAATGATTTAATGGAAGAAGGTGCCTATGTTAAGCGTGGTGAAAAAAATAAGCCCGTTGCCAGTTTTGAAGAAGCACTTAATTGGTTAATGGCAGAGTCAAAACGTGGTCAATATATTCAGCGCTATAAAGGACTAGGAGAAATGAACCCAGGGCAACTTTGGGAAACTACCATGGATCCAGAAACGCGTCGTATGTTACAGGTAACCATTGAAGATGCTATTGCAGCTGATCAGTTATTTACCACCTTAATGGGCGATCATGTTGAGCCACGCCGTCATTTTATTGAAGAAAATGCCTTAAAAGTATCTAATTTAGATTTTTAAGCGCTGAGTGGAATATACTTCCGCTTACTATATTATTATATGCTCGGTCATCAATACCGAGCATTTTTACATCAAAAACAGTGTGTTATTAAATCATGTTAACACTATAAACAAAAAGTGAATCGTAAACCCATGACTAGTTTCAATTGTAAAACCTTTCAAGGCCTAATCTTGCAACTGCAAGATTACTGGTCACGCCAAGGCTGTGTCATTGTTCAGCCCTTAGATCTTGAAGTAGGGGCAGGTACATTCCACCCAATGACTTTTTTACGCTCCATTGGCCCAGAGCCAATTAGTAGCGCTTATGTGCAGCCATGTCGACGACCTACCGATGGTCGTTATGGTGAAAACCCCAATCGTTTGCAACATTACTATCAATTTCAAGTCATGTTAAAACCATCACCTAAAAACATACAGGAATTATATCTTAACTCTTTGATAGAATTAGGCATTGATCCGTTAGTGCATGATATTCGTTTTGTTGAAGACAACTGGGAATCACCAACATTAGGTGCTTGGGGTTTAGGTTGGGAAATTTGGCTTAATGGCATGGAAATTACTCAATTCACTTATTTTCAACAAGTGGGCGGCTTAGAGTGTACTCCTGTAACAGGCGAAATTACTTACGGCTTAGAACGCCTAGCCATGTATATTCAAAATGTTGATAGCATTTATGATCTTGTTTGGGCTGATGGTCCGATGGGAACAGTATATTACGGTGATGTTTTTCATCAAAATGAAGTTGAGCAATCAACTTACAATTTTGAACATGCAGATGTTGATGCTTTATTTAAGCAATTTGATCAGTGCGAAAAAGACAGCCAAAAACTTATTGAAGCAAATTTACCCTTACCAGCTTATGAGCAAGTAATGAAAGCATCACATGCATTTAACTTACTTGATGCCCGTCATGCTATTTCAGTTACAGAGCGCCAACGCTATATTTTACGTGTGCGCACTTTATCTAAAGCCTGTGCACAAGCCTACTATACAAAACGAGAAGAGTTAGGCTTTCCGTTATGTAAGAATCAAGAATCAGCAACAAAAGGAGAAAAATAATGACGACTGAAACTCTCCTTATTGAACTAGGCACAGAAGAATTACCTCCCAAATCGCTAAAAACCTTAGCTACAGCATTTTATGATGGTATTAAAAGCCAGCTCGATAGCCATGATTTAAGTTATGCAGATATTAAATGGTTTGCCTCACCGCGTCGTTTAGCCGTGCAAGTATTGGCATTAACAGACAAGCAAGCTGATAAAGTGGTAGAAAAACGCGGCCCAGCGGTTAATGTTGCTTTTGATGAGCAAGGCCAGCCAAGCAAAGCCGCTATGGGCTGGGCAAGATCAAATGGTATAACTGTCGAGCAAGCTGAGCGTTTAATCACGCCAAAAGGTGAATGGCTTCTACATAAAGCAACGGTTGCGGGTAAAACGATTAGTGAGCTAGTACCTGATATGGTTACTTCGGCACTGAATAAACTACCCATTGCTAAACCTATGCGTTGGGGCGCTGAACGTATTCAATTTATTCGTCCCGTGCATACCTTAACCATGCTATATGGTGAGCAAATTATTGCTGGTTCGGCTTTAGGCGTGAGCTCAAGTAATCAAGTGCAAGGTCATCGATTCCATCATCAAGGCTTAGTTACCCTTAATCATGCAAATGATTATCAAGCGGCACTAGAGAAAGCTTTTGTTAAAGTAGATTACCAAGCTCGACAAGAAGAAATAGTTGCCCAAATAAAAACCGCCGCAGAAAGTATTTCAGCGGTAGCGTTAATCGATGAAGATTTGCTTGAAGAAGTGACGTCGTTAGTTGAATGGCCGGTGACCTTAGTCGGTACTTTTGATAAAGACTTTCTTAACGTGCCAGCAGAGCCGTTGATTTACTCAATGAAAGATCATCAAAAATATTTCCCGGTAACAAATAGTGAAGGTGAGTTAGTCAATAAATTTATTTTTGTGGCGAATATAGAGTCTAAAGATCCTAGCCAAGTTGTTTTTGGTAATGAAAAAGTTATTCGTCCACGATTAGCCGATGCTGAGTTTTTCTTTAAAACAGATAAAAAGCAGACCTTAGAATCAAGACTAGCGACATTAGAGTCAGTATTGTTTCAAAAGCAATTAGGGACATTAAAAGCAAAATCAGAACGCATTGCGGCCTTGAGTAAAGTCATTGCTGAACAACTAGGCGAAAATGCCCAACAAGCTTATCGTGCTGGATTATTAAGTAAAACTGACTTGTTGTCTGATATGGTGCAAGAATTTCCACAGGTGCAAGGCACTATGGGTAAATATTACGCCATCAACGACGGTGAAGATGATGCAATCGCTCAAGCCTTAGAAGATCAATACCGACCTAGGTATGCGGGTGATCGTTTGCCTGAAGCTAATATTGGTTGCGCCGTTGCCATTAGTGATAAAATTGACACCTTAGTGGGTATTTTTGGCATTAATCAGCCCCCTAAAGGTGATAAAGATCCATTTGCGCTACGAAGAGCGGCTATTGGTGTTATACGTATCATTATTGAAAAACAGCTTGATTTAGATCTTGCCGAGCTTATTAATGAAAGCATTAACTTGTTTGGCGGAGTCGCTGGCGATAAATTATCAAATGATAGAACCGCCGAGAATGTGCTCGACTTTATTATGGGGCGTTTTCGTGCTTTTTACCAAGAGCAGGGCATTGCCGTTGATGTAATTCAAGCGGTACTGGCGAAGAAACCAAGTGCGCCATTAGACTTCGAAAAACGCATTAAAGCCGTCAGCTTTTTTGGTGAACTACCCGAAGCGGCAACACTGGCAGCAGCGAATAAACGCGTCGCTAATATTTTAGCTAAGTTTGATGGTCAGTTATATGATGCTTTTAAAGCTGATTTAGCCACAGAGCAAGCTGAACGTGATTTAGCTGATGTTTTTGAAAGTATCAGCTTAAAAGTGGCGCCTTTAGTTGCCGATAAAAATTACCAAGCAGCACTAACCGAATTAGCACAACTTAAAACGCCTATTGATACTTTCTTTGATGGTGTCATGGTGATGAGTGATGATGAAGCGATAAAAGTGAATCGTTTGACCTTATTAAACGAAATTCGCAATAGCTTCCTTGCTATTGCTGATATATCGGTACTGCAATAGTGGTAAGCGAGAATGTATTCGAGCTTTAATTGAAAACAAAAAGGCATAGTGATATGCCTTTTTTGTGGGTGTTTGATACCAATTGAAATGATAATCAAATATCATAAATATCTTTGAAAAAGCGATTCGCCCTTGGTAGGTAGTAGTTATCGTAATTAAGAGAGAAGGCGATATCAGTCGCTTTACCCTTTATTTCATGACGAGGCACAAAGCCGTAAACTCGTGAATCAGCACTGTTGCGTCTGTTATCACCTAACACTAAGTAGCTTTTTTCTGGTACTGTAATGGCATTAAAGCTACTGAGTTGCTTGCTCTTGTTTTTATCAATTTTAATGGCGTGTTTAATATCACCCAAAGTCTCAATGGCAAATATTTGCGGAGCGTTTTGCTGAGAGGGATGATAGCTAACGGCCTTACCATTGATGAATAGTGCTTCATTTCTCATTTCAATAACATCACCGGGCAAACCAATAACACGCTTGATCAGCCTATTATCAGCAGCTTTAGATTCAAAGACGACAATTTCACCACGTTGAGGTTCGCCAGTAACCATAAGTGATAGTTGGCTAAAAGGCAGTTTTAAATCATAGGCCATTTTATTGACTATAATTCGGTCGCCTTCTTTAATGGTTGGTTGCATAGAGCCTGTGGGTACCGTGTACCAATCAGCAACGGCACTTCTAAATACAGTCATTAATAAAATAAAAACAATAAATTGTTTGTTGTTTTGCCAAGCCTGTTTGAGAAATCTCATTAAATCCTCCATATATGAAAGGGCAAGAGTATAGAGTCACTGATGGTGGAAAAGTTCCAGCCATATATATCTGCTTACAACTACAAATATAACCGGATAATCATTTTTTCTTAATCACATATAAATAAGGTTTTTCAGCTACCTGTTTGGCAATAAGCTCGTGTTCCATAAAGCGACAAAAACTTGGAATGTCACGAGTAGTTGAAGGGTCATCGCATTTAATCAATAGCGTTTCGCCACTGGCTATTTTTCGTATATTTAATCGCACCATCATTACTGGTTCTGGACAACGTAGGCCGATAGCGTCTAAAAAGTGGTCTGTGGTTTGAAAAATAGTGTTGCTCATAACTCAAGTGTTTTATTCAGTGTTAAAAAGGGGATATCTTGGATAAATGACATTGTACTTTATCTAAAAAATAATTCAGAGTAATTCAAATAATTATTGTCGCTTGGGTATATACTAGATCACAACTAAAAGTTAAAAATATTAAAATCAATGGCTGCAAATAGACTAAAAAAACTTTTCTGGCTAGCTGTAACTTATGTCTATAGCGTAACTCTATTGGCTAGTGAGCCGCTACACTTAACCGCGAACAAAATTCAGCAGCAACAGTTTATCAAAGCAGAAAGGCTAGTTAGTAATAGTGACTCAGCTCAATATAAAAGCCTGTATAACCAGCTTCACTACTACCCCTTGCAGCCTTATTTAGATCAACAACAATTGTTAGTGAATATGCGTCTGTCGTCAGCAGATGAAATAGCTACATTTCTAACAAAATATCAAGGCAGTCCCCTTGATTGGCCATTACGTAAATCATGGTTAAGGTTTTTAGCTAAAAAAAAGCAAGCACGCTTGTTTTTAAAGTTTTATAAACCAACCAGCAATGCCAAGCTTCAGTGTCATTATTTGAATTTTCAATTACATTCAGGCTTGCCTAAAAGTGTAGTTTTATCACAAGTGACCAAACTATGGGTAGTTGGCAAGTCACAAGCTAAAGTGTGTGACCCTTTATTTGAGCAGTGGCAGCAAGCAGGTTATCGAACGAATGAGGTTATATGGCAGCGTATCGTTCTCGCAGCAGATGGCGGTAAGCATACACTTATACCTTATTTAACAAAATTGCTTCCCACTGAGCAACAATACTTAGCGAGCCTTTGGCACAAGGTACGTCGAGATCCTTCTCTTGTTAGTAAACTAAAACACTTTCCAAATAATTCGGTGAGAGAAACGCAAATTTTAACCTATGGCTTCAAACGATTAATTTGGCGTTATCCAAACTCAGCCTTAAGTAGTTATAAAAAAGCCCTACAAAAATTTACCTTTACTACGGCTCAGAACATTGAGATCACCGAGAGCTTTGCCGTGGCTTTGGCAGCAAAAAATCATCATAAAGCACGTGTGTGGTTAGATAAGCTCGAGCTAGCCTCGTTGAACAAAAACATGTTGCAATGGCGATTATCGCAAGCGTTAAAAAATCAAGATTGGCAGCGGTTAATCGTTGAGTTAAAACAGTTACCTGTAGAGCATAAGGATGAACTACAGTGGAAGTACTGGTATGCCCGTGCGCTCATTGCTACTGGGGCAAAGCAGCGAGGAGAGTATTTACTTGCGCAACTGGCAAACGAGCGTCATTACTATGGCTTTTTAGCGGCGAGTTACTTGCAGACACCGGTGAGTTTGCAAGATAAACCGTTATCTTTTTCTTTGGCTGAAAAACGTAACGTTATTAATAACCCCGCGGCGAAAAGAGCCTTTGAATTTTATCATTTGGGCCGGTATGTCAAAGCTAGATCAGAGTGGAATTACTTAATAAGTCAGCTCAGTAATCGCGAGCAACTAATTGTGGCTAAAGTAGCCAACGAGAATAAATGGTTCGACCGCACTATTTTTACCTTGGCAAGTGTCGGTTATTTAGATGATGTTGAGTTAAGGTTTCCTAAAGCCTTCAATAAAGAAATTAACCGCTATGCGAATAATCAGCAAATAAATCCTGCTTGGGCTTTTGCTATTGCGCGCAGAGAAAGTTCTTTTATGAGCGATGCTCACTCGCCAGCAGGGGCAAAAGGTTTGATGCAATTAATGCCAAATACCGCTAAAAATTTAAAACAGGGAAAAATCAGTCGAAGTTACTTACTTAATGCTAATAATAACATCGCCTTGGGTACAAAATATTTAAAAATTTTACTCGATAAAAACCAAGGGAATCAGGTGCTAGCTACCGCGGCTTACAATGCCGGACCGTATAGAGTAAAACGCTGGCTTAAGGGGATTGAGCTCATGCCAGCCGATATCTGGATAGAAACTATTCCCTTTAAAGAAACGAGAAATTATGTGAAAAGCGTTTTGGCCTACCAAGAAATTTATCAGCATAATCCAGGGCAGGTTAGTCGTGTTTTTGAGCAGGTGGTTAATATGAGTATTGGTGATTAATTTGTTCACTCCATAGTTGCAAACTGCTCGGTTGTACAAAAAACTGCACAAAGCTCGTTTGTCGATTTAATGGCTGCGTAGCCAGTAAATAAAGGGATGTGTTATGATGGCAAAAAATCAAGAGAGCGCTTATGAACACCTTAATTAGTCAACTTAGCTTAGAGTATCCAGCACATATTGCTCAACTTCAACAGCGAACTAAGCAAGTATTAGTGCGAGAAAATATTGAAGGTGTGGTGATACATTCAGGGCAGGAAATTAAAGCTTTTCTTGATGACAATACCTACCCATTTAGAGTCAATCCTCATTTTAAACATTGGTTACCGCTAATTGATATACCCAATTGCTGGCTTATTGTTAATGGCGAAGACAAACCCACACTTATTTATTATCAACCCGTTGATTTTTGGCATAAAGTTACTCCTTTGTCGGAAAGTTACTGGGGGGAGTTTTTTACCATAAAGGTACTTACCCAAGCCAGTGACGTTGATAAATTACTGCCTTATGATAAAAAAGGTTTCGCCTATATTGGTAGTCATATTGAGGTGGCTAAAGCGCTAGGGTTTGCAGTGATCAACCCTGAGCCGTTACTTAATTATTTTCATTATCATCGTGCCTATAAAACAGCTTATGAACAAAGTTGCTTACGCCAATCAAATGTTTTGGCAGTAAAAGCCCATCAGGCAGCTAAAGCCGCTTTCTTTAATGGTGGCACCGAATTCAATATTCAAAATGCTTATTTAAATGCCATTGGTTATACCTGTAATGAAACACCTTATGGCAATATTGTGGCGTTAAATAAAAACTGTTCAATTTTGCACTATATGACGTTAGATAAAGAGGCTCCACCAGCTCATCAATCTTTTTTAATAGACGCTGGCGCAAATTTTAATGGTTATGCCGCTGATATAACTCGCACTTATGCTTTTAAGCAGGATAAATTTGCTGAGTTAATAACTCGTATGGATCAGCTGATGTTAAATGCTGTTAATGGTTTGAAACCGGGTGTCAGTTACGTGGATTTACATATTGCCACCCATCAAGAAATTGCGCAGGTTTTAGCTGAATTTGATTTTATTAATGTTAGCGCTGATCTTGCCGTTGAATCTGGCATAGTGAGCAGTTTTTTCCCTCACGGTTTGGGTCATCATCTTGGTTTACAAGTGCATGATGTGGGTGGTTTTATGGCTGATGAGCGCGGCACTCATGTGAATACACCAGAAAATCATCCATTTTTACGTACCTCAAGAGTTGTTGAAGCAGGACAGGTGTTTACCATAGAGCCGGGATTATATTTTATTGATTCATTATTACAGGATTTAAAAGAATCAAAATATAGCAAGCAAGTTAATTGGCAAAAAGTTGATGAAATGCGCTCTTTTGGGGGTATTCGTATCGAAGATAATATTATTGTTCATCAGTCTCACAATGAAAATATGACTCGTGATGCGGGTTTAGATTAGGTCACTTAATTATTTCCAATACTACATCTTATCAAATTGCGGTTAATCAGGTTGAGCACGAAACCATAGTTAATCGCAGTCGCTTTCGTTGTTATCTTTATCCGTGTGCGGGTATTGATGAAGCCAAAGGCCATGTTAAGCAGCTACAACTTGAACACCCACAAGCGAGCCATCATTGTTATGCCTTTTTAACCAAAGCAGCAGATGATAGCTTAGGTTATGGTTATTCAGATGATGGCGAACCGAGTGGTACCGCAGGAAAACCTATGTTAGCGGTATTACAAGGTGGTGGTGTTGGACAAGTTTGTGCCGTAGTGGTGCGATATTTTGGCGGCACCAAGTTGGGCACTGGCGGTTTACAGCGTGCTTATGGTGATAGTGTTCGCCAAGCTTTAACCTTTTTGCAGTCAAAAACTAAAATACCTATGGCGGCGAAAACTTTAGCATGTCAATATAGCCAAGTTGATGATGTTCTACATGTAATTACTCAGGCTGAAGGGCAGGTTGTTGAGCAAGAGTACTTGCAACAGGTGCAATTTAGCTTTTTGATACCGATAGCGAAATTAGCCTTGGTTGCACAAAAATTACAAACATTATCGGCGGGAGAGCTAAGGTTAAAGTCTTTAGATAGCAGCATCACTGATAATAAATTGCCAGGCTGAGGTTATCAATATACTCCTGAGCAAAGTGATATGGTCAATAAACCTAATAAAACAATAACACGTGCAATATAAAAACATAATAAGAATTCTTGGTTTATTGGTGGCATTACTCAGTGTCACCATGTTGCCACCCGCCTTAGTTTCTATGGTTTACCGAGATGGTGGTGGTGTCCCATTTTTAATGGCTTTTCTTTGGTGTATCATTACTGGATTTCTTGCTTGGTATCCGAACCGTTTTGAAAAAACAGATCTAAGAGCCAGAGAAGGCTTTTTGATTGTCGTGCTTTTTTGGCTGGTTTTAGCCAGTTTTTCTGCTATCCCTTTTATTTTAATAGAACAGCCTAATTTTACTGTTACCGATGCATTTTTCGAATCCTTTTCTGGTTTAACCACAACTGGCGCAACTATTTTAAATAATATTGAAGGCTTACCTCATGCGGTTTTATGGTATCGCCAGCAGTTGCAATGGTTGGGCGGTATGGGAATTATTGTTTTAGCGGTAGCGGTATTACCTATGTTAGGTATTGGGGGCATGCAGCTATATCGTGCGGAAACGCCGGGGCCAGTTAAAGACTCTAAAATGACACCGCGCATAGCCGATACCGCGAAACATTTATGGTACATCTATTTATCTTTAACTATTGCTTGTGCTACGGCCTATTGGTTTGCAGGTATGTCTGTTTTTGATGCGATATGTCACTCTTTTTCAACGATTGCCATTGGTGGTTTTTCAACACATGATGCCAGTATGGGCTATTTTAATAGTCCAACCATCAACCTTGTCTGTGTGTTTTTCTTAGTGATTGCCGGCGTTAATTTTGCTTTGCATTACGCGGTAATACAGAGTAAATCTCTTAAAAATTACTTTTATGATCCTGAATTTAAAGTTTTTATTGCCATTCAAGTGGTATTAACTTTAATTTGTTTTACCGTTTTAATGACCTCGGGTACCTATCAAGATGCCGATCAGGCGTTTGATCAAGCATTGTTTCAATCAGTTTCTATCAGTACTACTGCCGGTTTTTCCACCACGTCTTTTGCGGACTGGCCAACGCTATTGCCAGTGTTGTTAATATTCGCAAGCTTTATTGGTGGCTGTGCTGGTAGCACGGGTGGTGGCATGAAAGTTGTGCGGGTGTTGTTGCTCTATTTACAAGGTTTACGTGAATTGAATAAACTTGTGCACCCGAAGGCTGTTTTTAGTATTAAGGTGGGTAAAAAGGTCTTGCCAGATCGCGTTATTGAAGCGGTTTGGGGTTTTTTCTCAGCTTACGCGGCGGTTTTTGTTATTTGTATGTTGTTATTGTTGGCAACAGGGATGGACGATATTACCGCCTTCACGGCGGTTGCTGCATGTATTAATAATTTAGGCCCCGGGTTAGGCGAAGTTGCGGCTAACTTTTCTGCTATTGGCGATACCAGTAAATGGATACTTATTATGGCCATGCTCTTTGGCCGCTTAGAAATATTCACGTTATTGGTGTTATTTACTCCAGCGTTTTGGCGCATCTGATCACACGTTACAGAACATGTGTTTACTAAAAAGCCTTTGCTTAAATTATGGATATAAAATAAATAAGCAAAGGCTTTATCATAAAGGTTAAAGAAAGTTAGTTTCTCGTCCACGTTTGAGTTGTATATTCAAACAAATCAGTTTCATGGCCATCATCATTTTGAATCAATTTAAATGTTGAGGTGTTAAACGTTAATTTTTCGTCTGATATACTTGTTGCTGACTCAAAAAGTTGTACTTCATTAGAGTCTAAAGTTAATGATAAAACCAACAGCCCATCTTTAATAAACCAAGCTAAATCGATATTTTCTTCTTCGTTTGTCAACTGCCCCGTTAAATCGCTATTTAAAACTATTTGAAAAGCCCCTTCTCCATCATCAGCAAAATTAACGGCAGAATAACTACCAACTACATCACTTTCGGTTAAATATAATTGATCACTGCTATTATGAGTTCGTTTTAATATCGTAGTATAATTACCGTATTTGTATAACAACCTATCACCGACAGGTTTAAAGATTTGTTCATCGAAAGCTTCACCTAACTGGCTAACACTATAGATGTCTAGCGTATATATGCCCGTTGTACTATTCCAATTATAGGTTGCAGCATTAATCCCTACAGCACCTGTATGTAATAAGCTAATTACATGGGTATCGTCAATAAATACTTGATGCCAAAAATAACTATGCTCTAAGCTACCCGTAATATAACCACCTACCAAAGGGTTTGAATCGCTGATGATGCGCTGAGCTGTTCCACTATCTTCACCACTGCCAATAATTAATGTATTACCGGTGACAATAAAGGCTTGATCCATTAAGTCAGGTAAACCTAACTCTGTTGAATCATGAAAACCACCACAGCCATCGGTATCCTCATTAATGGTTACGGTTAAACTACCGGTATTTTTATCCCATTCATATGTTCCCAGTTCAAAACCGGGTTGTGAGCAATCATCGGTTTCGGTTGCAATATGAATAGCATGACCTGAAGCAGTAAAGGTTATTATTTCACCACCAATATTCCATGTGCCAACGATGGCATCACTAATTACTAAACTGGGATCGCTAATAATTGAATTGGTTACCTCAGTAATTAAATCAGGATTGTCGGCATTCACCTGTATTTCAAAAGCCTCAGCTGTCGCGCTGTCATCAACTAAATCAAGTGTTGATGTCACACCACTTGGCAACTCGTAGTTGCCATCAACAACAATTTTTATCAGTGCTGACAGTAATAGCTTTTTATCTTCATCAACAGCACCATCGTTTTGTAATGCTAATGCGTAATCAGCCGTTGTTACGTTTGTAACATTAACGCTAAAGTCATCTGTTTTATCCAAAACATTGTCATCGCCAGCGGCTTCTACAAGCGTATTAAATGACGCTAACTGTGAAACAAATTCCACCTCAGGCTGAAGCTCACTGTCTCCTAATGCTTTTATCATAACCATTTCGTCAACATAAGAATCGTCAATTTCAATTGAAATACTATAACTTCCTTGTTCATCAGCCATTGTTTCAAAAGTTTGATCACCAACAAGCACGGTAACATTTGCATTTTTTATACGGCTATCGGTTACTATGCCCTGTAACGTTAGACTTAACATATTAGCGGTAACTGAGACCACTGTATTAACAGAAGTTGTTGCACCATCATTGTCCGTAACAGTAACAGTAAACTCTAAAGCTTCGTCAGCTACCACCGCAGGTGCTGTAAAGCTAACTGATGCAGCGTTTGAGCCTGTTAGTTCAACGGTTGTTCCAGATTTCTGTGTCCAAGCATAACTAGCAATTGAACCGTCAGAGTCTTGTCCATTAGCAGTAATGCTAACTGCTGAACCTTCTAATGCCGTAGTATCATCGGCAGTAATTGTAGGGGCAATATTTACTAGCGCAGGCTCTGGTTCTGGTGTGTTATCGTCACCACCACAGGCTGTGAGTGCCAATAATGCAGCACCAACCAATAATGTGTAGTTAGTTTTACTTTTCATATTCTTATTTCCTTAAATTCCGTTATAAAAGCACCAAAATCAAACATTTAATTTTGCGTGTACACCTTTAAATATTTAAACAGATAAGATAATAAAAAATTGCATAATTACGGCAAGTTATTGTTCAAATACGACAATCGGTAACACATTAGCGACAAAGGCTTGCCTCAAAACGACATCGCGTGATAAAAAAGGTATTTAAAGTAGAGTGTGCCTGTAATTATACCCAAATAGTTTGAAGTGGGTTTGAAGTGGGTTTGAAGTGGGTTTGATGTGAGGGTATATAATTAATAAGTATTATGGATGATTAGATTAAAAGTACTGTTTTTCCTTTTCAATTGTGTTTTTTTCGTTAATTTAGCCAACGCTAAACACGTTACAAATTCGCCATCTAATGACGTTCAAGATGGCGTTTTGTACCCTCAAAAAATTATGTTTAATCACCTTTTAGATGAACAACAAAGGCATATTAAATATACTTATTCCGTTATTGAAGATGAAAGAGGACTAATTTGGATAGCAAACCAAAGAGGCTTATCGCGTTATGATGGCGTGAGATTTATTCACTATGGAATGCCTAATCATCACAAAAAACAAAAATCAGATCTCATAAAAACAGATAAAGAAGCCGCACAATCCTTAATTATTACTGACTTATACAGCTATTCACCTAATAAACTATATCTTGCAACCAATGTAGGCTTATTTTTATTTAATCCCCTAAAAGAAGAGTTTGTTAATTTTTACCTGCAAGACACTAATCGTTATCAAAATAAATCCGCGTTAAAACCAATTAGAAGGCTTATAGAAAGAAACAATCAGCAATTATGGCTAGCACGAAAAGACTCTGTCAGCTTGTTTGACCTGAAAACAGAAAAGTTTATTGAGCACATTCAGTTAAAAAGTGTATTGCCAGGGGATAATATTTCGGTCATGAATGTGCAAGAACATCAAGGGCAACTCTGGATAGGTACTTTTGGAGGGGGGGTAATTCGCTATGATTTGAGCTTAAAAAAAAGCTTTCAAGTAGATCTAGGGTTTATAGGTTTACAGCGTAACATTAGGAATTTATTAATAGACTCAAATGATAACCTTTGGATAGGAACAATGAAGGGGGCTTATCGATGGAATATAAAGAGTAAAAAATTAAGGAGTTATTACTATGATAAAGAAAATACTTTTGGATTATCAAACGATGTTATAGGTACATTTTTTGAGGATAATGAAGGACGAATTTGGATAGGAACACATCGAGGAGGCCTAAATTTATATCAACCACACAATGATTCTTTTATTCATTACCCTACCGATAGAACTAATATTACGACGCCATCAAGTGGATCCATTTTATCAATAAAGCAAGGCGCTAGCGGCACAATATATATCGCAGGAAATTCTGGTGTAGATTACATTCAACCTGATTATTTTGCGTTTCAATATAGGCATATCAATATTGTTAACGAAAAACATATGTCTGTTTTACATTTATTGGCTAACCGTCAGTCATTGATTGTCACTTCTAATAAAATAGGAGAGAGGGCTGGGTTTTCTCTTAAAGACTTCAGCCAGCAAGAAATACCTGCGCACGTAGCAAGCGCAATGAATCAAATTGAGGATTCAAATGAAGTGCTTGAGCTATTTGAAAATAATGATGGTCTTTTCATACGGACAATGCAGTCGTTGTTTTTTTTGCCTGAGAGTGCAAGTCAACTAGTTGACCTTTTCAGTTCATTTTCCTCTAGTAGTCATTATTTTCACCCAAGAACAATCATGGTTGATTCTAAAAATAATGTGTATGTTTATGCTAAAGGAGGAATCTATCAGTTTAATAATACCACCCATAAAGGGCCAAAATTAATTAAAATGTCAGGGGCATTTGGTCATGAGCTGCAAATGAGCGCTTTTACCGAAAATGACAATGGGGCAGCAATAGATAAAAAAGATAATATTTGGAGTGTATTTAATAATCAACTCCATATTTTTAATGTTTTATCAAAAAAACATCATCGAATTGATATGCCGTTTAGCCAGAAAGAAGTGATTGATATATTTATTGATCACGACAATCTTATTTGGCTAAGTACTAGTAGTTTGGGGGTTTATCTTTATGAACCGAAACATCAAAAATTTAATCGAATAGTAAACTCGGGTAGTTTTGGACGAGTACGGGTTTTGATGGAAGATGAGCAACAAAAAATTTGGGTCGGTTCACAAAATGGCATTTTTAGTATCAGCAAGCAACAAAGAAAAATTTGCCACTATGGACGAAGTAAGGGGTTTCAAGGAGATAATACAGAAGAAGACTCTTTTGTTGTTATTGATAAGAGATATATGGGGGCGTTCAAAATTCTGTGTCAGCTTAAATTGTTAAATATCGAGTACGCTGTCTAAACGTCCTTCAAAATAAATCGCTAACTGAGATAAACAAAGACTCCAATTGTGAATGGGCATT
>MAAB01028977.1_pt1 | contig 43816 bp, 39 predicted proteins | sample 1115991 | NCBI WGS metagenome assembly MAAB01 (sample SAMN04961124, study PRJNA320927) | seawater metagenome | isolation source: sample BD02T18 sea water enriched with oil for 18 days | place: USA:Gulf of Mexico | collected 2013-07-27 | reverse complement strand
CTTGCTTTACGTCAACGTCAACGTAATCTTGGTGAAAACTTTTAAACTAAGATACAATCTAAAGAAATGCTTATAACAGTGTCTTGCTTGGGCATCTGTTATAAGATACTATCAAACACCTGTTTGAATATCAAACGCATGTTTTAATTTTAGCAAAAAATATAAGTATAATAATACTGGGAGATCTTATGGAACGCGAATCGATGGAATTTGACGTAGTTATCGTTGGCGCTGGCCCTGCAGGTTTATCAACTGCTTGTAGGTTAATGCAACTAGCACAAGAAAAACAGCAAGAATTGATGGTTTGTGTTGTTGAAAAAGGGTCAGAAGTCGGAGCCCATATCCTTTCTGGTGCTGTCTTTGAACCAAGATCTTTGAATGAATTATTTCCTGATTGGCAAGAGCGCAATGCGCCATTAGTCACTAAAGTTACTGGCGACGATATTTATCTCTTGAATAATGAAAATTCAGGTATCAAATTACCTAACTTTTCTGTGCCTAAAACTATGCATAATGACGGTAATTATATTGTTAGCATGGGAAATGTTTGTCGTTGGTTAGCTGAACAAGCTGAACAGTTGGGTGTTGAAATTTTCCCTGGATTCCCTGCACAAAGTATTATTTATAATGATGATGGTAGTGTTGGTGGTGTTATCACCGGCGACATGGGCTTAGATGCTGAAGGTAAAGAAAAAGATTCATTTATGCCGGGTATGGAATTACGTGCTAAATACACCGTTTTTGCTGAGGGCTGTCGAGGTCATTTAGGTAAAGAATTAATCGATAAATTCAATCTTGACGAGCAAAGCTCTCCACAACATTACGGTTTGGGTTTTAAAGAAATTTGGGATATTGACCCAGCAAAACATCAGCCTGGTCTTGTTGTACATACTGCAGGTTGGCCATTAGATAAAAAGACTAATGGTGGTGGTTACCTTTATCATGCCGAAAACAACCAAGTTTTCGTTGGTTTAATTATCGATTTAAATTATAGCAACCCGCACTTAAGTCCTTTTGATGAGTTTCAACGTTATAAACATCATCCTAAGATTAGCCAGTACCTTGAAGGTGGTAAACGTGTTTCCTATGGCGCTCGAGCTATGGCAAAAGGCGGTTTTAATTCTTTACCTAAAATGACTATGCCAGGTGCATTATTAGTGGGTTGTGATGCTGGTACCATTAACTTTGCGAAAATTAAAGGTAATCACACAGCAATGAAGTCTGGCATGATTGCCGCTGAAGCTATTGCTCAAGCATTGATTGTTGGTGAAGCTATCGCAGAGGAAGGTAAGCAAGATTTAACACAATTTACGCAGCTATATAAAGACTCTTGGTTATATGAAGAGTTATACAATACCCGGAATTTTGGTCCAGCTTACAATACTTTAGACCAAAACTTCTTTGGCGGTAAACTGCCGTTTAATTTTAAAGATGATAGCGTAGACCACGAGCAGTTAAAGCTGGCAGCTGATATGCCAGTCATTAATTATGCTAAGCCAGATAACAAATTAAGCTTTGATAAACTCTCTTCGGTATTCTTGTCAAATACCAACCATGAAGAAGAGCAGCCTTGCCATTTAAAACTTAAAGATGCAGATATTCCAATTAGGGTGAATTTAACTAAATACAATGAGCCAGCACAGCTTTACTGTCCTGACAAGTTTGTCATCAATGCTCAAAACTGTATTCACTGTAAAACCTGTGATATTAAAGATCCTAGTCAGAATATTACTTGGGTTACGCCTGAAGGCACTGGTGGGCCAAACTACCCAAATATGTAATATGCGCTAAGCAACTTTAAAAACCCAATATACGCTACTAAGTATCTTGGGTTTTTTATTGCTCGGATATGATTAATCAGAGATGCTATCACATAGAAACGATAGCCACTGAACATACCAAACTGCATAAGGATCACTTCTTTATGCAGTTTGGTATTAGTTATAAGGTGAGGGTGCTTGGGGATAAAGGTATCGGGCTAGTTTGATGATTCGATAAGGTTATAATCTTTTAATGCTGGTATCGCCTGGTGAAGTTCTGTTTCTAGTACATCTAAATGTGTCAATTGTTGACAAAAAAGTGCTGCTTTTTTATCTAATGCTTTGGCTCTTTGTGCTACTTCCAACTCCAAATCTTTGCTGAGTGTTGTTAATCGGTTATCAAAAGTGGTTATCCGTGTTTCTCCACCGTATTCACTGCTATTATCATTTGATAAAATTGATTGTCCAACCGCTTCTAATATTGTACCAATAGACGTTGAAATCATCGCTTCAATTTCTTGTTCAAATTCGCCAGTAAATATTTCATCCAAGTTATTTAAGTCTTGTGGCGCAATATAATAATTATTAGCACTTTGATTAAAACGCGCGCGGATCCGCCACTTTAGTTCATCAAACTTAGCTTGAACTTTTTGTTGTGAAGCACTATTTTCACCGGTTAAGCCGACAACTACTTCATTAACTGCCTTTAACCCAATATCAACGCCTTCAATAGCAATTGATACAATTTCAGGCACTTGCTGGCGAATGCCTTCACTGAAGCTAGTCAATAATTGTTGTTGCTCACTAGATAAAGAGATCTCCCTGCCTCTAATAAATAGTTGCTTGGCATTATTTATTTGTACTTGGGTTTTAGCTTTATCGACTATCCGGATGTGTTTAGGGTCAATAATGACCCCATAATTAAGGTTAATAGAGCATTGTTGAGCGTAGGCTTGCTGGAAAAAAGGCAGAAGTGCTAGAACAAAAGTACTGGATTTAAGTGCTGATTTGTTAGCCATAACCGTTAAGTATTCACTATCGGGTCAATAAGTATTTTTCGATCTCGGTATACCATTTTACTTGGCCCATATTCCCGACGAGATCTATCATTAAAATCTCCAACAATTAGCTCTACGCCATGATAAAGCTTTTCAGTTGCTTCAACGTAAACACTGGCCATATATTCTTGAAGGCTGTCTTCAAGGGCTAGCTTCTCGTTGATTATTTCACCCATGTGATTAGCATGATATTGATAGCTTGGGACTATCTTGGCTAATAATTCAGGCTTTGCTTTTTCTTTCGGTAATTTTTTTAACTTATTAATAGCAGCTTTTAATTCGTTATTTTTATCCGACTCTACTTTGAGTCGCTCTTCCAATTGGTGAATTTCATCTTTAAATTTGAGCATTTGATGCTCAAAATTAATAATAGTATTACTACCCGCCGTAGCGCCAATCATACCGGCATGAACTGAGGTACCTGCTTTGGTGTATCCGCCAATCAGTTTGCCGTTGGCACGTTCACTTTTTCCTATCCATAACCGACCACTTATATCTAGGATGCTATGCAGTAATTGATTTTCAATTCTAACATCTTGGTAACAAGTAATTTGGGCATATTGACCATATTTGGCATAGATACTGCCTTTTGCACTGATATTTACACTCATGGTAATATTAGTAATATGCTTTTTTTCAATATCATGTTTTCGGCCAATAATGCCACCAGAAATAGTGATATCACCACCAGCATCAAGGGTTGCTGATTCAACAAAACCACCCACAGTAATATCACCTGAAGCAGTCACCCTCATACCTTCAGTAACATCACCATCAACAATAACACTGCCAATAAAGTTGATATTGCCAGTGGCAACAGTAACATTTTTAATTTTATAAACCTCATCAACTTCCATACCGTTATTAATGAGTTTAGGTAGGCCTACTTTTTCAGAAACTAGAATGTTTGTATTTTGCGGACTTATGTTTGTACCTTCGCCAGCAACGAGTTCAACATCAATACCTGGTTCTGGTGATAGTGGGGTAGCTGTAACAGTATAACCTTGCTTCCCTTGAGTTAAAGGTACTTTTTTTGCAATAGGGTCGCCTATGTTTACACAGATAATATCGCCTAAATCTCGCATATCGACACTACCATCTTCTCGTTTTTTTGGTTTTAATATCCTAGCTTGTGCACTTTCTACTAAAGGTTTTATCTGGGCATCTTTGCCATTAACTGCTATTTTTCCCGTAGCAATTTGCATATCAACCTGGCTATTGGGCACTTGTTTCGCGGCTAACTGCGCAAGTTGAATTAAGTGCTCTTTACTAAAGCCTTTTTTCACACCCGCTTCTTGTGCTGCGTTCAATATAGCTTTTGCAGATAGGTGTTTACCACCTTGAGCGCTAGTAACTTCAGCAATCGCGCCCATTTCATCAGATTCAATTGTTATACTTACTTTCGCATCAACGCGTTCAAGGACTTGATAGCGAATTGTTCTGCCTACTTTCTTATCTTGTAGAGGTTTTAAGACATCATTTAACTCAGCAACAGCATTTTTGATATTACCGTTATTAATGCGAAGTTTTGTAAATTCAGATGCGTCAATTAGTTCTTTGATGCTCAAGGGAGAGATGGTGTCACCACCTTTGATAGGCTCTAAGACTAAATCTATATTATTTTTTTTATTACAGATTAAACTGGCTTTGGTCATTGCGCGGGCTCCCCCAAACCGTTAAGTACTGCTGAGCCAAATAACGGTTAGGTGCTGTTCTTTTATTTTATTATGAGTATGTGTTTTGGACTTTATTACATATAATGATTTTGATGAATTTTAATAAAGCTGCTTGTACCTTCTTTAGAGTAATCTATTTTATATTCTATCCCGTCAAGTGCCTGAACAAATAAGAGTGTCTTCTCTTCACCGAATAATTCAGCAGAAGCAATATCAACAATATCTTGGTACGCTTTTTTAGCGATAGAGCGCTTTGCAGGCAATTCACCTTTATATATGCCTATACCGCGGTGGCTAATAATAACAATGGATTTCTCACCATTGACTATAAGTAAATCGAATTTTTTTACTTTGTGAATAACGGTATTTCGACCACTGGTTATAAAATTTCTCTCTATCAAAATAGGCTCCTGAAATTAATTTATCATTTCTATTTGTTATTAGTCTTAATATATAAATTTTTACTAAACTAAGCAATAACTAAGCAGGTTTCTATCCGCCAATATATTATTCTAGTTCATAAGTTTGTTAATTTTTTGTCTATCCTAGCTGATACTTCATTGATCGGTAAAAGAACGTTCTATTATATAGTTAGGAATTGTCGTTATGTTTTGCTGATAACGACGGAGTAAGTCTAAACCAATGGCTGCTACAAACTGTTGAAATTTATATCTTTTGTAAGGTATTAGTAAACATTGTGTTTTGATGTTATCAATGCTACCCCAAGCAAACCATACGGTACCTACCGGTTTTTCTTCAGTTCCGCCGTTAGGGCCAGCGACTCCAGATACCGCAATAGTAAGATCTGCATTAGACTTTACTAAGGAACCTTTTGCCATGGCAATAACCACCTTTTCACTTACTGCGCCATATTGTTCAAATAGGTTAGTGGGGACATCAAGCATGGCTGTTTTCATTTCGTTACTGTAGGTGACAAAACCCGCTTCAAAATTCATGGATGAACCGCTGATCTCGGTTAATTTGCTGGCAATCAGACCGCCTGTACATGACTCTGCTGTGGTGATTTTTAGGTTATGCTGATGCAATTGGTTAAGAAGATGCTCTGCAAGAGATTTAGGTTTTCCTTTAATTTCAGCGATTAAATGATCTCCAAGGACCTTGGTTAGCCTTTTTTGCCATGCAGACTTCATCGATAAACCTTTTTGAGTATTTGTTGTTAGTTTAACTTCAAGCAATGGCATACCTGCACGAAAGCCCAATTCAATTGCTGCGGGCCACTCGGGTAGTTGTTCATTAATCATTTTTTGTAAGCTTGATTCTCCAAGACCAAAAACCTGTAAGCGAGTAACATCAGTGATCAAATCTCTCGGTAAATCTTCAGAAATAGTCGGTACTATTTGTTCTATAAGCATTGTTTCGAGCTCATGGGGAACACCGGGTGTGCAATAAATATCACAATGGTTATAACGTACGAAAAAACCAACAGCACTACCCTTTTTGTTCGCTATTATTTGGCAATCTTTAGGTAATATGGCCTGCTTTAGGTTGGGGCCGTTTAACTCAGTGCCTCGTTGCTGACACCAGTTAGTTAAATGAGCAAGTGCCTGTGGATGTTGGCTTAAGTCTTTTCCAATGGCAACTGCTAAAGCTTGTGCAGTTAAATCATCAACAGTCGGCCCTAAGCCACCATTGATAATTAATATATCACTGGTACTAGCGATATAAGTTATCTCACTAACAAGGAGTGCTAAATCATCAGCTACCGTAACCTTACGATAAATCCCAAGACCAATATCTTTGAGTACTTGTGCCATCATAGCTGAGTTACTGTCAACTATGTCGCCTGTCATCAATTCATTCCCTGTTAATAATAACTGTACTTTTGGCGCTGACATAGTTCATTTTCCTAAATGGTTTTAATTGTGACAAATCTAAACTTTTTTTAGCTAAACTTACATCTTATTTTTCAGTGAAGATCGTGATAATACTTAACGGATTAAGTTATTGTGCAAGGGACAACGAGTAGCAGCTGGTCTTGAACAAGCATAATAATTGAAATAAAATAATTTAAACATAAATATGTAATATTTAATTAATTTCAAGATGTTTTCAATTTGCTACTGAGTTCTCTAAATGGCACTTACCTAATAGGAAAATACAGCGTTATCTATTTTGACAATAGAATAACTTTTCACAACCCCACTATTTACATTAAAATAGTGACAAACTTGTTGATAAGACTTGTGGTTTTTAGATGGTTAAGTAATAACTTAAACTTTTAGTTCCACATTGCAAAATATTAGGAAAACACATAGTGAGTAAAACTAGTTACCCCCGAGCGTTGCTCTTTGGACGCTGGTATCGAAATGATATTGATGAACATGGCAATGAAACCGTTGAATATGCTCAACTTAGTTGCGATGGTAGTTTTGAGTTTACCTTTATAACTCTTGATATAAAGGGAAATGTTATTGAACAAATCACTGAGTTGGGTGATTGGGGGCTTGTGGCAGACATTCATTTTACATTCACTAAAAATGAGCTTATAGATGAAGAACTCTACGCAGCAGACTTAAATAATGATGATAATTATCAAGCGTATAAGGTATTATCACTAGACCATCAGATATTCCATTATCAGCATAGATTAACGAATGATGAATATATCATGAGACGGGTTGTTGATAACCCCGGTCATTGCTAGAATGATTGGCAAGAATTTACTGATTTTTACCAATCGGACTCATATATTGACCAATAACTTAGTCCGTTTGGTATTACCTTAATTGAAGTTAAATAAAAGAATTAGAGATAGTTAATGAAACGATTAAAAGCAGCAAGTTTAATGACCGCAATAAAAACTCCTTATACTGAAAAAGGAGAGGTTTGTTTAAAGACTTATGATTTCTTAATAGAGCAACAAATTTCTGCTGGCGTGGACGGCATAGTAGTTGGCGGTACTACCGGTGAAGGGCATTTACTTAGCTGGGAAGAGCATTTAATGCTAATTGCTCATTGTGTAAATAACTTTGGTGATAAATTAATTATTGTTGGTAATACAGGCAGCAATAATACCCGCGAAGCAATAAAAGCCACTGAAAATGGTTTTGCTATGGGTATGGATGCAGCGCTACAAATTAATCCTTACTATGGTCGTACTTCAATTAGAGGTGTTAGTGAGCACTTTAAACGTGTTCTTGATATCGGCCCTGCCTTTATCTATAACGTGCCAGGTAGAACAGGACAAGATTTAACACCAGAAATTATCGAACCTTTATCAACGCATAAAAACTTTATCGGTGTGAAAGAATGTTCTGGTAACGATCGCATTGCCTATTATGAAAAACATGGTATTGCTTGTTGGTCAGGTAACGATGATGAATGTTATGAAGGACGTCATGTGCATGGTTCTCATGGTGTTATTTCTGTTGCTTCTAATATCATACCTGGCTTTATGCGCCAATTAATGGATAAAGATAATGTAGAGGAATCAGCTAAGCTCAATGATAATTTGCAAGGATTGATGAAATGGCTATTTTGTGAGCCTAACCCTATTGCCATTAACACAGCCATGGTCATGACTGATGCAGTTCCTAATAACTTCCGCTTACCTTACATGGCGCTTACTAAGGAGCAACGTGAAGTTGGTCTTGAGTTATTAAAAGCGATAGAGACAAAAGACTTAGTAGGTGACAGCTTGTCTTTACTTGAAGACAGTGATTTCAACTACTGTATTTAGTCGCTAGACCCTCGTAACTTAGGTGTACGTATAAATACGTTTATATAGTTCATCAAATTTAGATAGCTAAGCTATAAACTTAAAGCCTCGGTAATAACTGGGGCTTTAATATTTCTGGCAATTCAAAAAAACGTTGTTGTTTGATGAATGGTTGGTCACTTTCTGGCGAAACCTCGGTTGCTAGCGGACAATTAAAGCGTAAACTTACTGCGCACAATTGTAAATTACACTGTTCATTTGCATCAGCCACTCCATGTAATCTATCCCCAACTACGGGCATAGCAATACTTGCCGCATGAATACGTATTTGGTGCTTTCTGCCACTGTCTATTTTGACCTTGATTAATGATCGCTCTGTTACCTCATCATAGGCTAAACAAGTAAAGGTACTTCGTGCTTTTTTACCATCTACGTCACTATCAATAATGTCTGGCTGGGGCCTTTTACGGTGATCTCCATGGACAATGATCTGGTAATGCTTTTCTAGTTGATGATGCTCGAACATAGTAGATAATGCTCGTGCAGCTTTTTTACTGTGCGCTATCAAGATCAAACCTGTCGCCGCTCTATCTAATCTATGAACAATAAAAGCAGGGCGCTCATTAGGTAAGTTTTGTTGAGCAAAACGGGCGATGGTACAATGGTCACTCCACTTAGAGCCTTGCGATAACATGCCGTAAGGTTTATACCAAACACTGTAATCACCTAAATCTTCAATTAATTTCGCTGGTGGAGTAGGCATTGAGAGTACTTCACTATTGAAATAAAAGTGCAGTTCATCACCAATTAGTAATTGTTTTTTAACACGGCGTAGTCGTTGCGTTTGTTTTTTATTTTTAGCGGGCGTTAACCATAATGCGCCCTTGCTTATCGCCTGTTTTAACTCTGCTTTTGATAGCAAAATATTTTGTGCATGACCATAGCTTTCTAATAATGAAATAGCTGTGTCATGTTCTTTATCAGTGACACTTTTTTCGGTGACACCTTTTTCCATAACAGTGATATGCCATTCAAACTTTTTAAAATTTTGAGTTGGGCTTTCATCTTGCAAGCCTGAGCAGGTTTTGTTTACGGGCATATTTCAAATGAGTGACGAGTGCTTTATAGTTATTTTACTAGGTTTATTTACTTAGCAAAGCTAAAATATCGAAATGCGAGGAATAATTCCTAAAAATAAATAAATGAGAGTATCTATGACACGTGATTTAACGCTTTTTCCTGAAGATGAAATCGGTAATACCCTTTGGCAGATGCAAGAAAGTGGTGATGATTTAATAAGTGAGCGTGAAATAGAATTCTCAATATTATTTCCCAATCAGGAGTTAGCGCTTAAGTTCGGTCAGTTATTATTAGAAAACAATCAAAAACTGTCTTTGACTCCATCAGAAGCACATGCCGATTTACCTTGGGAAATTACCGCTTACCCACAAATGCCAGTAACCTATGAGAATATTAGCAGTTATCAAGAGCTGTTAGAGTCAAGCGCCGCACCTTTAAAAGGCCAATTTGATGGTGTTTATTTTGTCGGCTAATGCCAATACAATATGAATAATCAATGAAGTCACACTCTATAGGTGTGGCTTCATTATTAATGACTTCACTTTAGTGAGTAACGAAGGTTATGAATATAGATCTTAAACAGTTCGCAGCGTTACAAAAGGCGAGTAAAGAGTCATTCTTTGAGCAAAAAAAATTGCTTAAGCAAGTTATGTCAGGAAGAACAGTCCCGTGTAGTACTTGCAAACAACCGTTAACGCTTTATACGCCAGAAGAAGGTGAACTTACTGGCATTCGTTGCGCAAAAGGTTGCACTGATATTGCGTTAGATTTTGCTTAGCTAGATTATCCATGACTTAATAAGAGGTCATTAGCCATTATAGAAAAGTAGTTATATCTTCTAGGTTCTTTTTCATCTGTGCATGAGTAAGTACGGTAGCGTCATCTCTAGGATAGCCAGCAATGAGCAACATATATACCCAAGTTACCTGAAAATGCATTTTCAAGTGGCTTGGGTATAAGCCCGTTCATTATCACCACCTTTTTTCTGACTAAAAATGGCAATTAACCAAGGCGCATGTTCTAAATAAGGTTTATTGGCATCAGTGCCTAAGTCGTTAACGCTTCTAACCACTCTTCACCAGCACGACCTTCATAAAACCCTCGTTCGTGATGTTCTGCTTGCTCTCTAATTTGTTTCTCGAGCTCACTGCAACAAAATGCCAAGGTTGATGATTTGCACCGCTAGGTGCTGTACCTGCCGCTTTTAAGCAGTTCTCAATCACTTGTTTATCAACGGCTCTATCACTAAAACTTCGCACAGAATGACAGTGTTTCACTAGAATATAGAAATCTTGCGATCGGCTTAGCATTTCAGATCCTGGGTATTCAATGAAATCTGAAAGGGGAGAGCAGTCATGTTGTTGCATAGGTGAGATGGCCTTGATTATTTTTGTAATATGTTTTAGTGGTTACCTCGTCTAATAGTTACAATATTTTAACATTGAAAAAAAGGCAATAAAAAACCGACAGCAGGTGTCGGTTTTTTATTCATGATATTGAGTAGTAAAGCTTACCAATCAATATCCTTGAAGCTAGTTAAGCTAAGTTAGCGGAAAAAGCACGGAGCTGACGAATGTCAGTGAGTACTTTTGACAATTAAATTAGCTTTATTAGCAAAAAGGTTAGCCAATAAAGGCACGAGCGTTACGGAACATGCGTACCCAAGGTGAATCTTCACCCCAGCTATCTGGATGCCAAGAGTTAGCAACCGTTCTAAATACACGCTCAGGATGTGGCATCATAATAGTTACACGGCCATCAGTGGTGGTTAATGACGTAATACCATCAACAGAGCCATTCGGGTTAGCTGGGTAAGTTTCAGTAACGTCACCGTAGTTATTTACGTAACGCATTGATACCGTACCTGAATTGTTAGCAGCATCAATCGCAGCATCAGAACTAAACTCAGCATGACCTTCACCGTGTGAAACAGCGATAGGCATACGTGAACCTTCCATGCCCTTAAACAATACTGAAGGACTTTCTTGAATTTCAACTAATGAGAAACGTGCTTCAAAACGCTCAGATTTGTTTTGTACAAAGTGAGGCCAATGTTCTGAGCCAGGAATGATGTCTTTTAAGTTAGACAACATTTGACAACCATTACACACACCTAACGTGAAAGTATCTTCACGTTCGAAGAAGGCTTTAAACATTGTCCTAGCATTGGCATTAAATAAGATTGATTTTGCCCAACCTTCACCAGCACCTAAAACATCACCGTATGAGAAACCGCCACAAGCAACTAAACCGTTGAAGTTAGCTAAGTCAGTACGACCTGATAAAATGTCAGACATATGCACGTCGATAGCAACAAACCCTGCTCTATCAAAAGCTGCTGCCATTTCAACATGCGAGTTAACACCTTGTTCACGTAAAATAGCAACACGTGGATTAGCTATTTCGTTAGCAGAGTTCTGAGCATCTTTAACAATTAAATCAGCAACAATGTCTTCGTTGATATCAAACGTTAATTCAGTGTTTAAGCCTGGATCTTCAGTATCAAATTTAACATCATGTTCTTGTTGTGCGCATTCTGGATTATCACGAAGAGACTGCATTCTGTATGTCGTTTGTGCCCAAACAGTACGGTAATAAGTACGTGAATTTTCTAGTACCACTTCGCCGTCACGACTAAAGCGGATAGTATCTTCATTGTTTAAACGACCAATATCAGTACAGTAATCTAAAATACCGTGCTCAGCTAAAATAGCGTGAATTGCTTCAACATCGCTTTCACGAATTTGAATTACAGCACCTAACTCTTCATTAAATAATGTTGCTAAATCATCACTTGCACCGCTTGATATTTTACTGATATCAATATCAACACCAGTATGGCCAGCAAAGGCCATTTCAGTAACGGTAGTGAATAAACCACCGTCTGAAATATCATGGTAAGCAATAACCTTTTCAGCGCGAACAAGTGCTTGCATCGCATTGAAGAAACCTTTTAATACTTCTGCATCGTCAACATCAGGGGTTTCACTACCAAGTTGTTTATAAACCTGTGCTAAACATGAACCACCTAAACGTTTTTTACCTTTTGATAAGTCGATAGCAACCAGACGCGTTTCTTCAGAAGAGCCGCCTTTATCGGTTCTCAATTCTGGTGTTACAGTCTTTCTAATATCTTCAACAACACCAAAAGCGGTAATCACAAGAGAAAGAGGAGAGGTTACAGATTTTTGTTCGCCGTTTTCTTCCCACTGGGTTTTCATTGACATAGAGTCTTTACCCACTGGAATGGTTAAACCAAGGGCTGGACAAAGCTCTTCACCAATGGCTTTAACTGCTTCGTAAAGACCGGCATCTTCGCCTGGGTGACCTGCTGGAGACATCCAGTTAGCTGAAAGCTTAATACGGTTTAAATCACCAATATCAGTACCGGCAATGTTCGTTAGTGATTCAGCTACGGCTAAACGAGCAGAAGCGCCAAAGTTTAATAAAGCAACTGGAGTACGCTCACCTAGAGACATTGCTTCGCCGTGGTAAGAATCAAGTGCTGATGCGGTAACACCACAATCGGCAACAGGAACCTGCCAAGGACCAACCATTTGGTCACGATTAACCATACCGGTTACTGAACGATCACCAATAGTGATAAGGAACGTTTTCTCAGCAACGGTTGGTAAGCTTAAAATTCTATCAGCAGCATCACTTAATGATACATTGCTTAACTCTAATGAGTCGCCAGCAGCGGTTGCCGTTTTAACGTCTTTAAATATTTTAGGTGTTTTACCTAGTAATACGTCAAGTGGTAAATCAATTGGCGTATTTAACTTTTCATTGTCGCTAAAATGCGAATCAGTAACCGTTAAATGTTCTTCTTCTGTGGCACGACCAACAACAGCATAGGGTGCGCGTTCACGTTGACATATTTTTTCAAAAGTCGCTAGATTCTTGTCTGATACAGCAATAACGTAACGTTCTTGAGATTCGTTACACCAGATTTCATGAGGCGCCATACTGCGCTCATCATTTGGTACATTACGAAGTTCAAATACACCACCACGGCCGCCATCAGAAACTAGCTCAGGGAAAGCATTAGACAAACCACCCGCACCAACATCATGAATAAAGGCTATAGGATTTTCTTCACCTAACTGCCAACATTTATCAATAACTTCTTGGCAACGACGCTCCATTTCTGGGTTTTCACGTTGCACAGAAGCAAAGTCTAAGCTTTCAGCAGATTGGCCAGATGCCATGCTTGAAGCTGCGCCGCCACCTAAACCAATATTCATGGCAGGGCCACCAAGGGCGATTAAGTTAGCGCCAACGATAATTTCACGTTTTTGCACGTGTTCATCACGAATGTTACCTAAACCACCAGCAAGCATAATTGGTTTGTGGTAACCACGTACTTCTTTACCGTTAAAGGAGTTAACTTCTTCTTCATAAGTACGGAAGTAACCTAAAATAGCAGGGCGACCAAATTCATTGTTAAATGCTGCGCCACCTAATGGACCTTCCATCATGATGTCAAAAGCGGTAACAATACGGCTTGGCTTGCCAAAATCTGTTTCCCAAGGTTGTACAAACTCAGGAATACGTAGATTAGATACAGAGAAACCCACTAAACCAGCTTTAGGTTTTGAGCCAATACCAGTTGCGCCTTCATCACGAATCTCACCACCAGAGCCTGTTGCAGCACCTGGGTAAGGTGAAATAGCGGTAGGGTGGTTATGGGTTTCAACTTTCATTAATATTTGAATGTCTTCATGGTTATAACCATAAACATTCGTTTCAGGGTCAGGGAAGAAGCGACCACCCTTATTACCAACCATTACCGCGGCGTTATCTTTATAAGCACTTAGTACATAATCAGGATTGATTTCATGAGTATTACGGATCATTTTAAACAAAGATTTTTCTTGTTTAACACCGTCAATAGTCCAGTCTGCGTTAAAAATTTTATGGCGACAATGTTCAGAGTTTGCTTGCGCAAACATGTAAAGCTCAATGTCGTGTGGGTTGCGACCTAATTTACTGAAGTTTTCGAATAAATAATTAACTTCGTCTTCTGCTAATGCGAGACCTAATTCAATATTGGCTTGAACTAACGCATTTTTCCCGCCATTTTCAATATCAATTGCAGTTAACTTACCGGGCTCACTACTGGCAAAAAGTAAACTTGCTTGAGCGAAGTCATTAAAAATACTTTCCATCATACGATCGTGTAATAAAGCGTTTAACTGTGCTTCTTGACTGGCGCTCAATTGTGCATCACTTTCTAATGTTACGTAATAAGCAATACCGCGTTCTAAACGAACAACTTTAGCTAAACCACAGTTGTGAGCGATATCGGTAGACTTTGATGACCAAGGAGAAATAGTGCCCGGACGAGGAGTCACTAATAAGAACAAACCAGTAGGTTGATGTTCTTCAATTGTTGGACCATAAGTAAGTAATTGCTGTAAAACATTCTCTTCGCTTGAACTTAACTCTTCATTAAGTTGAGCGAAATGGGCAAATTCAGCATAAATATTATTTACTGGCAGTTGTAACTGTTCACATTGAGCTAATAGTTTTTTAACTCTAAAGTCAGAAAGTGCTGGAGCGCCACGAAGGTTTTTAATCAACATCGTCATAGGGTAATCACCAAGTTTTATGTAAGGTTTTGATTGGCTTTTATATGCTAATTTTGCATAGTAAATGCTAACCGAAAATTTCGCGCGTATTATAGTTGAAAATAACCCTTTTGTTAACGGAAAAAGTCAAGTAAAAACTTAACACTAGTGTCAGGTAAAAAGTACTTGGCTAATAGAACAATACACGACACAATTAAGACCATGAATAAATACATATATTTTCCAATAAAATCTAAGTTCATTACTGGGTTAGAGAGTAAGTTAGTGACTAAGTTTACCTCATTACTCTTGGTTATTTTCACCACAGTGTTATTAAGTGCTTGTGATAAAAAAAATGCTCCTTCAAGTTTATCTCGAATTTTGGCGAGAGGTTATATCAATGTAGGTACGATTTTTGGCCCAACAAACTATTACACCACAGCAAATGGCTTTGCTGGTTTTGAATATGAGTTAGCAAAAGAGTATGCAGATTCACTCAATGTTGAATTACGTATTATCCCAACGTATAGCCTTGATGAACTTTTTATCAAATTAAATACCGGTGAAGTTGACTTACTTGCTGCGGGGTTATCAATTACGGATAAGCGTTTACAACGTTTTCGATTTGCGCCTAGTTATAAAACGATTAGTCAAAAATTAGTATTTAAACAGGGTAATGTTAGACCGAGGAAAGTGGCTGATTTAACGGGTAAGTTAATGGTTACATCAGGATCAAGTTACGTAGAAAATCTTGAAAAGCTAAAACAAACAAATAGCGAACTAACTTGGCAAGAATCAACCGAATTTGATAGTGAAGAGTTACTGAGAAAAGTATTAAGTGGTGAAATAGATTATACCATTATTGACAGTAATAACTTAGCCATCAATCGCCGTTATTATCCAGAGATAAGTATTGGCTTTAGTATTGATGAACCTGAGCCGTTAGCTTGGATGGTAAGTAAAAACAGCCATGATGATATTTTAGCAAGCTTAGTGGAGTTTTTTGGCACAGTTCATCACGATGCCACTTTGCTGGCGCTAGATGATAAATATTATGGTCATATTGAACAGTTTAATTATGTTGAAACGAGAACGTTTATTAAAGCCGTGACAGGGACTTTACCTAAGTATCAACCGCTATTTGAGAAGTATGCGCAAGAACTTGATTGGCGTTTATTAGCCGCTATTAGCTATCAAGAATCACACTGGAACCCAGAGGCACGTTCATACACAGGTGTTCGCGGTATGATGATGCTTACATTAGCAACAGCGAAACAAATGGGTATAACAAGCCGTTTAGACACAGAGCAAAGCATTCGCGGGGGCGCAAAATACTTTAAGCGTATGATTGCCATGATGCCTGATAGAATTCTGACGCCAGATCGTATTTGGTTTGCATTAGCGTCTTATAATATAGGTTTTGGTCATTTAAATGATGCACGAATTATCACACAACGCCAAGGCGGCGATCCTGATCGTTGGGTCGAAGTTAAAAGCCGTTTGCCATTGTTACAACAGAAAAAATATTACAAAAGCACTAAACATGGTTATGCACGTGGTGAGGAGCCAGTTCAATATGTCGATAATATTCGTCGATATTACGACACCTTAAGTTGGCTAGATGAGAAAGCCAAAAAGCAGGCTATTGCATTACAGCTAGCGCAAGAAAAGTCACAAGCTTTATTATTAAATGAAATAGTAAGTGAATCGACTTCAGAGGAAAGTGCTACCGGAAGTACTTTAAAAGAGAAGGAGGTAGCAGCTGAATCGGCTCAATAAAGGGGGGTATGTAAAGCTCGTTTGTAACCATTACTCAACACTGTGTTCTTTGTGGTTTTGATGGTATAAAACAGATGGCAGTTTGTCTTCTTGAACGTTTAATTTTCCATGTCATAAAACTGTCACGATAGCAGGCTATAGTGATCAGACTATTTAACAACCAATTGGAAATAATTAACATGAAAAGAGCATTAAAAAGTAATCAACGCAGAAAACAGTTAAACCGCCAGCATCATAAAATGACCGCACGTAGACAGTCTCATTTTAATCAAGCAATAACTGAATTATATGAATCGCCAGCCGTTAACCAACTTAACTAGAGAAAGCTAAAGCCAAAGAGTACTTCATCAACCTTGGTTGATAGCTATTCCATCAAATGGAATTAGCTAAAGCCTGTGGTGGGTAATTGCCATGATTGATTTTTTCACTAGATCGAATATCATTGTTATTTACATGTCCTATAAGTAAAACATCTTCGAGCAACTGCCTTTAATAATGACGACATCGTCACTACTTTGGCTACATAAGCTCAATAACGCCTATTTATTTTTACCGTATTCAATCGTTCAAATGGATCAAACCTACCGTGAGGTTATCTCTACTATTTTTAGCTATAGCGCGATAGATCATGTCATCACAGACATTTCTTTCAGTAGAGAATTCAGATAGGTAGTGATTGATTTCTCGTTCAGTTAAATAGTCATGTAAACCGTCGGTTGAAAGCATAATAGTATCACCACTCTCTATCGCAATAGTTGCGGTATCAACAGATATTTTTTCTCGAACGCCAATCGCTTGTGAAAGTAAGTTTTTAGTCTTAGCACTCTTTGCTGTTTCAGCGCTGATCGCACCTTTATTGACTAATTCTTGCAGCATGGTGTGATCAATTGTTTCTTGTACTAAGTTTTTGTCTTTTAATGTGTATGCTCGAGAGTCACCAACCCAACCAAGATGACACTTATTATTTTCTATTACCATTAATACACCTGTAGTCCCCATTCCTTGTTGGCCCATGGTGTTTTTTGCTTGCTTAAGAATGTTTAAGTTGGCGGCATTAAGTTGCTCTGTAATCCATGTCAGCCAATTAGCTTGTTTAGTTATGGATACTTTACCCCAGGCGTATTTGATATGGTCAACTAACATGGCGCTAGCAACTTCACCGGCATTGTGTCCGCCCATGCCGTCAGCAATTAGCATCCATACAACGTCTAGCTCTTTATGAATGCCATAACTAATAGCATCTTCGTTATTGTCTCGAATTGAACCCTGATGACAAAGGGATTTTATATGATAATTCATAGGGGGTAACTGTTTCTACCTTTATCTTATTATGCAAGCGTGGCTACTTTATTTATAAGTAAGTAAGTTAGTTCGCTGTGATTTTAAAATCTCGTTTAAGGGCATTCGCTAATGCCAACTTAAATTCAGACATTGATTGGAAACGCTTATCAATATCTTTATGCATGGCTTTACTACAAATACGCATCGCACTTGTTGGCAAATTAGTATTGCGTTGATTAACGGCAATAGCCTTCGCTTTTGTTATTTGATAGGCCACCGTCGCTATGGACTCACCCTCAAAAGGTAAGTGACCACAAAGTAATTGATAAAAAGTCACGCCTAAGCTGAAAATATCGCTACGACCATCTACTTTTAAGCCTAATATTTGTTCTGGAGACATATAATAAGGGCTGCCCATAATGATACCTGTTCGGGTGTTACTGTTATCACTGACGTAGGCTATACCAAAGTCAGTTACCGTAACTTTAAACAGATCATCATCATAAATAATATTAGCCGGTTTGATATCACGATGAACAACATTTTGTTGATGAGCATATTCTAATGCATCAGTTATTTGAATTAATAATTGATACACTAATGGTGTAGGCAGTAATTTATCCACTTGGGTAAATAATGATAATGGCGCGCCTGTGAGTAAATCCATGGCGATGTAACCAAGGTGATTATCTTCACCTACATCATAAATCGTGACTATATTGGCATGGCTTAAACCACCCGCTGTTTGCGCTTCTCTAAAGAAACGCGCTTTAGCTTCGCCAAATTCAGGTGAATCAATGTCATTACTCAATTGTAATGTTTTTATAGCAACATGACGGTTGATTTTAGGATCAACCCCTTGATAAACAATGCCCATCGCGCCTTTGCCTAAAACCCCCTCCACTTGGTAGCGACCAAAGTTTTCAACTGACATCTGATGATTCATTGAGGTTTTACTATTTACAGGGGTATCAACTATAGCTAATGTTTGTTCAATATCATTTTCAGATACGGATGAAGGCCTATTTACCGGTGGAAATTGATTATGACTCGCTTCGTTTGTATTTTCTTCAGATAAAGAGGCGCTGTGCTTTACTTGAACAGACTTCACTCGTTTGTTAGTTAGCAAATTTTTTATCTTGGATTTAATTCCTACCTTAACTTTCGGCTTCACTTTGGAGCTAGCTTTGGCATTAGAAGACGCTAAATATCTATCAGTCGTGTTCGACGTTGCATGATAATTAAGTGCAGCTAAAAATAGCTTATATTCCTTTTGATAAGCAAAAAGTAATAACCATGTTCCCATTATCACCATTATTATCGGAGTAACTTCAAGCCATTGCTGTTGATTGAAAAAGAAATATTGCAACATGTAAAGCAATAAGACGTAACTAAGCACACTGATTGATTGCTGTTTTAAGGATAATCGACCTATGAACCAGGTTAGGGAAATACCTAGTAGCAAGAGCAACCAAGCAAATAAAATAATAACTAGACTCTGATAGACATAATCGTTTTGAACCAGTTTGTTAACTAATGGTTTGAGTATTTTATCTTGTGAGTTTCTATTATCGGTAATGAAGATGACTTTGTATTTAGGTCTATTGTTCGAGGTAGGAGAATATTGTTGAATAAACTCAGTGACAGTAGCTAACCTCGGCAAACTAGCATCTGGTTCTACGTGGCGTTCTTGGTTCTCTTCATTAATAGAGGATAAATTTCCTGGAATAAATACTTCGCCAAAAAAACCCAAAGGGGACTTTTCAGGGGCTAAAGTACTTTTTTGCTTTATCAAACTTAATTGCCAATTTTGTTGGATGAGCAGTTCAGTATTTGGGCTTAGCTGCTTTACTATTTCGCCGGGTAAACTGAGGTATAACATCCCTTTTTGTTGCCACACTAAAGGAAAAGTTTGTCGTTCGCTTTGTAGGAAAGGGGAAAATATAAAGTACTTAGAACTTAACATCTCAGTGTTAGTGTTTGACGAAAAACGAAACCAATTAAGTAATGGTGAAAAAGGCATTGTTGCCTGAGACTTTAATGGTGATGCAGAGCTAACTTGGCTTGAGCCAATAACAATTTTACTGTTACGGGGTTTTGAGGATAGATAAGCCTCAAGTTTTTTCATAAAATTGCTTGATTGTTGACCTAACAGGGTTATCTGACTATTGGGGTAATACGACAAAAGAGTCGTTACTGATTTTATATCTTGGTCATTGAACTCAGAATGTAACGTTAAAACATCATTAACATCTAAGCTCGGTTTTTTATCCGATAAAACAGGAGACGGCTTAAGTTGACTTAGCCATTGAATATTTAATTGATTTATCTGGTTTAGGCCGCCGATGGAAGCATACCAAAAGGAAAATCCCCAGAATAATAAAAGTAGATAAAACCAACCCGTATGATAGATGGGCAGAAAACGTTTGACCATATGTAGTGATAACCTTTAGCTATTTCTTAGTATTATTGTTCTGCTGTTGTTATACCCATGATACTTCAAAATGCGAGTTTCAGGATGCCTGTGCAATTCATGACCGAGGCTCATCTTTTTATTAAGGGTTGTTCCCTTAAAAAGAGAGGTAACGAAGAGCATGGTTTGCTCAGTCCCCCCCCGTAGGGCTGGTTTAGAAACGCTTTATGCCACGTTATTGATGTCGATAAGGGAACAACCATTATCCTCAATCAATGCCTTGCCTAAAGATGTTTCTAATTCCAGCTGAATCCTGTATTTTGAGGTAACATGGGTATATGTCTCTATTAATACCTGAAAGCGTGAGGCATATCAAATTTAAGCTAACAAGTTATCCAAAACCTCTCGTTAACAATATAATGTTATTTATTGAGCATTAAAGCGAAGTATCTTTAGCGGCTTTTTTGGCTAGTTTTTTTTCTTTTCTACGTCGTTTAAAAAATGAAGATAACAACTGGCTGCAATCTTCTTCCAGGATATTTGAGCATACTTCTAATTGGTGATTTAACTGTGGGTTATTTACTAAATTAAAAGCACTGCCAGCGGCACCTGTTTTTAGATCGCTACAAGCATAAACTAAGCGATTGATTCGACTATGTACTAACAGACCAGCACACATAGGGCAGGGCTCGAGAGTTACGTACAAAGTGCAGTCAAGCAAGCGATAATTATTAAGAAACTCTCCTGCCTGTCTGATGGCATTCATTTCAGCATGACTTGATGGGTCGTTAAGCATGATTGATTGGTTAAAACCCTCACCAATGATCTTTCCTTGATGAACGACTACAGCGCCAACAGGAATTTCATCATGTTGCTCAGCTTGTTGTGCTAGTTCAAAGGCTCTTTGCATAAAAGTTAAATCAAGTCGCTCTTGTTTTTTTATGCTTACCGTCAATGGTGAGTTTACTGAGGATTGCTCCGTCACAAGAATATCTCCAATAAGTCATTTAAATATCGTTGTCCTAGTTGAGTTACCAGCCAATATTCTTCATTGCCTATCACTTCACAAGTCATGAGGTTCTTTTGTTGAGCTTCTTTAAGTAAAGGTAATACTACGCTTATATTCAGGCCGGTACTTGTTTGGAACTGTTCAATGCTAAAAGCGCTGTGCAATCTTAGCTGGTTCATCATGAACTCAAAAGGGCGTTCACTTTCATCAACTTGTGATAATTTATCTAAGAAATCACGGTTATCATCTAAATAACCCTTAGGGTGTTTTACTTTAATGGTACGCATTATTTTCTGGGTTCGACTATCAGTGATTTTTCCATGGGCACCACATCCAATGCCAAGGTAATCACCATATTGCCAGTAATTTAAATTATGCTGGCATTGATAACCTGGCTTAGCATATGCAGAAATCTCATACTGTTGATAACCCGCTTCATTGAGTAATTTAACGCCCTGATCCTGAATCTCCCATAAAATATCATCAACAGGTAATTTAGGCGGTTTAGAGTGAAAAATAGTATTCGGTTCAATCGTTAATTGATACCAAGAAATATGATTAGGATTTAGGCTGATAGCCATTTTTAGATCATCAAGGGCATTATCTAACGATTGATTAGGTAAGCCATGCATTAGATCTAAATTAAAACTGCTGACGCCACTTTCTGTTGCCAATTTTGCCGCTACTTTAGCTTGGTTACTATCATGAATCCGGCCAAGCTTAATTAATTTATCAGAGGCAAAACTTTGTACGCCGATAGAGAGTCTATTAACACCTGCTTTGAAAAAGCCTATAAACTTATCTGCTTCAACAGTGCCAGGGTTTGCTTCTAAAGTGATTTCTATATCTGCTGCATGATCAAAACGACTGAGTACTTGTTTTAGCAGGCTTTTAATCGATGCAGCAGAAAATAAACTCGGAGTACCACCACCAATAAATATTGAATGTAAGGAGCGGGAGGTTAACCCAAAGCGTGCAATATCTGCGTCTAAATCTCTGATCAGAGCTGCGACATAATCTTGCTCAGGGATAGCACTTTTAACGGCGTGTGAATTAAAGTCACAATAAGGGCATTTTTCCACACACCATGGAATATGAATATAAAGTGATAGGGGCTGATTTTCCAACAGTTCTAACATAAGTAAAGGGCTCTAACTTACTTTTATGGGGTAGCTAGCGCTAGTTTTTCAACTAACTTAGCTAATGCTTGACCACGATGACTTAGTTTGTTCTTCACTTCACGTGATAGCTGTGCTGAAGACATTTGTAAATCGTGTTGCCAAAAAACAGGATCATAGCCAAAGCCTTGTTCACCTTGCTTAGTTCTAGAGATAGTTCCTTCCCATATACCATGACAAATAACGGGTGTCGGGTCATTCTCATGTTTCATATAAACCAAAACACAGTGGAAACGAGCAGTTCGTAATTCGTCGGGAGTATTGGCTAACGCCGTTAGGAGTTTGTTGGTATTGTCATCATCAGTGACTTCACCTTCAGTGATATCTGCCGCGTATCTAGCTGAATAAACACCTGGAGCACCATTTAGCGCATCAACTTCCAAACCAGAGTCATCAGCAATAGCGGGTAAGCCAGTGATCTTTGCCGCATGGCGCGCTTTAATAATGGCATTTTCTACAAAGGTGGTGCCTGTTTCGGCAACTTCAGGAACATCAAACTCACTTTGCGGGACTATTTCGATCGATTGCTCAGCCAGTAAATGGGCTAATTCTTTAACTTTACCTTGATTTCCAGTGGCTAATACAACTTTTGACATGATGGTTACCTGTGGCTATTTCGCGTTCTATAATCGCACTATTCTATCCTAGAAATGGATGTTTCGCTAAAGTTAACCGCAAAAAAAAGAGCTTTCAAAAGCTCTTTTTTATTTAACTCTAAGTTAATAAATAAACTCTGTTTGGTTATTAATCCACATAGAAGGTTTGCGAGAATTTTAATTGCTGCTTTTCTTTGCCATCATTAATCATGATATCAAAATGAATTGTCTCTTCATTGCTATAGTTAACCTGCGCAAGGTAATAAATAGCGCCACCTTCTTTGACTTCTTTAAACGTTAAATTCTTAAACTGACCTAGGTTGTTTTTGGCTTTACCGGTAATGCTCACCGTTTTAGCTGGGGTACCTTTTTGGCTATTATCTAATACTGAAATATTGATTAAACCATTATATCGACTACGCGTAATACCATAGACTTTAGCAATTTCAGGCGTAAAAAATGTTGAACCAATAGCCATATAATGCACATTCATATTGCCTAGTTTTTTCATGTTCTCGGCACTAACATTTCCCATCAAAAACAAGCTAAGGCTAAAGGCAATAAGTAATTTTATGATTGAAGTTTTCATGTGGAGCTCCAAAAAAATATAGAGGATTTAAGTCTGTTCTATTATACCCGTTCCACTTGAAGATGCATGATTCAGCTGGCATTAGTAACGCCTTTAGGCAAGGCATTGATTGAAGAGAATAGTTATTCTATTGTCTAAATCAATAACGCAGCATAAAGCGTTTCTAAACCAGCCCCTTGGGGGAGGCTGAGCAAATCATACTCAGCGTTACCTTTCTTTTTAAGGGAATGACCCTTAATAAAAAAATGCGCCTTGATTATGAATCGCTCAGACTTCCTGAAACGAGCCTCTTCAAGTGGAGCGGGTATTACATCTTTTTAGTATAGAACAGACCAAAAAAAATACTATTGTTTTACAACGCACCCCAGTAAGGTAATGAGTTCGAAAGTAAAATATTAATGACATTCATCACCAAAAAAGCCAACAACATCGATAAATCTAAACCACCCATATTTGGTATTATTTTACGAATAGGGTTTAAAAAAGGTTCAGTCAATTGGCTAAGAACCATTAATGTTGCATTAAAACCTTGAACAACCCAACTCATGATCGCCATAATAATCATGATAACAAAGAGTAGAAATCCAGCTTGCTTTAATAACACTAATAAACCGATGTAAAAAGCTAATACACCTAAACTTTCACCAGATAAAGCTGCGAGGGTTACAAATTTCAGTGTTGCCACTACATAAGCAATGAGTATTGTTGCTAAGTCTAAACCACCGAGCCCTGGAATAACTCGGCGCAGTGGTATCACTAACGGATTACTTACTTTGACAATAAACTGACTTAATGGATTATAAAAGTCAGCTTTAACCCATTGTAGCCATACACGCATGATTAAAATCATTAACAAGGCGTCGAAGGCGAATCTAAGCAAATAAATAATTGCTTCCATTTTTTTTCCTCTACTTAATTTGAGTTACTTTGAGTTAGTTATAATTAGTTTAATACGTTTCTATTTAGCCATTTCTTCAGCACGAGCAATTGCGGCATTCATGGCATTTTTAACTATTTCTTCTATACCATCAGCCTTAAAACGTTCTATTGCGGCATGTGTTGTACCGCCTTTAGAGGTGACATTAGCACGCAGTGTACTGATATCGACATCATTATTATGAGCAACCATTTGGGCAGCGCCAAGTGCCGTTTGCTGTACTAACATGCGACTTTCTTCTGGTGTAAAACCTAAGGAGATTGCTTGTTTTTCCATTGCTTCCATAAATAAGAAGTAATAAGCCGGCGCAGAGCCTGCAACCGCAATAATATTATTAATCTTGTCTTCTGTGGTTAGCCAAATTATTTTACCTACTGCTGTCATTAATTTATCCGCACTTGCTTTTTGTGCAGTATTAACTTCATTGGAGGCATATAAACCACTCATGCCTAAACCAAGTTGAGAAGGGGTATTTGGCATTACACGGACAACAGGAGCAAGGTTTGCAGTGTCGTCTTTTGATAACGCCGATTGAATTTGTTCAACGGTAGTCCCAGCGGCAACAGAAATGAATAGTTTCCCTGCTATATCGATTGCTTGGCTGATTTGAAAACAAACATCGGTGATAAAATGTGGTTTAACACAAAGCACAATAACATCGGCGAACTCACTTGCTTTGACATTATCATCGGTCTGTAACACACCGAACTCTTTAGCTAAATTAAGTCGCTTACCTTCAGAAGGGTTGGCTACTATAATGTCTTGGGGAGTAATACCAGAATTAACTAAACCAATAATTATGGCGCGTGCCATATTGCCGGCACCTATAAAGGCTATTTTATTCATAAGAAGGGTTCCTAAACGATTAACGGTTAAATTTTATTTGCTCTGGCACCAAAAATGGCGGTGCCAATTCTCACCATGGTTGAGCCGTGGATTACAGCGTTATCTAAATCATTAGACATGCCAAGAGAGAGAGTATCAACGCTGGGATATTGCTTTTTAAGTTGGATAAATAGTTGTTGCATTTGTTCATAACAGATTTTAGGGGCATTTTTTTCAGGAACAGCCATTAAGCCTCGTAAGGTAAGTTTATCACAACTATCAACAATTTTAGCAAGTGAAAAAACCTGCTCAATACTTATACCTGACTTTGACTCTTCATTGCTAATATTCACTTGTAAACAAATGTTTAGCGGAGTATTGTGACGATCATCATCCTTGATATGTTGATTAAGGCGCAAGGCTACTTTTTCTCTGTCAACACTATGAACCCAAGAGAAATTACTGGCAATTTGTTTCGTTTTATTTGATTGAATAGGCCCAATAAAGTGCCAAACAATCTTAGGTAAATGTGCTAGTTCTGTGATTTTTTCTACCGCTTCTTGCAGGTAATTTTCACCAAATTCGTGTTGACCTGCCAAGTACGCTTGTTCAACAAGTGAGGCTGGTTTAGTTTTACTTACAGCTAGTAGTGATACTGGAGATGATTGTTTTGACAATTCTGCATGGGGAATTAATCTGCCACTTTGTTGGCAAGCTTGCTGAATTTGCGTTTTAATTTTATCAAGATTATCTTTTATATTTATCATGTTAAATATTGAACTGTATTTATTTATCTTATTTTCTGGTTAGTATAACCTATTAAATTATTACCGATTAAAGATAATATTATTATTTTTTACCACTGTATAAAAAGAGGCTTTTATGGATATTACCGAACTACTCGCATTTAGTGTGGAGCATAACGCATCAGATTTACATTTATCAACTGGCACACCGCCCGCTATTCGTGTTGATGGTGACGTACGTAAACTTAATATACCAGCCTTTGATGGTAAAGATGTTAATGCGCTAGTTTATGACATTATGAATGATCGTCAGCGTAAAGAGTATGAGGAAAACTTGGAAGTCGATTTCTCATTTGAAGTACCAAATTTAGCTCGTTTCAGGGTTAATGCTTTTAATCAAAATAGAGGCCCTGCAGCAGTATTTCGTACAATCCCAAGTAAAATCCTTTCGCTTGATGATTTAGGATGTCCTGATATCTTTCGTGAAATATCAGATACACCACGTGGTTTGGTTTTAGTGACGGGGCCTACAGGCTCAGGTAAATCAACTACGTTAGCTGCTATGGTTGATTATATCAATGATCATAAACACGATCATATTTTAACCATTGAAGATCCAATAGAATTTGTACACGAAAATAAGAAGTGCCTAATCAACCAACGTGAAGTTCACCGTGATACGTTAAGCTTTGAAGCGGCATTACGTTCAGCATTGCGTGAAGATCCCGATGTTATCCTCGTAGGTGAAATGCGTGATTTAGAAACTATTCGATTAGCAATGACAGCAGCAGAAACGGGGCATTTGGTCTTTGGTACCTTGCATACAACTTCAGCACCAAAAACTATTGACCGTATTATTGATGTATTTCCAGGCGAAGAAAAATCTATGGTTCGCTCAATGTTGTCAGAGTCACTTCGCGCGGTAATTTCACAAACGCTAATTAAAAGAGTCGGTGGTGGACGTGTTGCTGCTCATGAAATTATGATTGGTGTTCCCGCTATTCGAAACCTTATACGCGAAGATAAAATTGCCCAAATGTACTCTGCGATTCAAACCGGTATGCAACATGGCATGCAAACGATGGATCAATGTCTACAGAATCTTGTTAACCGAGGTATGATCACTAAACAAGATGCGATGGAAAAAGCGGTCGATAAAAATCAATTTTCAGGTTTTTAAAATGATGCTTTGTGAATTTATAAATGCGATAGAGGATAATAAATGAAGCTTCATGAATTATTAGAAAGAATGGTAAAAAAAGATGCCTCTGATATGTTCGTTACGGCTAAATTACCGGTAAGCGCTAAAATAAATGGTGAATTACAGCCTATAGATGATGTGGTTTTAACTGCAGAAGAATCTTTAGGTTTAGTTTTTGACGCTATGAATGATAAGCAAAAAAATCAATTTAATAACGACAAAGAATGTAACTTTGCCATTGAAATTGATGGTATTGGTCGCTTTCGTATTTCTGCTTTTTGGCAACGAGATATGGCAGGTATGGTTGTTCGTCGTATCGTTACAGATATTCCCGATGTTGACGATCTCGGTTTACCACCGATTCTAAAAGATGTTGTTATGTCTAAACGTGGTTTGGTGTTATTTGTTGGTGGTACAGGTACGGGTAAATCGACATCAATGGCATCATTAATAGGTTATCGTAACCGTAACTCTTATGGCCATATTCTCACCATTGAAGACCCGGTAGAATTTGTTCATGAGCACGGCAAAAGTATGATTACTCAGCGTGAAGTTGGCTTAGATACTGTATCCTTTGATGCGGCACTGCAAAGCTCATTACGTCAGGCGCCAGATGTCATTTTAATTGGTGAAATTCGAAACCAAGAGATAATGGAGCATGCGCTTAGTTTTGCAGAAACGGGACATTTATGTATAGCTACTTTGCATGCAAACAACGCAAACCAAGCGATTGACCGTATTATGCACCTTGTGCCAGCGGACCAGCATGGGAAGTTGTTATTTGATCTAGCGTTAAATCTTCGCGGCATTATTGCCCAGCAACTGGTACCGACAAAAGATGGTCATAGCCGAGTAGCCGCCATCGAAGTATTACTTAATTCACCTTATATTAGCGAACTCATCAAAAAAGGTGACATTGGTGGTATTAAAGAAGTGATGGAAAAATCAAATGAATTAGGTATGCAAACGTTTGATCAAGCATTATTTAACCATTATCAACATGGAATGATTACTTATGCGGATGCGTTACATCATGCGGACTCGCCGAATGATTTACGTTTAATGATTAAATTACGCAGTAATGATCAAGGCGGTACAGGCGGTTTATCAGGTGTAACGTTAGATGGTTTTGACTCTACAGATCACTAGAAACGATTAAGTCTTTCAGATTGTGAATGACAAAAGCTGATATTCATACCCAAGCTACCTCAAGATGCAGGATTCAGCTGGAATTAGAAACACCTTTAGGCAAGGCATTGATTGAAAAGAATAGTTATTCTATTGTCGAAATCAATAACGATGGATAAAGCGTTTATAAACCAGCCATTCGGGTATGTCTGAGCAAATCATGTTCATCGTTGCGTAGGTAATTAAGGGAACAACCATTAATGAAATACGCGCCTTGATCATGAATCGCTCAGGCGTCCTGAAACGAGCATCTTGAAGTGGCTTGGGTATACCTTAAACTGGATAAATATCAGCTTTTTACTATTTAAAATCAGTACATTTAAATCTTTAGATAATTATTAGCCTGACTATTAAATCAGACTCATGATTATTATCACTTATTATCACTTATTATCACTTATTATCACTTATTATCACTTATTATTGCTTGGCTTTGAGCTATTGCCAACATAATAGTAAATTGTCCACGTGGTGGAAAATAAACCTGAAGTCGGTACTAAGTGTGTTGAAAAAGTCACTTTTTCATTTGGTTTGGCATCATGATTAGTAAAGGTCGTTTTCATACCATCGTCATGTTTTCTTTTACTTTCTTCCAACTGCCATTGTTCACCTAAGCACTCTTGCGTGACTCTTTTAGCACTTTGGTAATAGCTTTTAGCCGTTTCTTCATTCGGCGCCACTAAGTTGCAAGAATAGGTATGCTGTTTTCCACCCCATGTAAAAACCTGGCAGTTTTCACCAAAAAGCTGATATTTAGCTTTCCATATATTACTCACTCTCCCTGCAACTTTGATCTCTTTTAATGAAGTGAAATCATCATAATAAGCACTTTTAAGTAAATCGAGTTTAGTGCAGGGGTTAGTAGTGGGCATGATGTTAGTGGCAATTTTTGTATTTTGATTAACGCAACTTGTTAATAAAACACTAGAAAGGATAAGGGTATATTTTGCATATGTTTTCATAAAACTATATCAGCCTGACGTAAAATTTTAAGGTAATACCAATAAGTTAGTTTGGTATAAATACTTTCTAGTATTGATGGTACAGAGTTTTAATCGTTTTTCCTAGTTACCATCAGAGTAAATGTTACTAGGTAAAATATTAGCACTATATGTCCTAACATAAAATTAGGATGTATTTAACGACATATCATAGTGAAAAAGAGTTATGTTTTTAGTGATTTAAATAGCTTAAAATGATGTCATTATTTTTTCTATATCCAACAACTATTTAGACTATCCCAATGATCCCCATCACGCCTTTAAATGCAAAATCTATAGAGTTTATACAAGCAAAAATTGATAACAAAACGAAACCAGTAGGTGCATTAGGGGCACTAGAGCCCTTAGCTCTGCAACTTGCTTTGATCACTGATCAAAGGCATCAAAAAAGCTCAGACTTTAATCGCTCAGGTTTTAGTCATTCTAACCTTAAGAGCTCTGGCCAAATCAGTATAAATAATCCTGCAATGTTAGTTTTTGCGGGTGACCACGGTATAAATGATAATAATGTCAGCATTGCGCCTAGTGCAGTGACTAAACAGATGGTGCTTAATTTTTTACAAGGTGGTGCCGCTATAAACTGTTTTTGTCAAAGTAATGTTATCGCTTTAACTGTGGTTGATTGCGGTATATTACAGCCTATTTCCACTGATGAAGTTCCTCAAATATCAGATGGTGTAATGAATAATGTTACCTTTATCGAGCAACGACTTGGTGCCGGAACAAATGATTTCTCAGTTGAAAGCGCTATGTCTATCACGCAAGTAGAGCAAGGGTTTGACTATGCAAGACAACTGATTAATACACAAATTGATCAAGGCGCTGAGATATTGTTATTAGGTGAAATGGGCATTGCCAATACTAGCTCTGCTGCTGCGTTAATGTCGGCTTTAACTTTATTTAGTGTTCCAGAATGTGTTGGTCGCGGTACCGGCATTACTGATGAGCAATTAGAGAAAAAAATCACCTTAATTGAAAGCGCACTACAACGAGTTAAAGTATCAGAGAATAATTTTGAAAATTTAACTCAAGATGAGGTGATATCACTGTTATCTGAGTTAGGCGGTTTTGAGATAGTGCAAATGGTCTCTGCTATATTATCAGCGGCGACTGCTAGTATACCTGTTGTCATTGATGGCTTTATTGTCAGTGTTGCTGCTTTAGTAGCACAGCGCTTAGATAAAAATGTGGCTAACTACCTAATTTTCTCTCACGTTTCTCAAGAAAATGCCCACCAAATATTGCTTGAAGAACTGATCTCGGCGCAAACATTTAATGAGTCAAGCAGCCAACCTTTATTGAATCTAGGTCTTCGCTTAGGAGAAGGCACAGGTGCAGCACTTGCTTTGCCTTTAATAAAAGCCTCTGCAAGTTTTTATAATAATATGGCCAGCTTTGAAAGTGCGGGTGTTACGGTATGAGTGCATCGGTGAATGAGCCGTTAAAAAATAAAGTAGCTGCGCAGCTGAATTTATTTTATTTGGCGTTAAGCTTTTTTACTCGTTTACCTGTTCCTAAAGCCATGCATTATTCAGAAGCATTGTTAAATAAAGCTAATCGATACTTCTCTTTAGTGGGCATAGTCACTGGTTTACTGCTCGCGTTAAGTTATGTCTGCTTTAGTACCTTTTTACCCGCCAATATATCTATAGTGTTAATTATGACGATAAGCTTGCTAATAACAGGAGCTTTTCATGAAGATGGCTTAGCGGATATGGCTGACGGCATAGGCGGTGCTTTCACCATAGAAAAACGACTGGTTATTATGAAAGATAGTCGTATCGGTACTTATGGTGCCGTTACCTTAGTGATGGTTTTATTATTAAAATTTACATTGCTGGTAAACCTAGCTGAGCAAGATAGTAATCACTTACTTTTAGCTATTATATTAGCAGAGGCTTTATCCCGAGCGGTTGCTGGAAGCTTAATCTCATCTATGCCTTATGTGAGTGATATTGAACAAAGTAAGAGTAAACCATTAGCCCAAGCACAATCCTCATCAGAATTAACTCTTTTGCTCTTGATAGGTTTAGCTCCGCTCATTTTTTATTCTAGCGAAGTCATTTTCTCGTTGTTGATCGTTTTAGTGTTGTTTCGCTGGCTATTTAAGCAGTGGCTTATGGCGAGAATAGGTGGTTTTACCGGTGACTGTTTAGGTGCTGGGCAGCAGATTTCTGAGCTGCTTATTTATCTAACACTTGTTTCTTATATTGATAAAGATATTTTCGCAGAACTTGTTTCTACAGGACTTTATTTTACCGGAGTTATAGGGTGATTCATTTTATTTTAGGTGGTGCTAGATCGGGTAAGTCGCGATTTGCCGAGCAACAAACACTGGAATTGTCAGTAAAACAAGGTAAGCAAACGGTTTATATTGCTACGGCAACGGCCATTGATGGTGAGATGGGTAGTAGAATAATCAAACATCAACATGATAGAGGTGCTCGTGGTGAAAGTTGGCAATTAATTGAATGCCCGTTAGCTCTCGCTGAAACGCTGACTGACCTTGATAACAATAAAATCTATTTATTAGACTGCTTAACTTTGTGGTTAAACAATCAACTTTATGCGGTACATGAAGATAACCGAGCTCAACAACGTCAACATTTACAAACTGAAATAGACACATTAACCTCCTGTTTAGCAGCGGTAAATGCTGACATTTTTATTGTCAGTAATGAGATAGGTTTAGGGGTAATACCAATGGGGGAATCTACCCGTTTATATGTTGATTATTGTGGTTGGTTAAACCAGAAGGTTGCAGAACTTTCTGATAAAGTCACCTTGGTTACCGCGGGTATACCGCTTTGTATAAAAAGCAATGGTGAGTAAATAGTGAGCTTTCAATATGATTGAAATTGACTTAATAAGACATGTTAAAGTCTTAGGTAAGCCTGCTTTATATGGCTCTACTGATGTCGCCCCTATCGTTACTGAAAATGCGCGTTTACTTAAACGTTTAATGACACAACAAAAAACATCTAACGCTTATGATGGTGTTATTTCCTCTTCGTTGATACGTTGCCAGAATCTAGCGAGAGAGTTTTCGTGTAGATGTAAGTTACCGTTAGAAATATCACCTGAGTTACAAGAGATGAACTTCGGCTGCTTTGATGGTGTGCCTTTTGATGATCTTCTCTTCGAAGGAAGTGTTTTTGAAGGTGAACATCAAGGTGACGAGAAAGCTCAACTGCATTGGTCACAACTTGAAGACTTTTTTCAGGCACCGGCTGAAATTATATTACCACAAGCTGAAGCGTTGCCAGATTTTAATCATCGAGTGAAACAGGTTTGGCAAAAGTTGATAGAGCAGCAAGTCTGCATTGCCACTAAGCAAAAAGAAGCGCTTCAACTAGCACAAGGGCTGGGAGAAAAAGAATCGCAAATATCTAAACAAATACCTAGGCGAATTTTAGTATTTGCTCACGGTGGCGTTATTCGCATGATCTTAGCGCATATCTTACAGCTAGATTGGCAACAAGCCAGCTGGCATCAAAAACTACAAATTGGTCATGGTAGCATTTCCCGCATTCTGATTAGTCAGCCTTATCAAAATAAACAACTACATCAAGCAGTAAAGCAAACACAGTACCAGCAATTAAACCAACAAGTAACGACTATCGCTATGCCGTTTCTTGAGGAAATATAAGATGAAAGCTAAGCAAAGTAACTGTCATTCTACACCAAACACTTTTGAGCAAGATCAAATTAGGCAAGGCAAAGCGAGTCAATGTAAAACTTTGATGATACAGGGCACAACTTCTGATGCGGGGAAAACGACGTTAGTGGCGGGCCTGTGTCGTGTATTTGCAGATTTACACATTAACGTGGCACCATTTAAACCGCAGAACATGGCGCTTAATAGTGCGGTTACTCCTTGTGGCGGTGAAATTGGGCGAGCACAAGCGTTGCAAGCTAAAGCGGCGCGCTTAGCGTTAGATGTAGATTTCAATCCTATCTTACTCAAACCTAATAGTGATACGGGCGCGCAAGTTATTGTTCACGGTAAAGCGCTTATGCATAGAGCATCGTCAAATATGGAGGCTAGTGAGTACCAAGATTATAAAAAAGTGGCTATGCAAGCTGTGCTCAGCTCACATCAGCGGTTAACACAGCAGTATGATTTGGTTGTTGTTGAAGGCGCAGGAAGTCCTGCAGAGATAAATTTACGCAAGGGTGATATTGCTAATATGGGCTTTGCGGAGGCCGTTGATTGCCCTGTGTTGATTATTGCTGATATTGATAAAGGTGGTGTTTTTGCACAACTCGTTGGTACCTTGATGTTGTTGTCACAATCCGAGCAAGACAGAGTAGTTGGTTTTGTGATTAATCGCTTTCGCGGTGACATTAAATTACTTGAATCTGGGTTGACATGGTTAGAAGAAAAGACCAATAAACCTGTGCTCGGCGTTTTACCCTATTTACACGGCTTAGATATTTCTTCTGAAGATGCATTAGTAACAAAACAGGCGCTCGTAGAAGGGACGTCGACTTCATCAAAAGTTCGTATTGTGGTATTAGTTTATCCACATATGAGTAATCATACCGACTTTGATGCTCTGCGCCATCATGAAGATATTGATTGCCAGTTCCTTTTTGCTAAAGGTTCGAAAGATGAGGTTAATCCAGAAAAAATAGCTATTCCAGCGTGTGATCTCATTATTTTACCTGGTAGCAAGAATGTCCGTAGTGACCTTGATTTTTTACGTCAACGAGGCTGGGATGACGATATTGCCAAACATTTACGTTATCAAGGCAAGGTGATTGGTGTTTGCGGTGGTTATCAAATGTTAGGGGAATTGATTGCAGACCCCGAAGGATTAGAAGGACAACCTGGCGTAAGCGAAGGGTTAAGCTATTTTGCGATGAATACCGTTTTAGAGTCGAAAAAAACCTTAATTAACGTTTCAGGTGTCTTAGAGTTGACGCGACAAAGCGCCGATATTAGTGGGTATGAAATTCATGCCGGTGTGAGCACACTTATTAATGATGGAGAGAAATTATCTCACTTACTGACTATCGAAGGTGAGGGACAGGGATTATTAAGTGATGATGGTCAAATTGCAGGTTGTTATCTACATGGATTATTTGATCAACCCGAGGCATTACAGCTCTTTATGAGTTGGCTTGGCTATGATGTAAGCAAATCACCCAGCATTGAAATACTTGAAGAGCAGGCGATCGAGCGAGTAAGTCAAGCCTGTCAAACGCACTTAGACATGGTAAAAATAAAACAAATAGTTACAGAATGGTACAAATAACCACAGATATATAGTGGTTATTATTTGCTGTAATGATCTAAATCAATTCATCGTTATATTTACTTGTTAAAATGATCCTATTGGTAATGTTGCCTGCGCTAATAAGGTAACTAATAGTTAGCTAAGGAATGACTTAATGTCGAACTTACAAAAAATGTCGAATACAATCAGTGATAAAATAGATGGTAAACCAATAGTTTACTCTTGCTCTGGTTGCTCAAATCTCGCGCAAATGGCCCATAATATTTCATTAACTCTTGATGGTGACGGTATTGCTGAGATGTCTTGTATAGCTGGTGTTGTGGGTAAAATAGAGCCTATTATGGCGATGGCAAAATCAGGTCGACCTATTATAGCTATTGATGGCTGTGGGTTAGGTTGTACAAAAGCTTGTTTAGATAAAAGTGGTATAAAAACAGATCATTACTTTAAAATTAGCGACTTAGGATTCGAAAAACGTGATAAGTGGGATGACTCTCTTACCGAGAATACCGTTGCCATGAAAAGTGTTTATGCGAATTTAATAGAAGCGGGTATTGGCTTTGCTCAATAAGCCTTTTATTAAAGGCTATTTTTAGCCTAAAGAACATTAAAAAAGCTGCTAAATATCTTGAGCAGCTTTTTTTACATCTTTTTTTTGGGGAGAAATTATGCGTCTTGATCTAAGAAAGCTGCGTATTGATTGTGCTTACCCAAAACCGCTTGACTGCCTTTAAGAGAAAAACTATAACCACATAATGAGAATTTACCGCGAAAAGCTAAAGCTTGTATTAACTCGCCACTATCAAGGGGGGAAAAACTAGCAAAATATTCGCTACCATTTTCAACCAGTACAGTTAAAGGGCGGATTGAAGAGCCCTTATTAAACTTAATGCTTTGACAACTTTTATCACCGTTTGTTGATAATTGTGACCAGAGCTCGCCATTAGCAACTTGATCAGCTTGCCAGTGAATAATTACGCCTTGATATTCTGATAAGTATAAATTGAAATTATCAGGCATCGCAAGTAAATGACTTTTATTGATTAGAATATTTGTGGGTACAGTTTTAGACAATACTTGTGGCTCATTTAACTCAGCATCATTAACCTTTTTCTGTTGCGGGTTGATAGCGTTAATTGCGCTATTAACCAGCACTGCGATAAAAATTAGCGATACACTGGCGATAATCCCAAGCTGTAATTTACGGTTACTAAGAAACTTTAAGCGAATAAGCTCGCCAATATCTACTTGGTTACTGTCATTTTTATAATCAAACTGGTTGTCTGGTGTAATATCTTGCTCAGCGATAGTTTCATTCATATAAAGCTGTTCACTAGCACCATCAGCAGCTAACGTTGGCTCGATGCGTTGATTATGCGCTTTTATGACTACGGTCTCTTGTTTAAAGCTACTGAGGTCAACTGGACCGTAATAGCCCAAAATGTAATTATTTTTTTCTTTTGCATTTTTACTCGGGTAGGTAAGCAGCAGGGCTGTACTTAATGTAGGTAAAATTAATAAGTAATAACTACCACTATTTTCAATAAATAAACTCAGTACACCGGTAAGGAGAAGTAGAGCCCCAGGCACTAATTGCCAATTTTTATTAAGTTTAGCGTCATGTAATCGTCGCTTAGTACTGCAGCTCAATACAAGGGTTAAAATTAAAAGAATGGTAAAACTGACTACCAAGTAGTTAGAAAAAATTGCAGAGCAAAAGATAAAGCCCAAAATAGCAATGATTGATGTTGTAAAAAACCGACTACGATCATCAAACCCTTTTAGACAAAAAACTGCTTGTAAAAATGGCACAAAAACTCCAAAAGATAGATTGGGCTAGGTGTTTGCTATTTATTAGCATAACACCTAATTAATAGTATTTATGACTTAACAATAACCATAATAATGGTTCATTATAGAGGTCAGGATTAATTCACTCGGTAAGCGGGTAAATCTACTTTCCCTAGCTTTAAGCCATAAAGTGTTAGGCAGCCCTGGTTGTTTGATTCACCGTCACCGCTAAAGTCAAAATCAAAAACGCTATAAATACAGAGACCGTGTTGCTTGGTAAACTTTACTCGGCTTGAGCGTCGAGCCAGTGAAATAAACTGCAAACCACCGTCTTTACAGTAACGATGAACATGGCGTTTAGCTGCTTCAGAGACTTGTCTTAAGTAAACAAAGTACCAGCAAAATAAACAAAAAAGTAATAAATAATAAATATTTTCCATAAGTGATAATACCTAAGCTTGGCTAAACAACTGCCCAATGGCTTGTGCTAATGCCGGTGAGCGATTTTCACTACGAATACATTGGAAAGCGACGGGTCTAATTAATGGAATGGTCACTAAATCTTTAAAAATGCTAGAAAACAAAGTTAAGTCCTTATGGCTGAGTAAATGTTCAAAATAACACATAAGTGTTTTTTCATCAGCTAACACCTGCCAGCATCTTCCAGATAAAGTGATGAGTAATTCGCTACTTACTCGTTTTTTGCTCAAAAGTTGTTCTACGACTTTTTTCACATGAATATGGTGACTATTGGCTGCAAGTGCTCGTAGTAACTGTATTGCTTTTGAAGATGCTTCTGGGCTTGCTAGTGCGCTTTCTAATGCGGCTACCAGTGCGTCAATTAAAGCAACACAGTATTGCTCATTTTCTAAGGCGCTACAAACAGGGGAAAGTACTTCCTCAGGTAAATGCGGTAGCGCGTTGAGTAACAACTCGCTATGATTATCTTGCTTTATTCTAGCAATAAAGTCTGTAATACCTTGTACGCCGACATCTTGCCAGTTATTCCAATTTGAGCCATGGCTGAGATATTGTTTAAAAGGTGAGAAATACTCACTAGGTTGTTGTTTTAAATCAACCTTTATTTTGCTATTTAAGCTAGCTAATTTATATTGTGCTGGAGTGAAAAGGTAAGGATTACTGCTGAGTAATTCTTCCTGTTTTTTAGAGGTTTCTTGAGTTAAGTCAGCGCCTAAAGCCTCAACAATAATAGCAATAAAGTGGTTTCTTGCCCCTTGGTTTAATAAGCCGCGTTCATCAAGCGGTAATTTCAATAGCCATAAATATGGCTGCGAAGATTGTTTCTGCCAAAAGGCTATAGCAATACAAGCACACCCTTGAGTTGGGGTAGGGTAGGGTAATTGATTTAATTCAACCTTTTCAAATTGTTCTTTAGGTAATTTACTGACTAGTCGACCAATATCATAAAGGCGATATTGAGAACCTGAAAGTTTAAGTAATTCTGATAGGGTAGCTATGTTCGTTGCTGGTGCTGTGTCAGTCATAAAATCAATAGTATTGCTGCTTGTTATAGCGCCTTATTATAAGGATAATGGCGCCATTAACATAGTAAAACTATTTACCTTAACTAATTGACCTTCACTAATCACCTTAAAGAACGACTTTCAATAGTCACAAATGATGATAAAAATAGATTTTGAACAAACGACTGCTTTACTTGATGAGTTAGCACAAACACTAAAATTACTTAACCTTTGGCAAACTGAGCAGCCTAATGCCACAGAGCTTGCTAGTAGCGCACCTTTTTGCTGTGATACTTTAGCATTTGAGCAGTGGTTACAGTTTATATTTATTCCCAAGCTAACGCTGATGGTAAATCAACAACAATCATTGCCAACTAAAATTTCTTTAACGCCAATGGCTGAAGAAGCTTTTAATCACTTATCTGTTAATGCAAAGCCTTTGTTTGATGTTATTCAAAAAATAGATAAAAAATTAACAGAACAAGGCAAATAACTGATGACCGATATGCATAACGTTACGCTAGAGGCAGCTCTCACTGCGAATATAGAGCCTGAAAAACCAGTGCTTAATATTCTCTATCAAGACGAGTTTATGGTAGCGGTTGATAAGCCTGCAGGCCTATTTGTTCATCGAAGTTATATGGATAAGGATGAAATTTATTTTGCTTTACAATTAGTTCGTGATCAAGTTGGGCAGTATGTTTATCCTGTTCATCGGCTAGATAGACCAACATCAGGAGTACTTCTTTTTGCTTTAACTAAAGATGTTGCTACTAAGCTAAGCGAAGCTTTTGCCAATAAAAGCAGCCAAGCTAAACTTATATCAAAATCTGAGGTTAACAGTCAGAAAATACAGCCGGATAATGTCGAAGAACACACGATTGATAAAAATATCGATGATAGTGATTTAGCGATGGTGAAAACATATTATGCCTTAGCACGTGGCTATTTATCGGTACCGGCAGACTTAATTGATCATCCATTGAAAGAAAAGCTAGATAAGTTGGGGGATAAAGATGTTAGCCGTGACAAACCAGCACAATCTGCCCAGAGTTACTATCAAGTAAAGCAGCAAGGTTGTTTGCCAATAAAAGTCGGTAAGTTTGATAGCGTGCGTTATTCCTTAATTGAAGTACGTCCTATTACGGGGAGACGTCATCAAATTCGTCGTCACTTAGCCCATCTACGCCATCCTATTTTAGGCGACATCAACTATGGCGATAATAAGCAAAACCCATTTTTTATAGAACACTTTGGTTTCAAACGATTAATGTTAATAGCCAAGTCATTAGAATTTAATCACCCCATCAGTAATGAAAGAATTAAAATATCAGCACCGTTTGACGAGCAATGGCAACAGGTTTTTGGCACGTTTCAATGGCCATTAATCTAAGCGACCGCTTATATCGTTTGTTCAGTAATGATTGGATGTCATTTAAGTTGTAGGGATTAGTGCGGGTTTATATACCCAAGCAACTTGAAGATGCGTGCTTCAGGACGCTTGGGTATAACACGGTAAACCTACTAAGAACGCTCTAAATGAAACGATAGCTTTTACTCGGTGTTATTATTTCGGGTAAGGGGACATCCCAACTTTCTATCGGCACACTTTCTACCAGCTGACAGTCATGCGCTAGTCCAATGGGATAAAGTTTTGTCTGTTGCCAGTGAGCTAGGCTTCTGTCATAAAATCCGCCACCCATACCTAATCTTGCTCCTGAGTTATCAAAAGCAACTAAGGGCGTACAAATAATATCAAGCTGGTCTAGAGGGCAAACCATAGTGACATCTAATTGGGGCTCTAAAATGCCATATTGATTGCTAACTAGTTTAGTGTCTTGCTGATAATGCAAAAAAAGTAAGTTTCCCTTGCTGAAAGGATGTACTACCGGTAAGTAAACATCCTTTTCATTCTGCCAACACCAATCTATAAAGTTCGCAGTTGATAATTCTCCATCATTACCTAAGTAGATTGCAATACGCTTAGCTTGCAATATCTCACTATGAATCGACAACCTTGCTGTTAAATCAGTCTCAGCATTAAATTGCTCAGTGATTGATAGTGCATTACGTCGTTGTCTGATTTTTTTTCGCAATTGTGAACGAGTATTCATTAGGGGATTACCATTAATTCGTTATCTGCTAATAATTATCTACTATTATTACCTACATTAACATCTGCTTTAATATCAGTTTTAAAAAATAAAAAAGCTGAGAGATTGCTCACCCAGCTTAATAGTATTTTTGTACTTGTAACTATTATTAATTAGTTATGAGTTTCAGTAACACCTTCGTGAGTGCCGGTAACCGATATCTCTTCTTCGATTTTTTCTTCTAAGTCAGATGTATTATCGCCTTCTGCACCATGCATCCACTCTACTAATTTTCCAGCAGATAAAAAGATAATCACACCAGTAATCAATGCAGCAAGACCAACACCCATAAAGATATTAGCAGCATTGTCGACCATCTCTTGACCTTCACCAACAAATGAACCAATAAAGCCAGCTAGTTTGTTTGATAATGCGGTAAATAAGAACCAAATCCCCATTAATACAGAGGTAAATTTAAGAGGAGCTAATTTGGTTACCATTGATAAACCAATAGGTGATAAACATAATTCACCCAAGGTATGAAATAGATAAGCAAAAACTAGGAACAACATACTTACTTTTACCGTAACATCGCCACCTTGTACCATAGTTGCCCATAACATAACGAAGAAACCTAAAGCTAAAAATATCATCGCTAAGGCAAACTTTTTCGGAGAAGTCGGTTCGTTTGAACCCATTTTAACCCAAACAGAGGCTACAACGGGTGCTAACATGATAATGAACATGGCATTTAAAGATTGAAAAGAAGAAGCTGCAACTTCAAAACCAAAGATAGTACGGTCAGTAAAGTCTGAAGCATAGATAGTAAATAAACCACCCGCTTGTTCAAAACCAGCCCAGAAAATTACTGAAAACATGCTCATAATCAAGATTACTTTCATGCGATCAATATCTTGTGAGGTAATAGGTGCCTGAGATTTTTGGTCTCCTTGAACGCGCTTAGCTGAAGGAACTACACCGATATCGCCTAAGTATTTATTGGCTAAAGTAAGCTGTAGTGCTAAACCAATTAACATACCACAACCTGCTAATATAAAGCCGTAGTGCCAGTTAACCTGCTCACCTAATACGCCAACAGTGATTGGTGCTAAGAAAGCACCTAAGTTGATACCCATATAGAAAATAGTGAAAGCGCCATCACGTCTGTGATCGCCTTCTTCATATAAATCGCCTACCAAACTTGAAACGTTTGCTTTAAATAAACCATTACCAATAATGATTAATGCTAAACCGATATAAAATACCGTTTCTTCCATGCCAACAATCATTGACTTAGGGATACCTAAGGTAAAGTAACCCAAGGAAAAAATGAGGCCACCATAAATAATTGCCTTACGTTGACCAATATAATTATCAGCTAACCAGCCCCCTAAAACCGGTGTTAAATATACCGCCATAGTAAAGGTGCCGTAGAGACTTAATGCTTCACCTGCGGTCCAGCCAAAACCGCCATCTTGTACAGAGGCGACTAAATATAATACCAATAAGGCACGCATACCGTAGTAACCGAAACGCTCCCACATTTCAGTACCAAATAAAAGGTAAAGTCCTTTAGGGTGGCCAAACAAGGTACCCGCATTAGGTTGAGTCATATCATTATCCTAGATTTATTTTTATAATCATTAGCGTTAGTTTTTACCGTAACATTTTAAGTTGTTTTTTTTCAGTAAAGAGAGTGTTATACCCGTGTGAACAAATAAAGGCAAGTTTTGGCATAAATCAATGATTACCTTGCTTTGGGAGGTGTAGAGAAATGTTTCCTAGTGCTTGCTGAGTTATAGCGCCATAATAAGGAGGGCTAGCTTGGTTAACATATTGTTTGCATAACGATATGCTGGTAAACTTCGTCGTCACTAAATTTAGTGATTGAATTTAAGGTTCTTGAAATTATTCAGGAATTGGCAGAAGCCATCGGTTTTATTCTATTACCGTTCGGGCTATATAGGAACTCTTTGCTAAAATGATAACTGCTATCGAAAAACTTATTAAAAATAACAACGTTAATGTTGTGAAATCTTTGTTTGGCATTTTACTGATGTTGACTTTTATCCTTGCCAATTTACCCTTGAAAGTGCTTGCTGCGAATCAGATAAGTCAACAGCAAATGGAGCAATTTAAAAAATTACCTCCTTCACAACAAGAAGCACTTGCTAAAAGTATGGGCGTTGATTTAAATAGCATAAAAGGGCAGTTATCGACGGGTGGCTCTAGTGAAGATAAAAAGAATACAGGAACCTTCCCAAGAGGAACTCAATTTGATGCTGAAGGTAACCCTATATCTGAAGAAGAATTAGAGGAATTAGAGAAGCTAGAAGATAGCGAAGAATTAAAACCTTTTGGTTATGATGTTTTTGCTAATTCACCGCAAACTTTTGCCCCTATGATGGATATTGCTATTCCAGCAGATTATATCATTGGCCCAGGTGATAATATTTCTATTCAAGTTTTTGGTAAAGAAAAAGATGAACTTGAATTAACGGTAAACCGTGAGGGACAAATTATTTTCCCCTCTCATGGGCCTTTTACTGTCTCAGGTTTATCATTTAACGAAATGAAGCGTTTATTAACCGCGCGCATTAAAGAAAAAGTTATTGGTGTCGATGTCGTTGTCGGTATCGCTTCTTTACGCTCTATGCGTGTTTTTGTTTTAGGTGATGCTCATAAACCCGGACCTTATACCTTAAGTTCATTATCTAGTATCACTCATGCTATTTTTGCGGCGGGCGGTATTAGTGATATCGGTAGTTTACGTAATATTCAACTTAAACGTGCTGGTAAGTTAGTCACTACTTTAGATTTATATGACCTGTTGATTAAAGGTGATTCACGCAGCGATGTATTGTTGCAATCTGGCGATGTGATTTTTATTGCGCCTAAAGGCAATACTATCAGTGTTGAAGGTGAAGTTAGACGCCCTGCAATATATGAATTAAGTCAAAACGAAAATTTTAACGATGTCTTGGTTATGTCTGGTGGACTTTTGCCAACAGCTTTTGCTAAAACTACCCGTGTTGAACGTTATAATCAAGATTCCCTGCGTACAGTGGTTAATATAAATCTAACTAACACCAATGATTTAGCTAAAAGAGCACAAGCAGGTGATGCCGTTTATGTGATGAAGGCTGCTGAGATGTTTGAGCAATCTATTACCGTTATCGGTGCAGTAACTCGCCCAGGAAAGTACCAGTGGCAAGCAGGCCAGCGTATTACTGATATCTTCCCAAATATCGATTCTCATTTATTACAGTCGGCCGATCTTAATTATTCAATTGTTGTGCGTGAAATCGACATTGCTCGTAATATTGAAATTTTACAGTTTGATTTAGCCAAAGCTATTTCAGCGCCAAATTCAAAAGATAATATTGTCTTACAAGGCAATGATAAAATATTGGTTTTTGCCAATATCATTAAATTAATTGACAGTAAAATTAGTTTAGACTCTTTGGCTTTTACTCAACAAAATCTTGCTAAAAAAGAACAAGAATTAGCCAAAGAAAAGTATAAACAAAAACAATTCTGGTTAAAATACGGCGATAGTGAACAAGTTGCTCAACTTGATAGCGATGAAGCTGCTGCTGCTAAATTGGTTGAACAGTCTATTGCTCAGTTTAGTGG
>MAAB01001260.1_pt1 | contig 43962 bp, 56 predicted proteins | sample 1115991 | NCBI WGS metagenome assembly MAAB01 (sample SAMN04961124, study PRJNA320927) | seawater metagenome | isolation source: sample BD02T18 sea water enriched with oil for 18 days | place: USA:Gulf of Mexico | collected 2013-07-27 | reverse complement strand
CCTTAAATGACAGTGCAGTACCACTTAAGGTCTCTTGCGCAAGATGACTTAGAATCTATCTGGCTTTACACCGTCGAACATTGGGGTGTTGAACAAGCAGATACTTATCTCGAAGCACTCATTAAGCGTTTTGAATGGCTGGCTGAAAATGCCACGATGGGTAAACCACGGGATGATGTGAAGAAAGGGTATTATTGCTTTCCAGAAGGAGGGCACCTTATTTTCTATACTCTAAAAGACAAGCAAGTTGATATTATTGGCATAGCCCATCAGCGGATGGATATTGTTGAATATTTGGGGCAATAACCCCTACGAAAAATTAAGAATGATATTTAACGAAATAACATCATTCATCTAAAGACTAAAATTCTAGGTGGCATTTATTCAGACCTTAGTCTGGCAAGGACGCTTAGTGATACATTAAGGAAGTAAAGCGGTATGAGTACACAATCAGTTTCAGCATTAATCTGGTCTACAGCAGACCTTCTACGCGGCGATTACAAACAATCAGACTACGGTAAAATCATCTTGCCCTTCACCATGATTCGTCGTTTGGAATGCGTTTTAGAAGCCACGCGGGATGATGTGTTACAAGAGCATGAAGCCAGAAAAAGTCTTGATATACCCTTGCAGCAGTTCTTAACCCGTAAGTCGGGGCATAGCTTTTACAATACCTCTAAGTTCACCCTGGCCAAGCTGATGTCTGATCCAAATAACATCAGAGAAAATCTTGATAGTTACATCAATGACTTTAGTGAAAACGCCCGTGAGATTTTTGAAAAGTACGAGTTCACCAATCAGATAGAAAAGCTGAATGAGAATGACCTGCTTTATCTCATCGTAGAAAAATTCGCCAGCTTTGACTTACACCCCGAAACCATCTCAAATCACCAAATGGGTTTGCTATTTGAAGAGCTTATCCGCAAATTCGCAGAAGCTTCAAACGAAACGGCAGGGGAACATTTCACCCCAAGAGACATTGTTCGTTTAACCACATCATTACTGTTTTCAACCGATGATGACGTGCTAACCAAGTCAGGTGTGGTTCGTAGCTTGTATGACCCTACCGCAGGCACAGGCGGCTTTTTAACCAGTGGTACAGAGTATCTACACGAATTAAACGCTGAGGCGACCCTCGTCACCTTTGGGCAAGAACTAAACCCCGAATCTTATGCTATCTGTAAAGCCGATATGATGATTAAAGGTCAATCAGTCGATAACATTAAGTACGGCAACACCTTAAGCAATGACCAGCTAAGCAATAACAAATTTGATTACATGCTCTCTAATCCGCCGTTTGGTGTGGAATGGAAGAAAGTACAACAAACCGTAACAGACGAACATAAAGAACGTGGTTTTGATGGGCGCTTTGGTATGGGCTTACCCAGAGTGTCGGATGGATCGCTGCTTTTCTTAATGCACCTGATATCCAAAATGCGCCCGCAAGCAGAAGGCGGCAGCCGTATCGGTATTATTCTTAATGGTTCACCTTTATTCACAGGGGGCGCAGGCAGTGGCGAAAGCGAAATAAGGCGCTATGTGCTAGAAAATGATTTGGTAGAAGCCATCATCGCCATGCCGAACGACATGTTCTTTAACACCGGCATCGCCACCTATATTTGGGTGCTGAGCAACAATAAAGCAGCCGAACGAGCAGCAAAGGTACAGCTTATTAATGCCAGCAGCCTGGGGGAGTCCATGCGTAAATCGCTAGGTTCAAAACGTAAATACCTAACAGAAGAACAAATTAACAGCATCGTCCGCAGCTACGGTGAATTTGAACAAAGCAAAACATCAAAACTGTTTGATACCACCGATTTTGGCTACAGACGCATCACCGTAGAGCGACCATTACAACTCAGCTTTTACCCGCACGATGCAGACAAGCTAGAAGCCTTTCAAAACGACAAAGCATTCACTAAGTGGAAAGCGCTAGGCTCAGAAGTGTTAACGGCATTAAAAGCCTTAGAGGCCGATAAAATACCCAGCCGTGATGATTTCAAGCAGATGTTAGCAACACAGATGGCATCAAAGCTCACCGCATCACAATTTAAACTGATTCAAAAACACCTAGCAGAACACGATGACGATGCAGCCTTGTGCAAAGATGCCAAAGGCAAATTAGAAGCCAATGCAGAATTACGTGATTATGAAAACATACCGCTAGCGCAAGACATAGCAGCATACTTTGCCAAAGAAGTGACACCGCATGTTCCCCTAGCGTGGATAGATAAAAAGAAAACAGACGCTAAAGATGGTGAAATAGGCATTGTGGGTTATGAAATACCGTTTAACCGCCATTTTTATGAATACGTACCCCCCAGACCGCTAGAAGTAATAGATGCAGAACTAGAAACCCTGAATAAGGAAATTATGGAGATGCTGCGTGAAATATAAAGCTGAGCCAAACAGCTCTACCGTTGGTGCGCCTAGTGCCCGTAGGGTGAAACTTATGCCCCGTGGGTATAAGCAATACCCTAATTACAAGGATAGTGGTGTTGAGTGGTTGGAGGAGATTCCTGAGGGTTGGGAAGTAGCAACTATATCAAGATTATTTGATATCAAAGCAGGAGGAGATTTAAAAAAGGAGTTTTTTTCAGAAACGTTAACGGATAAATGTTGTTATCCAATATATACAAATATTACTAAAACAAAATTACCTTACGGCTATACAAGTAAAGCAATTTTTAACAAAAATACAATAACGGTAACAGGGCGTGGAGATGTAGGTTATGCGGTTTATAGAGAATCTGAATATGATGCAATAATACGATTGTTAGTTCTTTCACCAAAAAACTCAGAACCATGTAAGTACTTTATGTATTACATCAATGAGGTTCTTGAGTTCCAAGTTGCGAAAACTGCAATTAGTCAACTTTCGACAGAACAAATATCACCATATAGATTAACTGTACCACCCCTCCAAGAACAAAAATCCATAGCCAACTACCTAGACAAAGCCATCGCTAAAATCGACACCCTAATCGAAAAACAAACCAAACTCATTGAGTTGCTCAAAGAAAAGCGCCAAGCGGTTATCTCATCAGCCGTCACGCGTGGTCTTGATGCTTCTGTTCCCATGAAAGATAGCGGTGTTGAATGGTTGGGGGAGATTCCTGAGCATTGGGTTGCAAGTAGATTGAAGCATCTTACAAAGCAAATTATAGATGGCGCGCATTTCACACCAACATATGTTGATAATGGAGTGCCTTTTTTAAGAGTTACTGATTTACATAATGAGGTTATTGATTTAAGTAAAGTTAAATTTATTCCACTAAGTGAACACAAAGAATTAATAAAAAGATGTAACCCTCAAAAAGGAGATTTACTACTATCCAAAAATGGAACGATAGGACTTACAAAGATTGTAACTTGGGATTGGGAGTTTAGTGTTTTCGTCAGCTTATGTTTAATTAAGTTTTTACAAGATAAAATGTTACCTGAGTTCTTTATGTTTATTTTTCAAAGCAGCGGAATTGAAGAGCAACTCTCTCATAGTAGTAAGAAAACATCGGTTACAAATTTACATTTAGATAAGATTAATGCGCTCTATTTTTCTGTACCACCTGTAAAAGAACAACGAGAAATAGTTTCAAATCTAAAAAAATCATCTTTAAAATTTGAAAGTCTAATCACCAAATCAACTCAAGCCATATCCCTATTAAAAGAAAAACGCACCGCCCTAATCAGCGCCTGTGTCACAGGCAAAATTGACGTAAGGGATGCCGCATGAAACCGTCTGTCAACAAGGCTTTATTAGCTAATATTAAAGCCCTGTTAGCGGAGGCGCGGCAAAACTTACAGCAGTCTATCAACACCACTATGGTGCAGAGCTATTGGCATGTTGGGCGCTTGATTGTAGAGGATGAGCAACAGGGCAAGGCACGGGCGGCGTATGGTAAACAACAACTGGCGCAGCTGGCTGAAGTGCTCAGTGATGAGTTTGGCAAGGGATTTGATGCGAGAAACTTGCGAAATATGCGGCAGTTTTACCAAACTTTTCCAATTTGGAACGCGGTGCGTACCGAATTGAGCTGGACGCATTACCGACGTTTAATCAGAATAGAAAACCAACAGGCAAGGGAATGGTATATCAGCGAAAGCATCGCCAATCATTGGAGTGCTAGAGCCTTAGATAGGCAGGTTAGTAAGCTTTATTATGAGCGCTTGCTTTCCAGTAAAGAAAAAGCGCCCTTGCAGCAAGAGGCGGCAGAAAAATCCCTCGCGCTTCAGGTCGATACCAAGGATGTTTTAAGAGACCCTTATATTTTTGATTTCTTAAACCTACCCGGCCAAACCTTGTTTGAATCGGATATAGAGCAATCGCTGATTGATAATCTTCAGCAATTTCTATTAGAACTGGGCAGGGGCTTTGCTTTTGTTTCCAGACAGCAACGGCTGCAGGTAGAGGAGCAAGACTTTTATATCGACTTGGTGTTTTATAATTTCAAGCTCAAATGCTTTCTGCTGATTGATTTAAAACTGGGTAAGCTGAGCCATCAAGACGTGGGGCAGATGGACACCTATGTGCGTGTTTATGATGCGTTTCATAAGGGTGAAGATGATAACCCGACCATTGGGCTTATCCTTTGTAGTGAGAAGTCTGAAGCGGTGGCAAAATACAGTGTTTTAAGTGATTCTAAACAGCTGTTTAGCTCAAAGTATCTGCCCTTTTTACCCACAGAAGATGAGTTGCGATTAGAGCTTCTTAGAGAAAGACGGTTAATTTTAGAGAATAGTGGAGAGGGTGAATGAGTACCTTAGATAAACATAAGGAAAATGTATTTGAGTCTGAAATTGTTTCGTACTTAACATCAGCTCAATGGCTTGAAGGCACATCGCAAGGTTATGAGAAAGAGCTGGCGTTATACCCCGAAGATTTAATCAGCTACGTTAAAGCCACATCCCCACAAGCTTACGAGAAAATGCAAAAGCGTGAAGGCGCTAAAACCGATGAGGTACTGTGTAAGCATGTGGCTAAAGAGATGGACAAACACGGTTCACTGCATTTTTTAAGAAAAGAAGTGAAGTACATTGGTAGCAAATTCAAACTTTGCCAATTTAAACCCGAACTGCATAACCCTGATACCCAAGCCAAGTACGATGCCAATATTTTAAGAGTGGTTCGGCAGGTTTATTATTCCACCCAGAACAAAAAAAGCATTGATATTGTGCTGTTCTTAAATGGCTTGCCTATTGCCACTTTAGAGATTAAAACGGATTTCACCCAGAACGTACAAGACGCGATTAAACAGTACAAGCACGACAGACCACCCAAAGGCGAGCCGTTACTCTCATTCAATACGCGGGCCTTGGTTCATTTTGCGGTGAGTAATGATGAAGTGTATATGACCACCAAGTTAGCCGGTGCTAATACCTTCTTTTTGCCGTTTAATAAAGGTAAAGCGGATGGTAGTGCGGGTAATCCACCGAACCCTAATGGCTATGCCACGGCATACCTTTGGGAAGATGTGTTGCAAAAGGATTCGTTGCTTAATATTCTGGCAAGGTATATTCACCTTGAAACGAAAGAGGTTGAAGACCATCAAGGCAGGAAGAGTAAAAAAGAAACGCTGATTTTTCCACGCTATCATCAGTTAGATGTGGTTCGCAGTTTATTGCTGGACACTAAGGCCAAAGGTGCGGGTCATCATTACCTTATTCAACACAGTGCGGGTAGCGGCAAAAGTAATTCAATTGCCTGGTTGTCGCATCAGTTATCTTCTTTGCACAGTGATGCAGAAGAGGCTATTTTTAACTCGGTTATTGTCATCACCGATAGAACGGTATTAGACAATCAATTACAGGAAACTATCTCTAGCTTCGAGCATAAAGATGGTGTGGTGGTGGGCATTAGCCGCGAGGGCAGTAATGAATCTAAATCCTCTCAATTAGCCGATGCATTAGAGCGTGGTGCAAAGATCATCATCACCACTATTCAGACCTTCCCGTTTGTATTAGAAGCCATACAAAAACGTACCACGTTAAAGAACAACAGCTATGCCATTATTGCGGATGAGGCGCATTCATCACAAACAGGCTCCAGTGCTAAAAAATTACGCGATGTGCTAACAGCAGAGCAAATAGAAGAAGGGGTTGAGGTCAGCGCAGAAGATATTATTACCGCTGCCATTGAGTCGCGTAGTGCTAGCAGTAGTTTGAGTTTTTATGCGTTTACCGCAACACCTAAAACAAAAACCTTAGAAATGTTTGGTGTGTTACCAGACCCAACACAAGCGCCCTCAAAAGATAATAAGCCTGAAGCATTCCATTTATACACCATGAAACAAGCCATAGAAGAAGGCTTTATTTTAGATGTATTGCACGGTTATACGACCTATAAGCTGTACTACAAGCTTGCACACAGTGATGTAAGCAGGGATGAAGAAGTTGAAAGCAAGCGCGCCAAGGTAAAAGTTGCTAAGTGGTTAAATATTCACCCGCATAATATTTCACAGAAAATAGAGATTATTTGCGGGCATTTTAGAACCCATGTGGCGCATCTTTTAGAGGGCCAAGCAAAAGCAATGGTGGTGACATCTAGCAGACAGGCGGCGGTTCGTTATAAGTTAAAGTTTGATGCGTACATTAAAGAGCATGGCATAGAGGAACAAATGCAAGCAATGGTGGCGTTTTCCGGCAAGATTGAAGATGACATTGAGGGCGCTAAAAAAGAATATACCGAAGCGAATATGAACCCTAATTTGAACGGCAGGGAAATGCGTAAGGCTTTTGATAGCAATGACTATCAAGTGATGTTGGTGGCGAATAAGTTTCAAACGGGGTTCGACCAACCTAAGCTATGCGCCATGTATGTTGATAAAAAGCTAGGCGGTGTGGATTGCGTGCAAACCTTATCAAGGTTGAACCGTACTTATTCAGGCAAAAACCAAACCTTCATTATAGATTTCTTTAATGACACGGCAGATATTAAGGAAGCATTTGAGCCTTACTACAACACCACAGAAATTGAGGACGTAACCGACCCTAATATTGTTTATGAGATGCAAACCAAGCTTGAGTCGAATTCCATATTTACCCAAACAGAGATAGAAAGCTACGCCAACGCATTCTTTAGACCGAAAGGCATGCAAAAGGCGATGAGCAGCGCCTTAAAGCCAGCGCTTGACCGTTATAAAGGGCGTTACAAGAGAGCGTTGGAGCGAATCAAGAATGTTAAAGAGCAGCTGAAATATGCTAAAGAAGCGAATAACGATAAAGAGATTCATAACTTAACGCTAGCGCTGAAAGAAGCCAATGAAGATAAAAACTCATTAGATATATTCAAGAAAGACATGATTACCTTTGTGCGCATGTATGAATTTTTATCCCAAATTGTTGACTACGCGGATGAGGAACTGTTGAAACTTGCCGCGTTTATTAAAGGGCTGATCCCTAATTTGAAAACTTCTGATGAGAAAGACCCGATTGATATTTCATTGATTGAGTTAAGCCATTACAAGCTTAATAAACAACAAACAGAGAATATTTATTTAGTAGGTGAGGATGCGCCATTATATGGCAGTGGTAGCGGCGGTGGAGCGACACCTAAAGACCCTGAGAAAGAATTGCTTTCCGCTATTGTGGGTGAGATGAACTTATTGTCTGATGGTGAGCTGAGTGATGGTGATGTGTTGAACTACTTCCGAACCATTACCGACAAGGTTAGGGAAAACAAGAAGGCTGTGCTGCGAGTAGCGAACAACACCAAAGAGCAAGCGATGATGGGTGGGCTTGCTGATGCGGTTGATGGTGCTGTTACGGATAGCTTTGATGCACATCAAAAGCTAGCTATGAAAGTGTTGAGTGACGACAGAATTAAGAAAATCTTGGCGGATTATGTTTATGGGGAAATTGCTAAGGGTTTGAAGGCTGAAGCAAATAATTATATATAAATAGGGAAGGACTAGTCTCTTGGTTTTTAAGAGACTGGTTAGAGTAGGTTGGGCTGAAGCATGAAGCCCAACAAACTAGACCAAACATATGATGGATATAAAATAATATATTTACGGTGTTGGGCTGGGCTTGAAAAGCGCAGCCCAACCCAACTTATGGAGTATTGTATATAGGTGAACTCAATCTTTATACATTCCACAAGCAATAAAAAACCCCATCACGACGTGATGAGGTTTTTAAAAGTGGTGGAGACGGCGGGAATCGAACCCGATCACCCTGTTTTGTTTATTCGTTGAATCCCTTTTATATCAAGTCGTTAGCTTTTATTGTGATTTCGTAGAAGGGTTGTTTTGGGTTGTATTGGGGTTGTTCAACAACCCGTTTGCAACCCGCGTTTAAATTCGTGGTGCGGGTTTGGGAACTGAACTGGCGTCCGTAAATTACTCTAGTGGGCCATATTTGATGGCATCGGCCAGGTGATCGGGGGCTAGGTGGGCATATTTCAGGGTTGTGTGTATATCGGCGTGGCCTAATATCTTTTGCAGGGTCAGAATGTTTCCCCCCTGGATAACAAAGTGGCTGGCGAATGAGTGCCGGAGGATGTGCGAGTTCTGGCCGCTGGGCAGTTGAATGCCGGTTCTTATAACGGCACGCCGGAATGCCCCAATGCAGTTAGTAAACACTCGCTCTGAGGGGTTTTTTTTATCAATAAACGCCAGCAGCATCTTATTGAACGAATCACTGAGCGGAACGGTACGTATTTTCTTGGATTTGGTTTTCACAAACGTAATCTTCCCATCGTGAATTTGCTGAAACGTCAGATTTTCCGCTTCCCCCCACCTAGCCCCAGTGCGCACGCATATTTGCGCGACAAACCACGTGGATTTATTCATGCAGCGCTCATCGATATCCGCCATTAGGGTATTAATCTGCTGTTTCGATAAATACGTTAACTGGCGCTCTTGAATCTTAACGAACTCAACTCCCGCAATCGGGTTGCTGTAACTAATCACCTTAAGCTTTATCAGCTTATTAAACATTGCAGACAGGTAACCGTGGTGGTTATTGAATGTTTTAGCCGTTAGCCCCGCATTAATGCGTGAATAACGGTATTCCACCAACTGCTCAGCGCTTAGCGTGCAGGCTTGTGGGTTACCCAAGTCATTGGCCATGGCCTGCAAAATATCTCGCGTGCGAACATTGTCAGATAAATTGATTCCGTGGTACTTGTACCAAAGATTAATTAACTCACGTAGCGTGCGTGGATCGGTCACCGCATCTTGGGTGGCTTTCATCATCGCCAGCGTTTCACGGTTGAAGATATTCGCCACATCCTCATCCGTGAACAATCGGCGAACCCGCTTAAAGCCTTTTTTTTGAATCAAGCACAGCCATTTACCGCCTTTCTGTTGTTTAACAGTCACTTATAAGTACAAGTTAAGGTTGTTAGGTAGAGTGATCCCAGCCGGACGGGGTGGGGTCGGGAAAGGTGTAATAAATGTAATGCTATTAATCAAGTTGATAATTCCTTTTATGATTCAATTGCTTGGAGTGGTTTCTAGGGTGTTTGTAGGTGTAATTTATATGTAATAAACAGGTAATTTAATTACACTAAATAGTTACTAATAAATTACATAAAATTACAGGCTCGAAAACAGGCCGCCAAGCCTTTAAACATATACCTTTCCGCTATCTTTCTTTAAAAGGTTGATTACATAAAATTACTAAAAAATTACACTGGCTGGCAGGTGAAAAACCTCGGCAGATGATTGATTTAAAACAAAAAAATACCGGTCGCGGGGAAAGGTTACAGAAATTACACTTTTCCCGACCCCACCCCGTCCCGTTATAGCGACAGGGTGCCTTTTTTAACTTGATCCAGCACAAACGGCTGCGCCAATTTGTATAAATCGAGGTAGGAATAATCCACACCCGGTACGGCGCCCGATTGGCACATCGACTGCTCAATCATCTGTGCCACCAGCATGAAATTATCCTGAAAGTTGTTGCCATCGGTGTGTTCAAAATCACTGATTAAGGGGGCCGGTTCGCTCATCTGGTTATCCATTATTGAAGTTTATTGCGCAGCTCAATTTCAAGCCATGCCTGCTCATCATCCGTGGCGTGCTGCATCCAGCCATCAATCGTTGCGTGCATGCGTGATAAACGATCGCTATTAACACTATAAATAGCGTGTTGCTCTGCGATCTTGTTCGATTCAGCGATAAACATCGTGCCAACACCGGAAATCAACCAATCTATTGAAACACCATAAATTTGGTGAACCTTGCGCATTAATTGCGCCCCGGTGGGCTTATCTTGATAAATCGCATAAGTGATTGTTCGGGCTGACACGCCTGTTTCCCTAGCAATATCATCAGGTTGCAGTTGAAGAGTGGCGAATAGCTCCAGCAAGCGAGTTATCTCACCTGATTTTTGCTTGTTACGCGTGTTTTTTGGTGTTATCGTATTTTTCGTATTCATCGTATTCACTATATCAGGTTGATTAAATGACAAGTAAAAAAACAGTTCCCAAAAAGGCCCCGCGTTCCCCCATTACATTCCGCATTAGCCCCGTTATAAAACAACGGCTTATTGAGATATCGGTCAAACAAAACATTGACCCATCCGACGTCTATCGGGCGGCGTTCAACGAAGGTCTCAAGCAGCTTCATGGCTATCAAATACAAGGCAATAAGTTAGTTGAATAAGCCATGTGACCAGTATCGCCAACATTCATTCACCTGAAAATTGGTTAAAACACCATAAACATGAAAAACATCAAAGCCACCGTCATTAAGCCGGGCCCGTTATCGCCCAAAGAAGCCCTCGTATTAAGGTATTTATGCGAAGGCTATTCACGGAAAGAAATAGCCCAGCAGATATGTCGCTCAGAAAGTTGCATAAACCGCCGGGTCGAAAGCCTGGCCGACAAACTCAGCAGCCATAGCACTGCCGAGATTGTCGCCACCGCTACCGCGCTGAACATCGTGCGGATCGAACTGAAGCGGAATACACGCGGTTTTTTTAGCCAATTTGTGATCTTGCTGCTTTGTTTTAATTTCGTGTTTGGTTTTTCAGGCCCACGGCCAAGATCGCCCCGGCCCATTCGCACCCAAAACGTAGCACGGCTGGTACGCGCCAGCCGCCAAGTTTAAATTTTTACCCACTAATAAAAGGACATCAGATGCAACTCATCGACGAAGTGATCGAAACAATTAAAGACCTCCATTATTGCGGCGGGGCTTATGTACTCGCTGAAGCCTTGGCCTCCGCCTGCAGCTCGCAGTACAAAATAAGCTGCTTAGACGTGTCAGTGAATCTCGACGCCGGTAACAAAGCCTTCGTTATTCGCTTAATGCAGATCACCCGCGAGCCTGATTACAGCAACAGCTCGCAAGACTCGGCGTTGTCCTGGTTAAGCAAAAATAAATATATCTAAGGAGAGATGTGATGGGTGGGGAGCAAGAAATAAAAACAAATAACGAAAAATTGCGTGAAGCAAAAATTGATATGGATAAAGCTGTTCTTTATGTAATGAGTGAAGCCATAAACTCGAACATTGAACAAATAGATAACCCACTGACAAAGCAAGTGCTGTCGAGTATTCTTGTTATATTTTGCAGAGAAGCGGCGTCACTTGGCTTTGATTCTGGCTTAGAGTTTGCAGAAAAACACGGTTTTAAGTTGGGGGAATAATGCAACATATCAACCTAAACCCGCAAATAATTAACCGCCTAGAAAGTGACTTTAACATGGTGATTCGAGGCGCCCATTTACGCGGCGGCGAATGCCCTGAATGCAGCAAAAAAACCCTCTGGACCTGGCTAGACAAGCCCGGCCGTGTGCAGTGTGATCGCACCAATAACTGCAGCTTTAGCGCCACCAGCAAAGAACTCTTCCCCGATTTATTCGAGCGAATTAACGAACGCTACAAACCCACCGAAGAAAACCCCAACGCCACCGCTGATGCGTATTTATCGCTTATTCGCGGGATTGATCCCAGCGCTATACAGGGCTGGTACGATCAAAACAAATACTGGCACCCCAACGGCAACAAGGGCACCGCCTCGGTGCGGTTTTATTTAACAGAAGATAAACAAACCTACTGGGAACGGTTGATAGATACCGTCACCATCACCGATGACGATGGCAGCACCGAAGAGCGCAACAAAAGTTTTAAAGGGGCTTTTAAGGGCCTTTGGTGGCAGCCGCCGCAGCTAACCATTAATAAAGATGACACGGTTTATTTTTGCGAAGGCATTTTAGACGCTATATCGCTTAATTTAAACGGCCTAAAAGCGGTGGCGATTATGTCGAGCGGGACCTTTCCGCATGAAACCATAAAGCAGCATTTAGGCCAAAATATTCAATGGGTACTGGCGCTGGATAACGACAAAGCCGGCCGCAAAAGCATCAAAAAACACGGCCAAACCCTGCGCGATATGGGCGAGCGCGTTACCGCCATGTTATCGAGTGAAAGTGATGAAAAAGCCGATTGGAATGATTTACACCGCGCCAAAAAACTCAGCGAACTGGACATTGCCCAATACCGCTATTTAGGTGGCTTAGAACTGGCCATTAGCTACCGCGAAAAAGCGCAAATGATTTGGCAGCACAAGAACTGCCGGCAATATGTTTACGACTACAGAAACAAAACATATTCATTAAAGATTGATAAAAAGAAACATGATGAAGCCGTAAAAACCTTTGTTTATGGGCAGTCTGGCGCAGTTGACGGCTCATTGAATACCGGTGATGTGGAAAAAATAATAGCCGAATTAAGCGAGATGCAAAAGAAAGAATTAGATGCAAGCGCGTTTGGCCAGTCTGCAACAATTCAAGAAATCGCCACCTTTAAAATGGATTACCTGTATTTTCAGCAACCCGACAACGGTGAGGATGGGCAGTATTTCTTCCACTTTACGCTGGCAACGAATGATCAGGCTCGTGAAATAGCTTTTACCCACAAAACAATGAATGCCGCGAGTGATTTTTCAAAATCATCCATGCGCATACCCGGTGCGTGTTTTGATGGTTCAACCGCTAATTTACGGTGGTTATATAAAGACTGGACAAGACGAAACCAAAAAGAGGTGCGCACCCTCGATTATATTGGTTACGACAAAAAAACCCGCGCTTATATCTATAACGATTTTGCCATCGAAAAAGGGCGTATTCATAAGGTGAATAGTCAATCGTTTTTTCAGCTCAAAAAAGAGGGGATCAAAACAACAGTCGACATTAGGCAAACCCTCAGCACTAAGCAAAATATCGCGTGGTTAGATGATTATAAAACCGCGTTCAAAACTAAAGGGCTGATTGCGCTGGCTTGGTGGTTTGGTAGCTTATTTGCCGAACAAATACGTGAACAACACCGCGCTTACCCCTATTTTGAACTGGTTGGAACGCCGGATTCCGGCAAATCTTTACTGGTGGATTTTTTGTGGAAACTGCTCGGCAAAGAAGGGGAAACATTCAACCCGAAAGTATCGACCCCAGCGGGCCGAATTCGAAAAATGAGTGAAGTGTCAAACATACCGATTGTTTTTAACGAAACAGATAACGAAGCGCAAGATGGCGCACGGCATGAAAAGAAATTTGCATGGGATGAATTAAAGGATCTTTTTGAAGGCCACTTTGGGAAAGTCACCGGCGTTAAATCGATGGATAACAGAACTCGAAAAACCCTTTTTAAGGGCGCATTAATGATGCTGCAAAACGTGAAAATTGTGGCATCAGAGGCGATGATGACCCGAATGGTTCACATGTTTTTTGATACCAGCCATCATTCGCCTGCGGGCTATGACGCCTCCGTTCGATTGAACTCAATGGATGTTAAAGAACTCAACGGCTTTTTAATTAATACCGTCAAACAAGAAGAGAGAATTTTAAAACACTTTAACCAGCAATACCCCAAACACCGCGCCACCTTGATTGAGAATAAAGAAATAAAAACAAATCGAATTATAGAAAATCACGCCAAAATCATGGCCTTATTCGACTGTTTAAAAGGCGTTATACCCGCAATAAGCGATCAAGACGTGGTCGATGTTCGCATCATGCTTGAAGAGCTGGCGGTAGAGTGCCAGCAGGAACTGAACGAAGACAGCCAGCTCGTTCAGCAGTTTTGGGGCCAATACTATTATATGAATGGCGAACCAGAAATGGGCTACCAGCGGCAAGTTGGTGAGCAAAAGCCGCGCTTAAATCACAGCCGCACACCGGATCAAACAATCTGCGTTAGTCTTGAGCACTTTCACCGAATGTGTGGTGAGTTAAACCAGCCAAGAATGGATCCGAACGAACTTAGGCGACAGCTAAAAGACAGTAAAAAACACAAGCTTATCGACAGTAAGGTGATTAATTCCGCTATTGAACCACGCTCGGTCCGATGTTTTGTGTTTGAAGTGAAAGGGGTTTAAACATGTTTAAAACGATATTAATACTGATGGCGTGCGCAAGCACCTATTTTGGAGCCTACATTCTGGGCAAATCAACCCAGTTTGAGGTGTTTTTTAACCCCGAGTCACTGATGTTTATGGGCGGTGTTATTTATACCGACATGGTGATTATAATTAATAAAATGCTATGAACTGGAAAAGAACCGACAAATACTGCCAAAGCAGTGGGCCTTACACCGTATTCGCCTTCGGCAAAGGCATGAATCAAGGCAAAGCCGTGTGGCGATTCGCCGCCAGCTATAAACCCCAGCAAGCCGTATTAGGCGTATTTGAAACAAGTGACGCCGCACGGCAGTGTTGCCAACAGCATCAGCTAGACATGAAAAAACCGCCAGCAGCGGTCTTTTCGCCTTAAATGAAAATACTCATAAAAGGGGAGTCGTGGCGGTATTTTAACAGCCCATCCGCCCCCTGCAACAACAAACCGTAGCAACAAAGAACAGCCCCAGCGGTCGGTGGGCAACAACAACCGCAATCAAAGCGCGTACTCCTTTCGCGTGATTTGGTCGAATCGCCACCGTAAGTGGCCATATTTAAACCACAGAGATCAACATGCAAAAAATTGTATTAAAACCCGGTGATCAACTCACCATCAGTGGCGTCCAAATGACCGTTTTAGAGGTCGTCAAACAAAACATTCACCTCGGGTACACCGGCATCAACAATAAACACATCGCCTATAACCCGCTGCGGGTGGCTGAATTTACCCCGGTCGGGGCAACAACGGAGAACCACTAATGGAAACTGAATTTTATTTGCAAGATAAACGCCAATACGTCGGCAATGATATTTTGTGGTGGGCCAAAGATGGCAAAGGTTACACAACCGATGTTAGTGAAGCAGAGGTATTTACTAAAGAAAGAGCTTTGAAGCAGAACGCGTGCAGGCCAGATATAGATATTCCTTGGCTTAAAAGTTACGTTGATAGTAACACTCGACCGGTGATTGATATGCAGATAGCTTGCTCGTCTGAATCTTTGAAAGGGACAGGAATAGTCTTATCCAAAGTCCCTAAACCAAAACGAGAAGTTCACAACTGTGGGCATTGCGGTAAGTTCTGCGACGAACATGATTGGTATTCGAGGGTTTATAACGGTGACCCATGTAGCCGATGCGAAGATGATTTATAACGCCCATAGATAAGCAGCGCGACTTTTTGCGTCCGACTTGATTTGCTTGTTATATGCCGTACTTATTTTGATTTATTTACATTTCGCCCTTGACCGTTACCGGTAACGATGTAATAATATACCCACATTAACGAAACGGGAAAGAAAATGACAACATTAACAATAAAGCAAGCAATAGCAAAAGAAACAATAGTAATAATGGCTGGAATTGTAGAAAAAGAAACCGGTAATCCTTGCGACATGACTGAGCTTGTAAAGCAAATCAAGATTACCGGAACAGCAACAAGCAAGCGCTTCGAGAAGTTAGCAGAAGCCGCGTACAACATGCTAATGACAGAGGCTGCATAATGGCATTAACCAACAAACAACGCCAAGAAGCCCTCCGAAAAAGGCGGGCGGGACTTGGACAAAAGCGCCGAGAGTTTTACTTGAATGATGAAGAAAAATTGAAGGTTGACGAATATATTAGAAAATTGCGAAAGGCAATATAACGCTCAACAATAAGCGGCGGCGCTTTTACCGTCCGCTTGATTAGCTTGTTAGCTGAGAATTGGAGAAATGAACATGAATATTAATATTAATGAAGGTTTAATGTGGTTTGGTTTTTGGATTTTTATGTCGGTCTTCGTGGCCGTCGATCACTGGATTTACTCAAAAGGGTATGACTCGTTTTTCTTGGTCCACAAGACAGACATTGAAAAAGAGCTGCAACAACTGAAAGTTGAGGAACTTAAATTGAAGATAAAACTGCACAGAATAGAAGGCAGCTAACGCCATAGTTAAAGCGCGGCGCTTTATGCCGTCGATTTTAAACGCCTTGTTAGGCGCATAGCGGAGTAAGGAATTATGAATAAAGTAAAGCGACATATCGAAGGGTTTGATCGAGAGCTGATAGAAGGCCCTCGGAAACAGGAAAGTGACGTTCAAAATTTTTCAGGTTTTGGTGATATTTGCAACAACTGCGAGAACCAAAAAGAGACGGAAATTAGTGATGGAGTTATTGCCACTAGATGTAAATTGGCTGGAACATGGAAGAATTTTAAGGGTGATTTATACGGTGAAAAGAGAGTGGTTATGACGGATTTAGTTAGGTTTACTGACGGAAGTGAATATTGCTCAGGTTACGCCTAACAGCGTATTCAACGTCAAGCTGACGCATTATTCAACGTCAAGCTGACGTAATCCCACAACACAACAAACGGACAACAACATGGCAAGCAAAGGCATTAACAAAGTGATCATCGTCGGCAACTTAGGCCAAGACCCTGAAATGCGCCAATTACCCAGTGGCGGGGCGGTGGCGAATATTACCGTGGCCACCTCGGAAGCCTGGAAGGATAAAACCACCGGTGAGCAAAAAGAGCAAACCGAGTGGCATCGGGTGGTGTTCTTTAATCGCTTAGCGGACATTGTCGGCGAATATTTGAAAAAGGGCGCGAAGGTTTATATAGAAGGATCACTGCAAACCCGTAAATGGCAAGACCAAAGCGGGCAGGATCGTTATACCACCGAGATTAAAGCCAGCACCATGCAAATGCTCGATAGCCGTCCAAACGATGAGCCACCGCGCTAAGCCTGGCTAAAACAGCTCGTTTTGTAAGGCCTGCCTTTCGTGTAATGGCAGGCTTTTCAGTAGGTGCAGCGCCAGTTGGCGGGTGGTTTGAATCGGCGGGTTTAGGTTATGCTTAAAACTGAGCGAATAAACAAAGCTGGCCCCACACTCAGCGGTGTTGGTGCATTGGCAATACAAATCCTTAATCGTGTCAGACAGTGCATTGCTTGATGTGATAATTGCTTTGTTAAAACAGTGTGGACAATCGACCCGCATATAACCCCCCAGTTGTGCAGCCATTCAGTATACCAAACTCAGTTTTTCAGTGTGTTTTTAGCCCGCTAAAGCCTCTTTTTTCCAGTCCGGTAAGTCAAACGCCACCACTTTGCGGCCAATATGCTGGTTAATTTCTAAAAACGGTTGTTGTAGCGCGTCTATTTCCATCTCGTAATACACCTGCATTATCTTTTGCATATCCCCAAAGCCGCTGTTATTTTCGGGTATGACGCCGCTTAAGCCCGGTTGCATTCGGTGCATGCTGAGTATTTCGCCACGGGTGATGTTTTTAATGCGCTCGAACTCATCTTTGGTGGATATATCGCCCACGGGTATTATTTGCACGGGTTCTTTGGCGTTGGATTTGCCTATATTTAAATACAAGGATCGGAAGTTACCTGGGCCTTTGCTGCCTTTTACCTTTTCTTCAATGACCTTGGCGGTTTTCTCGTCCAGATCGGCATCGTTGGTCACTAAGATATAGCCCATGTGCGCGCCGTTTAAGTAATATTTGCGCCTGAACAGGCCGGATTCTTCACTGAGTAGAACGCTTTGTATGCCGCCTATATATTCTGGCTTGCCGTAAATTTCTTGTTTGATATCGGGTTCTAAAATGTGGAACACTTCACCGGGTTTAAACTCGATGGTTGAGCCATCGTTTTTAAGTTTGATAAATTCGCCGATATTTTTACCGCGCCGCATGCTAATAGCGGGCAGGCTGGATACGCGCACTAAGCGCCCAAGGCCATTAAAGTGGCGTTGAAAGTACATATTGCCGGTCACCGCATAATTTAACGCGGCTTTTTGAATCGTGTTATAGCTCACTAAATTGCTGGGTTTAAACCACTTTAAAACCATGTTCTTTTTAAAGTGCAAAATACTGTTGTGGTGGGGGTTTGCATCCATTAAATCGGCTAACCCCATTAGGCTGATGGGCGGGCGGTAGTATTCGCCGTTTATATCTAAATAGGTGCCTAAATATTCCATTGGGTTGCGGCTTAGTACCGGTTCTGGGTCACCAAAGCTAAAGGCCATGCTTTTTGATGGGGTGCTGATTGCGGTTGTTTGGGTGGTTTCGGTCATAGAATTCTCTTAATCGCTAAAGGACACGGTGGTTTTTGCCCGTGGGGCTATTTTTTCGTAATTAAAGGCGTGCATAATCGCCCACGCCACATCGGCATGGCCAACGGTGTTGTTGCGGTTTGCCCCGTAGGTTATTTGCCCGCTGGGTGTGGTGGTTTGGGTAATCATCAAAAAGGCTTGGGTCACTTCTTTATCACCGGCTGAATATTCAAACAGGCCGTTTTCGATGATTTGCAGGGCTTTTAATACCAGCTCGGTTTTCATCGGGATTGAATACGTGATGGGGGTTGCGCGCCTAAAAAATGGCTCAACCAACTCAAATACGCCCAGGCCAATGCCGGTAACATCCACCCCAATGTGTTTAACGTTAAACTTTTCGGTGTTCTCTTTTATGCGGTTAGCCTGGTACTGGAAATTAACGCCCTTGTAGCTGGCTTTTTCCAGTAATCGCCATTTGTCGGTGGCGTTTAGCGGTATGCCCACGGCGGCTAGGCTGGCATTATCGCGGGTTCGGGAGGGGTCATAACCTAATGCAACAGGGCGGTTGCCAAAGGGCCGTGCGGCGTCTTTGTGGTAATCCTTCCAGCTATCGGTGTCCACCATGCAGTTCATTAATTTGGCTAGGTTGAAGACGCTTTGCGCATCGTCTATCCATTTGCACATGAACTTATTATCGAAATCTGTTTTGGTGTTTTCGTCTTTTAATTCTTCAATATCGAATAAGTCACAGCCTTTTTCTTCCGCATCAACAACGGTTACTATTTGCCGCCATATTTTATCGGGGCCTAATTTGCCGTTTTTCAAATTTCGATGGGTGATATTAAAATCAACCTTTTTGTTTTCCGCTAATTTGGCATTGAAATTGTCACCGTTCCACATTAAATACGCAGGGTGAGACATGGCCGAGGGGACAGAAAACAAGGTGCGCCGCCATTTTTTGTGCGCCGCCATGCCGGATGCTTGTTTCCATAATTTATTAAAATCTGGCATCCAAAATATTTCATCACCATATAAATGGCCGTGGTAGGACTGTGCGGTGCGGCTGTTCGTGGATAAGAAACGAAGCTCGGCCCCGTTGGATAAGGTAATAAAGGTAGAACCTTTTAGCTCTACATTAAAATGTTCACTCGCAAACGCAATCATGTAGGCTTTAAACACATCGGCCTGATCACGTGATGATGATAAAAACATTTGATTATCGCCGGTTAAAATAGCGTCTTCGAGTGCTTCATAAGCAAAATACCAAGTCGCCCCAATTTGCCGAGACTTTAAAATCATGCGGGTTCGGCGGGTGGCAGGGTCTTCTTTTCGGTCGTACCATTCTTGCTGATACGCAAAGAACATGCGCTCGCGAACGTCACGCAACATATCAGCTGTAATTTCGCTAATATCATTTTTAGTCTGCTTCTTTTTGCGCTTTCTGGGTTTTCGTTGGTGAAACGCTTCGTTTTTTAATTCCTTTTCACTGGGCGCACCATCAAACAATTCTGGCGGTATATACCCGCCCTTATCCAATAACCGTGCGCTGGCTTGTAATTGTGCGGCCTTGGCGATGTTTATTTGCAAATCGCCAAAGGTGGCCACCAGCTGCTGCAGCTCGGCTAATTCCAGTGCGGTTTTTCCCTCACGTTCACTTAGCGCATTAATACGCCTGGCCACGGCTTGTTCTACCGTGTCGGGGGCGGCAAACATTTCCCAGCCGTCTGATTCTTTCCAGTTATACAGCGACCGTTCATTAACGCCGGTCTCCTTCGCGATTTCGCGAATTGCCCAGCCTTTAATAAACAGCTTCTTACAACTTTCTTTCAGTTCCGGTGAATACTTTGCCATGCCGCTTATTGTCGTCCCAAAGTGATTTCACTCTATATTAAGCGTTTAGCACCTAAAAACGAGTGATACCGTTAAGCCCCGTACCTATGGGTTTTGTATAGGAATTAAGCGGAATAAAACACGTTGAAAAGGGTGTTAAAGCCCCCTATTATTCCCATCAACACTAAAAAACGAGTGAAACGAATGGGACAGTTAGCAACACATTGGAAACGCATTGGCCGCAGTGGCAAAACGATTGATGGGCGAACCATTGAACCGATTGCGCTGACTCAAGCCGCCGCGAACTACAAACCCGAACTGTATACCGCCCTGATTTGGCCAGAGCATTTTCGTTGGTACAACTTTGGCAAAATTGTTGAACTAAAAAGCGACAGCAACGAAGAAGGCGGGGTGGATTTATTCGCCAAAATTGCGCCGAACCAATACTACCTCGATGCCATTAAATATGGCCAAAAGCTATTTACCAGCATGGAATTGCTGCCGAATTTTCGTGACACCGATCAATTTTACCTAACCGGTTGCGCCGCAACCGATAGCCCGGCATCGGCTGGCACCAGCGAGATGCGGTTTAGCGCCTCCAAAAATAAAGACTTCGACAGCACCGCCGCGCTGTTATCTGAACACATTGAATTGACTAACCACACCATCGATAGCGAAGAACAGGCCCCCAGCTGGTTCACCAAGCTATTTAAAAACAAAACCGAGGACGACATGGACAAACAATTAATCGAAAAACTACAAGGTGATCTAACGGCCTTAACCGAACAATTCGCAGCCCTTAATAAAGGCGGCAAACCAGCAGGCGACAACATGCCTGATGAAGATAAAGAAACCGATCACTTTGCCACGCTTACCGAAAGCATTAAAGCGTTAGACGAGCGCTTTAGCGCGTTTGAGAAAGACCACGGCAGTGAAGAAGAAGATGACACCACGCTGAAATTAACCGCCATGCAAACGGCATTGGATGATTTAACCGGCAAATTTACCGAGGCGCTAAAAGAAACCGGCGGCACCCATGCAGGTGAAGAAACTGGCGGCGACGATTTGAACGCATACGTTTAATTAATAGGACTCAAGATGAATATTTCAGCACAAGCAAAACTAAAAACAGCCGATCTTTTTAAACTAACAGCACAAGCTTATGGCGGTAATGTTGGCGAACAATACGCGGCAACCCCAAGTATTGCGCAAACCCTTAACGATAAAATTATTGAAGATGGCGTGCCATTTTTAGCCATGCTTAATACCATTGCGGTGAGTGAAATTACCGGCGAAAAAGTCTTTATGGGCTTATCCGGTGGTGTGTCAGGCCGAACAGATACATCGGGTTCTGGCGAGCGAGTGGCTAAATCGTTGGTGGATTTAAACGCCGAAAATTACGTGCTCAAAAAGACCGATGCGGATGTGGCGCTTAAATACAGCGTGATTGATGCCTGGGCTAAGTTCCCCGATTTTCGTGAACGCTATGGCCGCGCTATTCGCAAAGCCATTTCTAACGACCGCTTAAAAGTGGGTTTTGTGGGCACATCGGCTTTGGCCACAACGGTAGCGGCTGATTTATCGGATGTGAATATTGGCTGGTTAGAGCAAATTAGAACCTATAACGCCGGTGCTCAATATGTATTGGGCGCAGCCGGTTCGGTGACGCTGGGTGGTGGAACCTTCCCGAATTTAGACAGTTTAGTGTATGACGCGATTGGGCGAATTGAAGTGCCCTTTGATAAAGACCCAGATTTAGTGGTATTGGTTGGCCGTAACGTGATGCAAGCCGCCAAAGGCGCGTATTACGATGCACAAGGCAACACGCCTACCGAAAAAGAGAAGATTCAAAACCGCCAAATCATCGAAACGTATGGCGGCTTACCGGCTTATCAACCGCCGTTCTTTGATGACAACTCTATTTTGGTCACCTCGCTGTCCAACCTATCCATTTATTGGCAGGACTCGTCTTGGAGACGTCAGCAGCTTGATAACCCTCAGAAAGATCAATACGAAGATTTCAACACCCGTAACGAAGGTTATGTGGTTGAACAGCTAGGCAAAACAAGCTTAGTGCAAGGGATTGAGTACGCGTAATTAACGACCCCCATGCTTACCGAGTGTAAGCATGGGCTCACCAAGGGTAAGCCATGCGACCAAATAAATTAAACGACATTAAAGCGAAACAGGCAGACGGCGAAGTGGCTGAACAAGCCCCAAGCAAGCCTAAAAAAGCCGCTAAAAAGACAGCTGCGCGCAAAACCAAACTGGATGCGATTAAAGCCAACCGTGGGGATGGCGAGGCCAGTAAACCGGCGGCGGGTATTTCTAAACTGCGCGACATTAAAACCGCCCAGCTAAAACAAGACCCCAGCGCCTACGATGTTAAAGCAGACGTTGCCAGCGCACCGGTGCTGGGCAACCTGTTCGAACAATTACAAGCCGCGCTAATCATCGACATTGCACGCATTAAAACGCATAAAAAACTGGCCGATAAACAAGCGCTAAAAAGCTCGTTATTACCGAGTTATTTGCCCTTTGTTGAGCAGTATATTAGCGAAGGCCACGACTACCCCAACAACGTGGCGGTGATGTGCATGGTCTGGGCGCTGGACATTGGCGACATTGAAACGGGAATGGATATTGCGGCGTATTTGATAGAAACCAAGCAGACTTTACCCGCTAATTTCAAGTGTGATATTCCAACGTTGTTATGCCGTTGCGTTTATGACTGGGCTAACGACCAGCTAAAAACCAAACAAAGCGCCCAGCCGTATTTAGATCAGCTGCTTTCGTTGCTTGCAACGCACCGTTGGGAATTACCCGTAGCGGTTGAAAGCATGATGTATGTGATAGCGGCAAAACACGCCTTTGAACTCGGTGAGTTTGGACCATGTGTTAAGTGGTGTGTAGAAGCAGAAACCGCCAACCCCGACGGGGCCGGCGTTAAAACATTAAAAGCCAAGGCCGAAAAAGCACTGGCGCAATAACTCCCCACACCTGAGCTTAGCAAACGTTTATTAAACGCGGTTTCAACCAACGTTTTAATAATCGCTTTGCTCAGGTTTTTAGCCGAGTCCGAATCGGTTTTTGATTCGGCAAACGAGGATTATCCCCGAAGGGGGTTAGTTCAACGACTGATCCCTACTGAACGCAGGGTTTATTAACCAGAGGCAACGCAAACATGAGCTTAACCGGAAAACCACCATTAGCCACCGCAGCCCCAATCGAAAACGATGGTTTTTGGTTGGATGTCAGCACGGCTGATTTAATGAGTAAATACCGCATTCCGGCCGAGTACGTCGGTGACGTGATTACCTGGGGTTTAACGCTTGCGGTAGTGCGCGTTAATGCCGCGCTGGTGATGGTTAAAAGCGAAATAATCACCCGTGGTTTTGCCAGCCTTGAGGCCTATTTAGCGGTAAACAGCGAACAAGTAGGCGGTTTTGAAATAATCCAAACCCATTATGAGCATGCTATTTATGCGCGTGCAAAAGCTGGTTTATTGCAGCAATTTAACACCATGAACCGCCGCGAGAATGCCGAAAACCAAGCCAAAGAAAGTGAGCAAACCGAACATTATTGGTTAGAAGAAAGCGCGCAAAGCATAGCCGCGTTGCAGGGGGCGTTTTTCCCCGATGATGTGTTTATCGCTAACCACAGCGTACATGTGGCGCTTATCTAATGCATAAGCTGGCCGCCATTACCGCGTTTTTAGTTCAGCAGAATTTAGTAGCCGCTGAGCAAATTGACAGCTGGGTGGAAAATGTAGAACTTTTCCCCGCAGGTGATGAGCGCGGCAATGGTGTATTAATGTTTCGGCAAGAATACACGATTGGGATTGAGATAGAGCGTTACCCATACAAAACGCATCCCGCCGAATTATTGTTTGCATTGCTTAGTTGTTGGTTAATGGATAACGACAGCGAGCGCGACGAGATAGCCGTGCCTAAAGTTGATGTTGAAGTTTTAGATGACAGCATAGCTGACCTTGAAATAACCATTGAATTTACAGAAGACATTACAGCGGTGGAAGACCCAGCCGGGCCAATCCTTTTTAACGGCAAGCAATACCGCTTAGATGTGGATTTGATTGATTATGCCGAAGAGGGCGAGGTGCGCACGTGAAGTCCATCACCTTAAATATTGAAGGCCAATTACCGCTAAAACGGCAAATGCAATTACTCGCTATGCCAAAAGCTTTGCGCCGCCGCTTGTTGAACAAAGTGGCTAAAAAGGTGATTAGCCACAGCAAAAAACGGGTGCGCAGCCAAACCGATTTAAAAGGCCAAGCCTTTGCCAAACACAGCAAGGGCCGTAAGCGCAAAATGCTAGCGCGATTAAGCCGCCAGCTAAAAGTAACCCAGCTAACCGGCGCAGCAGCAACCATTGGTTTTAACAACAAAGTGCTGGGAAAAATAGCCGCGGATCATCAATTTGGCAGCAGCCAAACGATGAACAAAGACAGTTTTAAAAGCAGCGATACCGCCGCCAAGAATTACCACAAGCCCGCTACCCGCAAACAAGCCCGCGCACTGCGCCAGGCTAATTACAGAGTGGGCAAGAAGAAGGGCCGTAAGGGCAAAAAACCCAGCTTAAAGTGGGTTACCAGCCACTTAACCATTGGCCAAGCGGGGGTGATTATAAAAACCCTTCGACTAGAGGCGGGTGAGCGGCTAAAAAACCGTTGGACAACCAAACTACCCGCCCGTTCTTTTTTGGGCGCAACGGCAGGCGAGGTAAGTCAGCATGTTGAATCAATCTTTAAACAAATGAAACAGGAGGTGGCTTATGTCGCTAGGTAACGTAACAGTCAATGCACTTAATTTAAACCAGGGGCCATTCCCCACGGTTGAAAAATACTTTTTATTTATTGGCGAAGGCGCAACCAATCAAAATACGCTGTTGTACTTAAACACCGACAGCGATTTAGACATTGAATTGGGCGCTGCCGACAGCGAACTTAAACGCCAAATTGTGGCCGCCAAAGCCAACGCGGGCGAGAACTGGGCCTGTGCGGCGATGGCCGTGGCCGATGGATCACTTTGGGATGCGCCGGTTGATGTAGCCATGAACGAGAACTTAAAAGTGGAGGCCATTGTGGTCACCACACCGGTCACCGCTCAAGCCGAGCTCACCGCGATGCAAGCAAAGGCGCTAGACCTTAACGCCACCTATGGCCGCCGGGTTTCATTTATTGCGACAGCGGTAGCGATTGATGGCACGCCAACAACAGGCCAAAGTTGGTCTGAATACATTGCAGCGGTTAACAACCTAACCGACAGTTTAGTCGCAAACAGGGTGCATATTGCGCCGTACATTTACAACGATGCGGTGGGTATTTATGCGGGCCGTTTATGCAACAGCCAAACCAGTGTGGCCGATACGCCGATGCGCGTCGCCACCGGCACAATTGTAGGGCAAGACCAAAGCACCCTGCCAACCGATAAAGACGGCATTATTTATTCCAACGCCCACGCAAAAGCACTGAACGACCAACGTTTCAGCGTACCGGCTTTTTATGCGGATTATGAAGGGGTTTATTGGTCCGATGGGCAAATGTTAGACGTGGCCACCGGTGATTTCAGCGTAATAGAAAACTTGCGCGTGGTGGATAAAGCCGCCCGTGCGGTGCGCTTAGTATTGATTGGATTGGTAGGCGATAGACGCTTTAACTCACTGCCAGTCGGCGAGGCATGGGCGATAAGCAAACTGATGCGCCCCTTGCAGGAAATGAGCCGATCACAGGTGTTTCAGGGCATGCCCTTCCCCGCGGAACTTAAAGCCCCGCTCGATGGGGATATTGCGATTAGCTGGATCACCCGCACCGAGGTGGAAATATTTTTAATCGCTCGACCGTTTGAAATACCCAAAGCGATTACCGCCAACATTGTGCTGGATTTATCCGCACCCGACGCTTAACAACAGGATAACAACATGAGAATTTCAGGAAAAAGCTTTGATGTGATGGTGGGCGATTTATTAATCAACGCCGAATCACTCAGTGCCAGTATTAGCGATAACCGCAAGGCGATTACCGAAGGCGGCGTGCCGAATGGTTATGTCGATGGCGATGTATCATGCAGCGGCGAAATAGAAGTGGATGCTAAAAACTTTAACCTATTTATTGAAGCGGCCAAAAGCTCAGGCAGTTGGCGCGAGCTGGAACCGTTTGACATTATTTGTGTCGCTAAAACCAGCGCTGAGGAACAAAAGCACGAGCTGTTTGGCTGCCTTATTAATGTGTCGGATTTAATCAGCATCGACCAAGCCGGCGGCGAGAAAACCAAGCACAAACTGCCGTTTGAAGTGACCAGCCCTGATTTTGTGCGCATTAACGGCGTGCCGTATTTAAGCGCGGCTGATACCCGCAACCTATAACCATGAGCAGCATAATTGGCAAACATGGCGTCGTGGCGGTGATCGGGGTGGATAAGATTGTGGCCATCACAGGCCCAGGCTTTGTGCTAGATACCAGCAACGCGCTGGTAATACGCCCACCGGTAGATGCGAACTACACAATAAACGGCACAGGCGAAACAGGCGTTATGCCGGCCATGCAAGCGTTTGGGATTTCAAAAGGGGTGAATAGCATCACCTTTGATACCGCGATGAACATAGAAGTGATGAGCCGCTAATGAATTTTGGCCTGCAAATGATGATGGCGAAGCGAACACCGCTGCAGGCGGCGATGGCGCGGTATTTTACCGACCTAGACCCAATATTCTCGCCGCATTACGCGATACCTGCTGCCACGTTAGCTGGGGATTATAAAGTAGAGAAGAATTTCTATTTTACGGGTGCTCTTAGCGCGATGTTTGGGGATTCAGGGACGTTTAATAGCAGGGTTAGGATATTAGCTAACGGTGGGGTCGATTGGCGACCAGAGGACTCTTCATCTGTTGTAACTACGGCTTCCGGGGTAGTCCCTTTGAACACTATGTCAACAATTGTTGTTGAGCGTGTAGGTTCTAACGGCACGATCACTGTAAATGGATTGGAAGTGTTTTCTGGTCCAATCGCAACAGGTCAGTGCAATATCAACCAATTAGCGGCAACAAACACAGCTGGCACTTATTGTGACGGCATCATCTCAAACGTCAAAATAACAGACGCAGGAACATTAGTAAGACATTACAAAATAGATGAAAATTTTGCTCTAACAGATGTGTTAGCCAATAGCGCAACCACGTTGGGGAGTGAGTTGGTTGTTAATGGCGAGCTTGGCAGCGGTACAGAAGATTGGGTTGCTGTGAACGGTGCAGTGTTATCGGCGGTAAACGGTAGGTTGAGGATTACGGCTGGTAATAGTGCCAGTTACCCAAGAGCAGATCAAAATATTACGGTTGAAGTGGGTAAGCAATACTGGGTTAAGTGCAGCCTTTATGATGGATCGGCAACAGCGAGAGCCGATGTTGATACTCCTACTGATGGGAATAATAATCTAGCTGATGGTTGGGAACTGATAACAGCAATTACGTCTACTCTTACTTTACAGCTATTCTCTCTCTCGACTACAGAGGGAAGTTACGCGGAATTTAATAGCATCTCAATCCGAGAAGCCCCCGGCTACGGCAAAGCCGTCAACATCGCCGAATCAGAGAAATACACGCTGGTAGATGATGGGGTTAATTGGTTAGGCGAGGAGTTGGTAACATCTTTATCGACAGACGCAGGTAGTTCAATCGCGGATGGTGTAGTTACGCTAGTTCAAGATGTTGGCAATGATTATGTTCAGATTGGCAGCGTGGTGAATCACGTTGAGGCGTATATATTTGTTAGTTATACAATAACTGAGGAAAGCCTAAGCCTGTCTGACAAGCTGAGTTTTTATCAAGGTAGTGTGGCTTGCGTTATAGAAGGCGCAGGAGAGTTTCTATCAACAGCCGTAGGCTCTCACTCTTACTCTCTTCAAACTTTCGCTACAGGGGCTTTAAGGCTGAAACTGAGAGATGTAAATGCGGGGGATTACGTGAAGATTGCAGACATATCAGCTAGGCCGATCATCAATATAGCCTCATGAACCTACTCCAATCCACAGCAATCCTAATCACCATTGAAGCAATCATACTAGGGCTAATACTATGCTAGGAAATAACAATAAAGAACTCTGCTCAATCTACGATGCAGAGCAAGGGATAATCGAAGATTCAGAGTGCTATCAATTACTGCAACGTTTCCCCAAAGGCGGCATGCCAGATCAAGCTAATTACATCTTTGCAGGTAGTTTAGCTGAGCCATTGAATCCATTCTTAATAAGCGATCTAGTGGACGCTGAAGGTGTAAAACTAGAAGGTGATGCGTTTGTCTTAGCGGTTGGTAAAGAGTTAGCTACGGACGGTAGAGAGCATGGGATATTAGGTGATAAGAACGATATTATTAGCTTGTCACATCATCCTGTATGGAAACTCTGGCAAAAACAGTACGCTGATGATAACAGAGCAGCATTTGAAGCTGATTATCTAGCAGTGAGGGAGAGATTCTCAGCATTGCCAGCTTATTCAGAAACAATTACATTCCAGCAGGCAGCCGATTGGCTACTTGCGGGTATTAAATCCATTTAACACAGGTTTTTATTATGAATATATCAATCAAAACCCTCACCGCCGCGCTTAAAAAAGCCGCCGCCCCCCTATTTAAAGGCGATTTAAACATCACCTTGGTGGGGGTTCGCAGTGCCGATACCCACGCCAACCGTTTTAACGATCTGCTGTGCGTGTTGGTGGAAAAGGGCGGTAAAAAGCAATTGCTTAAATACCCCATGACCACCGACCCCGGCGTGTATTACCGCGAAAACCCGTTAAACGTAAACGGCACGGCAGTACTCGTGCCAGGGCATTATAAAAGCTGCTGGCAGTTAGCCGCGCACCGGGGGCAATACAAGGCCTTGGTGCAAACAGGGCTGATGAAAGTATGGCGCGATAATGATAAAAACGCCCAGCTTAATACCGAAAACGCACCAACACAAAGCGGCTTTTTTGGCATTAACCTACACCGTGCACGGGTGGATAACGTGAGCCTGCAGGTGGATAAATGGTCGGCCGGTTGCCAAGTGTTAGCCGGTGCCGATGATTTTAACGAGTTGATGGCCTTGATTGACTTATCGGCTAAAAAATACGGTAAGAATTTTAGTTATACGCTGCTTGAAGAGAGCCAGCTATGAGCGGCTTAATGGGCAAATTAACCAGCCTAATGGGCAGTGGCTTACTCGATAGCGTGGGCAATATTGCTGATAAGTTTATTCAAACCCCCGATGAGAAAGCGGCCTTTAAAGTGGAACTGGAAAAGGTGTTACAGCAGCGCGATAGCGAGGTTGAGCAAACCATACGCGCTGAATTACAGGCCAAGGAGCGCATTATTGTGGCTGAAATGGCGCAGGGCGATAACTACACAAAACGCGCACGGCCCACGGTTATTTATTTTGGTTTAGCCATTATTGGCTTTAATTATTGTTTGATTCCCCTGGTGCAACTGGCCATGAATATAACCGTTGACCCGTTTACCTTGCCGGCTGAATTTTGGCTGGCGTGGGGCGGTTGTGTGGGCGTTTATAACATTGGCCGCAGTATGGAAAAGCGCGGCAATAGACACAAATTAACCCAAGCAGCGGTGGGTTCTAAGCCGCTTAATTTGCTCGACTAATGGAGAAGATCGTGCCGGAAAAGGACCCTACAACGTATTCATTAATCACCTATGGCTGGGTGGTGTTGCTGGCCGGCTTTGGCGGTCTGGTTAACGTCATCCGCCAAGTTAACAGCGGCGATGGGCCCAGCTTTTCGGCTAAAAAGTTTATCGGCGAGCTGGTGATTTCGTGTTTTGCCGGGCTGATTACCTTCTTTTTATGCGAAGGCGCACAACTGGACCCGATGTTATCGGCCGGTTTAATTGGCATGGCGGGGCATATGGGCTCACGCGCTATTTTAATATTTCAACACTATTTAATTAATAAAACTAAGGGGTTCAAACGATGAGTAAAACAACATTAACCGTAGGCGATAAAACGTTAGATTTTAAGGTGGGCGTGGATGACTTCAACACCTACTTAAACGATCAAATGCCGAACGACAAGGTCGCACCGGCGTATCACTTTTTGCTTAATACGGTGCTTGATGACAGCAAAGACGATTTTAAAGCGGTGGTGATGGTAGACGGTAAACCGAACGGTTTGGTGGCGCTACAAATGGCCGGTGTACTGGCTGAACAGTTTGGCGGCGGGGTACAAATTAGCCTAAAAAAGCCGAGCGCATAGCCGCGCAAATTGAGCAAAACGGCTACCTGCAAACGCAATGCTTAACCCACCATTGGCTACCCCAGCGTGAGCTTAACGAGCAAAGCATGGGCGAAGCCTTATACCTTGAAAAACGCTACTGGGATAATATGAAAAACGCGATCACCAACGGCATCGGGCAGGCGCTGTAATGTCAATGCAACAGCTAGATTTTATGGTCAGCCTGATTGATCGGGTAAGCGGGCCTGCCAAAGGCATGATGACAACCATGGACAGCGTGACCACCAATATTCAAGGCGGCATGCGCAAGATTGGTTACGGCACGGCGGGCTTGGTGGGCGCTGGCATGGCGCTGGATCGGTTAATTGCGCCGGCAAAAGAAATGCGAACCGCACTGGGGACGCTTGAAAGTTTGGGGGTTGAGGAATTGGCCCTTAAAAACTTGCGCGATACCGCCCTCAACACCGGGGTGGAATTTGGTAAAAACTCGGTCGATATTGTGAACGCCAGTTACAAGTTGCAAAGTGCCATTGGTAATTTAAAAGGTGATGAGTTAAGTGATCTGGTGAACAAATCCACCTTATTAGCCACGGCCACCAAAGGCGGGCTTGAAAGCACCAATTCATTCGTCGGCCAGATGTTTAATATTCACGAAAAAGAAGCCGATATGATTGGTAAAACGGCCTTTATGAACAAGCTAATATCGAAAACATCAAAGGCGGTGCAGCTATTTAATACCGATGGCGACAAAATGGGCGAGGCGATGAAGAACATCGGCAAGCAAGCCACCGCCATGAAAGTGCCCTTATCTGAGCAGTTAGCGGTGATGGGTTTTTTACAAAACACGATGATCGAGGGTAGCCGGTCGGGCACCGCTTATACGGCGTTTTTAGCCAACATTAATAAAGCCGAAACAACCTTGGGCATGAAGTTTACCGATACCGCTGGGGCCGCTTTGCCGATGCTTGAAATTATTGGCAAATTAGAGGCTAAATTTGGTGATTTAAGCAAAGCAGCGGATCAACGGTTGATGCAAAAAGCCTTTGGTAAACGTGGGCAGCAGTTACTTAGCGCAATGGCCGGTAGCTTAGGCACCTTTGAAGGCCATTTAACAAAAATCCAAAATGCTAATGGTTTGGATGGGGTTTATACCATGGCGGCGGCGATTACTGATCCGTGGGATCAGGCATCACAATCTATCAGCAATACGCACACCAAATTTGCCGAGTTTGTGTTGAAAGCCCTATTGCCCGTTTATACCTGGGTAGCGAAGCTGGGAGTGCAAATGGGCGGTTGGATGGATCAATTCCCAACCTTAACAAGGTACTTAGGCTATACCGTTTTGGGTATTACCGCTGTGATTGCCACCTTGTCGCTATTTTCCATCGGCATGGGCATTGCCAGCTTTATTAGCGGCGGTTTTACCGTATCAATGGGTTTGTTTAATGGCGTGATGTCCGTGGCTAAATTCTCGCTGTTATCGATACTGCCCGCTATTTGGGGCTTTACTGCGGCGCTATTGGCCAACCCGTTAACTTGGGTGGTGTTAGGCGTGGTGGCGCTTGGCGCGGCGTTGGTGGGTTTGGTGTTGTATTGGGATGATATTACCGCCGCCATTGGCCGCTTTTTTGACAAAATTTCAAGCCTGGCCGGTATTAAAGACCTGTTAGCGGGGTTAATACCTGACTTTATTTTAGAGTTGATTGGGGTGAATAAAACCACCGGTAGCAGCACCGAACCACCCAAGCCCATTGCGGCACCGGCGGCGCTTAACAGCACGGCCCCTAAAGCGGGCGAGCTGGGGGTGATTAACAAAATAAGCAATGCCAGCAGTGCGAACAACAGCCGACAAATAGGCGATGTACACGTGAGCAACTTTGGCCAAGCGATGAGCGGCCAACAGTTGATTGATGACCTTGAATTTATGGGAGGCTAAGTGGCTACATATAGCGATTTACAATTTGATAACGACGACTTGGTGCTCGACAGTGCCGGCGAGCCGGTGCTGGTGGAAGATGCCGCCTGCATTACCCAAGATGTTAAACACTTGATACGCGACAGCGGCTTAATGGTGCAGATGATCGGCCAGCGCAATAGCGCGGTGGTGGATGATTTGGTGCTGCAGCTCACGCTGATGATTGAAGACGACGAACGGCTAGTCCCTGGCACGGTGAGCATTGAACAAAGCACCGCCGAAGTGTTTTTTATTAGTGCCGATACCTATGAGTTTGGCCCCATTTACCTGGAGGCGGGTTAAGCATGAGTGATATCAATTTTAAGCAGATTTTAAAAGATGCCGGCATGCCCACCACCCGCGAGGCGCTTAATGCGCAGTGGAAAACGGACGTGGTGGCCAGCGGCAGCACGATTAATAACGACAGTGCGTACAGCCCCTTTTGGAAGGTGATTAATGCCTTAATTACCCAACCGGCGCTGTGGTTGATTGAGTTTTTAGCCAATACGGTAATGCCGAATGCCTTTGTAAAGTACGCCAGCGGCACGTTTTTAGAGGTGCTGGCCGATGGGGTTAATTTAACCCGCAAAGGCGCGGTGGCGGCGCAGGGAGAGGTGACGTTTAGCCGTTCGAATGTTGGCCAAGGCGTGACTATTGCTGCAGGCACGCTTATTCAAACCGCCAGTTTAAATGGCGCGGTGTATCAGCTAATAACCACCGCCGAAGCCAGTTTTGACAGCGGCTTAAGTACCCTACGGGTGCCGGTGCAGGCGGTGGAGGCGGGCGAGGTGTTTAACTTGGCCGCCGGCTATTATTCAATTTTGCCCACACCCATTGCCAATATTAGCGCGGTAGAAAATACCGCCGATTGGCTGAGCTTACCCGGTGCGAATATTGAAACCGATGACGATTTACGCGCACGGGTGCGCAACCAGTTTGGATCATCCAGTGATTTCCATAGCGATGCGGTGTATACGGCGCTGATTAGCACCTTCCCCGGGGTGACGGTAGATGCTATTTGGTTTGAACACGATGCCCCGCGTGGCCCCGGCACGGCGAATGCGTTTGTGTTATTTGATTTTGCCGCACCGGTGAGCCAATACCTGGCCGATATTAATAAACACATTACTGACGATGGCCACCACGGCCACGGTGATGATTTGCTGGTGTTCCAAATGCCGGAACAAAACCAAGCCTTAACCGCCACGGTGTACCACGACAACACCCTACTAGCGGATGACATTACCGCGTTGCAAACACAGGTGGATGACTTTATTAGTGCAGCGTTTAGGGAAAACACCCTGTACAGCCCCAGCCAAACGTACCCACACAATCGGTTTAGTTTTAGCCGATTAGGGCAAGAACTGCACGCAGCGTTTAACGGGATTCATTCGGTTGATTTTAATTTAGACGACATTGTGAGCCAGCTTTGGGTGGCGCGCTTAAGCAGTTTAACGGTAACCATGCAGGCCACAGAATGATGACGTGCAGGGATGCACTAATATGCCCGAAGGAAATGCCCTTGGGTGCGCGGCGGCAGGATGACGTGCAGGGATGCACTAATGTCGCGATGGCAGGAGCCATTGAGCGACCCGAGGAGCGATGAAACATGATAGATATTAAACTGCCGTTTTGGCTAAGCGCCGATGAAACCGCCAAGTTAATAACGGCGGCTAAAACGTGGTGGGCACGGCTTGAGGCTATTTTAGTGTGGCCGCTGGGCCAGTTTGATGCGCTAACGTGTGAATTGGCGATGCTTAATTTGTTGGCATGGCAGCGCGATATTGACCGCTTTACCGATGAACCCGAAAGCCTGTACCGCTTACGGGTTAAACACGCGCTGATTAATGCACAAGATGCGGGCAGCAAGGCGGGCTTTATTGCTATTTTTGAACGCTTAGGTATTGGTTATGTGGAAATTGAAGAACGCACGGACCCGGTGGATTGGGATGTGATATTGCTGAATTTATCGGATTCGCAACTGGCGCAAAGCCCCGATTTACTGCAGCACATTATTCATAAATACGGCCGCACCTGCCGCCGGTACCAGTTAGTTGTTTTAACCCCCATTACCACCGGAGCGCAAATGCGCGCCACCGGGCATGTGTGGGATTTAGACGTGGCAAAAATTTAACAAAGGACAACAGATGGCTTTTATAACCATACTCGGTGAAAACCAATTAGCGGCAAAACAAGGCGCCGGGCAAACGCTCAATATGGCCAACTTTGTGCTGGCCAATATTGCAGGGCTAGGCGCAGAGCCTGCCGACAGAATTGAGGCCATGCCGGAGGCGGGCGATATAGTGGCGACCAAGGCCATTACAACATCGGGTTATGTGAATACTAACCAAGTGGTGTATTCCCTGGTGATGGATTCAGACGTGGGCGATTTTGATTTTAACTGGATTGGCTTGGTGGATGATGAGGGCGTGTTAATTGCCGCCACCTACGTGCCGACTATTTCTAAAACGGCGAATAATGGCGTGGTGCAGGGTAATAACTTGACCCGCAACTTTTTACTGGCGTACACCGGCATTACGGCCACCGCCGCCATTGCGGTGTCGGCTGAAACCTGGCAAATAGATTTTAATGCCCGCTTACACGGCATTGATGAGCGTGAACGCTTAAGTAACTTTGATATTTATGGCCACGCGGGTTTTTTTGGCACGGGCTTTAGTGTCGTGCAGCAAGGCAGCACGAGCACCTACGATATTTTACCCGGCATAGCTTATGTGGGCGGGGTGCGGGTAGACAGCCTAGCAACCCAAACCGCCACCATTGCCACCGCGGGTGCTATTTGGCTGGATGTGTCCCTGCAGGGTGATATATCGGATGTGAGCGCGGTGGCGCTGATTATTGCCGATGGCGCCGCGCATAACGATTACACCGATGGCTTGGGTTTTGAGCATTATGTGACAAAACTGGCCGATATTGCCGCCAATGGGAACGTCAGTGATCAGCGGGTTAGTGGTGAGCCCTTAGATGACCATTTAGCCGATGCGGACGCGCATTCGCAGTATTTAAAAAAATCCGACACGGTAAGCCAAGCCGCCGCCGAGGCGGGCACAGCAACCACGGTTAGGGCGTGGACCGCGTTGCGGGTTAAACAGGCCATTGATGCGTTAGTGAAAGCGGCCAGCGAAACGGTGGCGGGGCTGGTTAAACGCGCCACCCAAGCCGAGGTGGACGCGGGCGCGGATGATAGCCGTTACATTACGCCGTTAAAAATGCGGTTTGGTTTTTCAATTTCACTGGGCTCAAATGGCTATATCGTTTTCCCAACGTGGATGGGGGGGGTGATTTTACAGTGGGGCTACTCGTCAACAGGATCGCCGCCGATGGATGTTACTTTTAACTTAGCATTCCCGAATAACGTTTTTATTGCCCACGTCACTGATGTGGGGATAGCAAATGAATCACCATTTTCAGTCTCCGGGTTAAATCAGTCTGGCTTCACGATAAACCTAGCCGTTGGTGGCGGCATGTATTGGTTCGCAATAGGGCATTAAAAATGAAAAAAATAACATTAAAAACAAACGGCACTTTTGAGCATGTGTGGCTAACGGGAATACACACTATTCCCGCCTCTGCTATTGAGGTTAGTGACTCTGATTTTATGCTGCTATCGCAAAATGCGAACAGTAAACGATATGACATTACCGCCGGCGCGGTGGTGAATTATGTGGCCGCGTTTGATTGGGCGCAGGCTGTGTTGCAAAAACAAAGCACTATAAACAGTGCTTTTAGCGCCGCGCTGGATTCGATTACCCAACTCTATGCCCGGGAAGAAATAGACAGTTGGCCCACCCAAGAGGCCGAGGCCACCGCGTGGCTAAATGATAATAGCCAGCCTACGCCGCTAATTGATGCGATGGTGGCCAACCGGCCCAGTGTGGATAAGGCTGAATTAGTTAGCCGAATTTTAACCAACACGGCAAATTATAAGGCGGTTAGCGGGGTGGCGATGGGCAAAAAACAGGCGTTTGAAGATGTACTTTATGCCTTGCCAGGCACTGCCACGCAGGCCGATTTTGACGCCATTATTATCGTATTTTAAGGAGTTCAAATGACTGTATTATTGATTGTATTAGCGCTGTTGTTATTACCGTTTGTGCTGGTGGGCGCGGGTTTATTATTTAAACGCCCGATGGGGACCCGTACCTTTGCCAATGGCTTAACGATCCGTGATTACGAGCTACCCCCTTGCTTGCGCTGGCTGCATAACCCGGAGGATCATTTAACCGGTGATAAACGGGGCTGGTATTGGTGTGAGTACTTCCCTAATTGGGTGCCGGCTTGGTTCAAAATGCTGTGGTGGAGCGGCTGGCGTAACCCGTTTAATTATTTAAAGCGGGTGGTGATGGGCGTGGATATTCGCGATTACACGTTTCATAAATTATGCGGGCAGGATTATGTGCGTGATGATTTGCGCAGCACGGGGTTTCAAATTTTATACGCTAAACCTAAAAAGGGCGGCATGGTGCGGCCAATGTTGTATTGGGTGCGGCCATGGGGCAACAGCACCCGCGCCATTGTATGCCAATGGGGCTGGAAAATTAAGCTAGCCCACGGCGATGCAGAATATGACAACGAGTGGGATTATTTTAAGGGGCTAACCTTTGAGCCGCAGCTATTTAAGGATATTAGCTGATGCTGGCACGGTGGCACGATTTAACCCCGCAGCAACAGGCTAATTTTGGTAATGGCTGTGGGCCTGCTTGGTTGCCGGCGTTTATAACGAATTTTATATTCGGCTGGTTTTTTAGCGCCAGCTGCCGGCGGCATGATTTTGCTTATGGACGCGGGGGCAACGAGGCTGATCGTAAAGTAGCGGATGTGGGTTTTTTAACCGCGATGCTGGGCGATGTGGCGCGGGCAGCGGTGTTTTATAAGCCTTTTTTATGGCTGCTGGCGTGGGTTTTTTATGCGCTGGTGCGGTGGTTTGGCATACACCGTTTTAACCATGGACTGCCATTAAGTTTGGCTGATGTTTTGTTAATCGATGGGCAGGTGGTGAGCGTTAAATGAGCTGGCAAGCACTCACCTTAGCCCAGCCCAGCAGCAGCGCCCTTGCGTTAGACGGCGCGCTGAATGTGTTTGAGGTATCGCCCTTTAGTGCGGGTGTGGCCGAGGGCGATGGCTTAAACCGCTGGTTAAGTTTTCCCAATGCGGTGGCGGCGATTAAAGCGAAGCTCGCCGGCCAGCCGATTGAGGCGGTTTTTTGCGTGGGCGTTACGGCGGGCAATTTGGGCGATTTAGCCGTCCAAGCGGGGTTGTTAAATGGCGCATTTAACCTTAAGCAGTTGCAACAATGGCAACGCCATGCGGCTAATTTAGCGGCGCTGGAAAGTACTAAAATGCTGCTGAACGATAACGAGGCGGCATCCGGTGAGCTGGCGCTTAATGCCTTGCCAACGATTAAGACGGCGATGCAAAAGGCGCTGGATGTGCAAGGCATTGCCGATGCGGTGGCGTTAAAAGCCGCTAATCCGCTGGCTAATTTAAACAGTTTTGCAACCGCTGCGGCTGATTTTGCTGCGCAAGTTAATACCCCATTAAGCGAGCCGGCCGGTAGCCACGGTTGGCGATTTTATGCCGATAGCGATGTGCTAAACCAGTTAAGCCTGGGCCACCCAGGGGATGAATACAGTTATGCGGCGGTGTTGGTGTTTACTGGCAGCGCCAGCGAGTTAAATTATTTACGTGAATTAATGCCCTAGGAGGGCGCATGGCCTTATATTTAAACCAGCAGAAAATTAACGGCCAGCAGTTGAAGGTGGCGGTGGTACTGGCCTTGGCGAGTGAAGATTTAAGCGGCCAAAGCTCGTTTGCAGAGGCCGCCGAAACGGGCGATAAACCGAAGGCGATGACCGTATCGATGGTTATTCGCTACAAGCAAGCGGCTGATTTAACCGCGATGCTGGGCTTGGCTGAGGCGAAAGATTCAGTCGGCGAGCGGGTTATTTATAACGTGGTGAATGATACCGCGAGGGCGATGGGTATTCGCCGGGTGCGCTTTCAGGGCGATTTGAATGTGCGCGAAAACGATGGCAATCAGATGTGGAATGTGTCGTTTAAGTTGAGTGAAATGCGCTCGGTACCGGAAATTAAAGAGGCCAGAACGGCCCCGCAAGCGGTCACTGATCAACCCCCAACGGTGCCCACGGTAGCCGCCCAACAAGGTTTTGCTGGGGTGCTGGATTATGTGGCCAAGGCCACGGCACTGTAATGCGCTTAAATAGAACCTTAACCATTGATGGTACGGCTTTGCAGGTGGTGAATGAGAAGGTGCGCCTGCAGTTAAACGGCGCAGGCTCGGCCATTTTTACCGTGGTGGCCAGCAATATTAAGCTGCATAGCTTGGTGTTGTTTGATTTGGGTTATGCCAAACAAGCCGCCGCCCAGCGTTTTTTTATTGGTCTGGTGGTGAAGGTGAACCCGATTGGCAACAAACAAAGCAAGGTGTATTGCAAAGAATTAAGCCACGCCTTGTCGTTTAAATTGCCGTTGGATTTACGCCATGTGAGCTTAAAAGAGCTGCTGGCTAAAATAACCGAGCTAACCCGCTTGGAATTTGCCGTGCCGGATGAGCCCTATGCGAACACTAAAACGGCTAAGTTTTTTAATATTGGCAGTGGTGTTCAGGCGATTGAAGCCATTGCAAAAGTGTTTAAGGTGCCGGATTACCTGTGGCAGCAACAAGCGGGCACGGTGTATGTGGGCCGCTGGGCTGATTCACGCTGGGTAACGGTGGATGATTTGATCTTGCCCAATAAGCTGTTTGATAAACAGGGGCCTGATAATGCAACGCTGGCGGCTATTCCCCAATTACGCCCCGGCATTCGGGTGAATGGCCAACGCTTGCAATCGGTGACGTTTCAACAAAATACAATGGTGATCACATGGAACGCTTAATAAAAAAATTAGTGCTGAAGCTGTTTCCTGAGTTATCGGCGGGCTATCACTTGCCGATGTTTGGCGTGGTGGTGGCCGCACGAGAAACCCCCAACGAGGGCGATCTGTGCGAGGAATTTAGGCCACATTATGCGGTGGATGTGCAAGTGCTAACCGAACACGGCCAGCCGGATGCCGATTGGCCCTTATTGCGTGATGTGATATTAGCCGTGCCGGTGGCCGGTAATGAGCGCGGCCAGTTTTCATTCCCCGATGATGGCGCCTGGGTAGAGCTGGCGTTTGCCTACGGTTCACCGAATAGGCCATTTATTCGCAGTGTATTGCCGCATAATTTAACCTTGCCGCCGCTGGAACGGGGCGAACAACGCTGGCAGCATAATGCTAAATCGTATCAGCGGATTGATAAAAACGGCAACCAACAGCGCATTACTGATGGCGATATTGACGATAAAAGCCTGAACCGTTTAGTGCAGGCGATGCAATCGGTACGTGAATTTCATACCTCATTAAAAACCACTCAACAAAACGATAGCGAGATTATCGGCGCGATTAAACGCATAGAAGCCTATGGCGCTTTGGTGCTGCAATCGGGCGGGGTGATGGACCTATCGGCGGTGGATGATGTGCGGCTCACCAGCCTAAGCAAAAACTTACAAAAAGCGCCTAAAACGTGGCTGGGTTCGCAAAACGAAAACGTGCTGGGCTTGCTCAGCGAGCTGATGCAATTGGTGATTGATTTAACCGCCTTGTTGGCTAGCCATACCCATACCGGTGACGATGGAGGATCAACCAGTGCGCCACATCAAGCGGGCAGTATTACCGGCAATGGCAGCAGTGTTGGTGGTGTTAAGGGGCGGTTGGATGGGATTGCCGAGCCATGAGTGAGCCGTTAGCTGATATACGTTGTGGGGCGTGCAGTAAAAAGCTGGGCGCGGGCATTTTTATTAAGCTGGAGCTTAAGTGCCCACGCTGTAAAACAATTAATTTTTTGAGGGTCGAGAACCCCGAACCTGTACACCGCGAGTGTCGAACGATGGACGACACGCGTGACAAAATACCAACAAAAAAACCTAAGCCTTCACCACACCGATTGCCTGAGCCTGCTTAAAACCTTTAGCGATAATAGTATTGATTTAATTGCCACCGACCCGCCTTATTTTAAGGTGAAGGGCGAGGCCTGGGATAACCAGTGGAAAAACAAAACGGCCTTTTTTGCTTGGCTGGATGAAGTGCTGGCTGAATTTGCACGGGTGTTAAAGCCGGCCGGTTCGCTTTATTTGTTTGCGGGGCCGCATTTAGCCACCGAGGTGGAGGGCGTTATTGCCCGGCATTTTAAGGTGCTTAATCAAATTTTGTGGCGTAAGGAGAAGGGCCGGCACTTGGGCTGCAATAAAGAATCGCTGCGCCAATTCTTCCCGCAAACTGAGCATATTATTTTTGCCGAAAGCCGTAAAAAACCGCCGTTTATGTTTGAGCCTATTTTGGCTTATTTGGAGGGTGCAAGGCTGGCCGCCGGTGTTAGCCGTGCCCAGATCGATGCGGCCTGCGGTAAGCAAATGAGCGGCCATTGGTTTGGCCGTTCGCAATTTAGTATTCCCAGCGAGCAACATTATTTAACAATGGATGCGCTGTTTGGCGGGGTGTTAAAACCTTATTCGGTGTTTAAAAAAGACTTTGTTAGCTTGCGCGATGCCGGCAAAAACCACCGCCGCACCTTTAATGTCAGCAAAGAGGTACCGTTTACTAATGTGTGGGATTTTGCCACGGTGGCGTGGTACCAGGGAAAACACCCCTGCGAAAAACCACTCGATTTAATGGCGCATATTATTAACACCAGTTCCTTACCGGGTGATGTGGTGTTTGATGGTTTTGTGGGCAGTGGTTCCACCGCGCTGGCCTGCCAACAAACGGGCCGACGCTTTATTGGTTGCGAAATGGGCGAGGCCGAATTTGCGTTGGCGGTGGGGCGCTTAGCCGAGGTTGCTTAGCGCTTTATTGGATTTCTATATCGGCTAACAGCCATCGCTCGGCTTCGCTTGAGTAGTTAAGCAGGACCTTGGTGTTAGAACGAATCGTGCCGCCAAAGCTGTTTTGCGAGTCAACGTATGAGCTGACTAAAAACTGGCAATCGGCTACTTTGCTGAGTGTGCCGCCGCCGATGGGGAAGTCGGCGCTGGCCGGTGATTTTAAGTGTTTTTTAATATAGGTTTGGGCATAGCCTTTAGCGGATGAGCCGCTGCTGCATTCACGTTCGGCGGTAGCGGCTTTGTTGGCGGCAATCTCTTCGGGGCTGCTGCCACACGCATTCACCAGGACCACCACCAGTAGCACTAAAAAAACAACGCTGAAAAGCCCCTGTTTGCTGCTGATGGTGGGGTTTGTTTGACCACAATGCGGGCACTTACGAACACCCTGAGCGACTTCTTTTTTACACGTTTTACACGCGACCAACTTAGCCATAAATTCCCTTTAATACTGCGTAATTAAATAATCGAATACATTGTATACGTTTTTTATTGACAGCATAAATGCAATTGATTAACCTAGCGATACGTTAGCAAAATCTAACGGCGGGTCTGGAAACCTGTAAAATGACTATTGCGCACAAGCGCATGATAATGCGTTTTTTATTGCCAAAATTTTATGGTGGCGGTACGTGGGGAGCTTCGGCTCGCCGGTTTCATTAGCAATAGTCCTTCCGGTTTTCCAGCCTGCGTACTGCCATCACCCTTATCTGGAAATAAGGATGGTGGTTCTTTAACTCAAAAGGACTATTAACATGCTAAACCCAATCGACACCTCAAAATATACCCAAGCCGCCTTACGCAAATTGGCCCATCTACCGCCTAAACGTCTTTTTTTGGGCGCCGGCAGGATAGCCGCGATTAACCTACCCAGCGACACCCCTTTTATTGTCGAAATGGAAAGCGGTGCACTATTCAAATTAGGCGGACTTAACAAAGGCCAAGCCAGCCAGCTACCCAGCTTGCATCAACAACTCATCGGTCAGCGGATTGCTTTCAAGTTTCAAGGCGGCTTTAACGACTTAAATCAGCCCATCAACCCCATTTTTAATACATTGCTGTTAGCGGCTAATACCGGGGGCGTTCAGTGATCTCGCTTAGAGCACTTGCCAACCCCTTTATGTTCAACAATTTTCAGGTGCGAACAGCGGTCGATAATGACGATATCGTGTGGTTTTGCGGGCTGGATCTTTGCGCCGCCTTAGATATTGATAATACGCACAACGATAATACGCCCACCGAATGGAGTCGAATGAGCTTGCCGTGTAGTAGCGACGAACTGTCGCTGAAGTTTTTTAACGAAGCAGGCGCATATCGGTTAATATTTTCATCCAACAGGCCCAACGCCATTTCCTTGGCTGATTGGGTGTGCCGCGAGGTAGTACCAGTATTTCGCAATAATGGTTTCTTTGGAAAGATTAGCGCTAAGGACCGGGTGATTTACCTAGAAATTGTCGCAGATCTAACCAATAAACTAAACACCACTAATAATGCAATGTTGCATAAAATGCTTCAGGCCGAGCTACGCGACTGTTGCAATGTCATCGGACGCAAAATGCCGGACCTGACGTTACTGGGTAACGAGTACCCGTGAAAGTCGATAGGAATTGAGTAGCAATAGCACCTAATATTCGATAAGGAGTAACCGAATGACAACTATCAATGATGAGCAAGCACAAAACTTAAAAGAATCAATTTCGGCGTTAGAAGCCGCCACGGCAAGTATCGCATCAGGAATAGACGATAATCTGGTAACCGGTGATCAGGTATACAATTTGCTTTGGACAATCATTCATCGAATAAAAGAACGATCGATGTGCCCCGATCCGATAGTCAGTGAAACACCTGCGCATCAGCTAAGCAAAAAATAAATAAATAATCCAAACAGCAAAGCCAAACAGCAAAGCCAAACAGCAAAGGCCAAACAGCAAAGCCAAACAGCAAAGCCAAACAGCAAAGCCAAACAGCAAAGCCAAACAGCAAAGCCAAACAGCAAAGCCAAACAGCAAAGCCAAACAGCAAAGCCAAACAGCAAAGCGAAAAAACTAAATCAAAGAGGTAATCCGATCAAGTTAACCAGGGCCCGTCCCTGGTTTTTTTTACCCAAATTAGCGACTAATTGATAATCGTTAAAGGAAGTGGCTAATTGGTTTGAAAAAACCGTAGCCCTGGCACTATATAAGGCGGCTCTTTCAGTTATGGAAGAACCTTTAACATTGTAACACGCGAGTCAAGCCGCAGCACTGCCCAAATCCACCGACACAAAAAAAATATCCACCGAAAAAACACTCCTCCTCACCTGCGGGGCTTTTGCATTTTTTATGCGTTTTGAATTGTTTGTTGAAGCAGAGAGTATTGATCAAGCCGCAAAACACGTGGCCATTACGGAAATAACTTAATAAAAATAAACTTCGACGAATGAAGTTTATTTCCATCCGTCGAAGTAATTAACAACCTTTTAACAACCCTTTTACAGCTTGCTTTGTTGTTTTCCCTTTAATATCAAGGGTTTAAGTGGTGGAGACGGCGGGAATCGAACCCGCGTCCGCAAGCACTCCGCTCTTGGCTCTACATGTTTATCCTATAACTTTTAATTTAACTATTGGCTACCCGATAGGCTAGGAAGACCAA
>MAAB01029617.1_pt1 | contig 43963 bp, 37 predicted proteins | sample 1115991 | NCBI WGS metagenome assembly MAAB01 (sample SAMN04961124, study PRJNA320927) | seawater metagenome | isolation source: sample BD02T18 sea water enriched with oil for 18 days | place: USA:Gulf of Mexico | collected 2013-07-27 | reverse complement strand
AAAATACTATAGCCAGAACGCTTTCTAATATAAAACAAGCTGATAAAAAATAGTGACTGCAAACCATAGGTGTATTTAAGAAAACAAGTCCATTGAGCATTTATGCTTAATAGACTTGTTGCTATAAACTATATTTCATTTTAATGAAGCTAAGGCGGTATGTGCCCATAGTGAGATAGAAAGTTGAATTTAATTATCAGAAAACAAAAAAGCGACCACTCAAGAGTAAGCCGCTTTAATTCAATTATAGGTAGTTCTAACTTTATTCGTTGGTTTCCATCTTTATTTAGACGTTTCCAACTTTATTCAGAACCCACATCTATTTAATTTCAATAATCAATTACTCAACCGTCACAGATTTTGCTAAGTTTCGTGGCTGATCAACATCGGTACCTTTGATGATGGCGACGTAATATGACAATAATTGTAGTGGCAAGGTGTAAACAATCGGTGCGATGATTTCATCACAATGCGGTATGTTGATAACCTTCATCGTTTCATCACTTTCAAACTTAGCGTCATTAGCAGCAAATACATACATTAAACCACCACGGGCACGTACTTCTTCAACATTAGATTTTAGTTTTTCAATTAAATCATTCTGCGGAGCAACAACAATGACCGGCATTTCTGCGTCAATTAGTGCTAATGGGCCATGCTTGAGCTCACCTGCCGCATATGCTTCTGCATGAATGTAAGAGATCTCTTTTAACTTAAGCGCTCCTTCCATAGCAATAGGATATTGATCGCCACGGCCTAAAAATAACGCATGATGCTTATCGGCAAAGTCTTCCGCTAATGCTTCAATAGAAGGAGCCAAGGCAAGTACTTCATCTAATTTATTTGGCAAGGTCATTAAAGATTGAGCGATTTCGTTTTGCACTTGCTCTGACATACCATGATGCTGGCCAATGGCCAATGTCATCATCAATAATCCCGCGAGCTGTGTGGTAAAGGCTTTTGTTGATGCAACACCAATTTCAGCACCCGCTTTGGTCATAAAGGCTAAATCAGATTCACGAACCAATGAAGAACCAGCAACATTACAAATCACTAAACTGGCGCGATAACCTAGATCTTTCGCTAAACGTAAAGCAGCTAACGTATCAGCCGTTTCCCCTGATTGTGAAATAGTGACGATCATCGCATTTTTTGGCACATGCGATTTTCGGTACCTAAATTCACTGGCAATTTCAATATTACAAGAAACACCGGCTAATGATTCTAACCAATAACGCGCCACCATACCTGAGTGATAACTGGTACCACAGGCAATAATTTGCACATGTTCTATTTCTTTAAAAATATCATCTGCACCTTCGCCAAAGGTATTAATATCTAGGGTATTACCTATCAAACGACCTTCAAGAGTATTACGAATAGCGGTAGGTTGTTCATAGGTTTCTTTTAGCATGTAATGACGATATTCACCTTTGTCACCACTATCTTGGGCTACTTCACGCTCTTTTGCTTCACGCTCAACAGAAGCACCTTCTTTATCAAAAATAGTGACACTATGACGGGTAATTTCAGCAACATCACCTTCTTCAAGGAAAGAAAATTTACGCGTAACAGGTAACAAGGCCATCATATCTGAGGCAATAAAGTTTTCACCCAAACCGTAACCTATCACTAACGGGCTACCTGAACGGGCGACAACAATTCGTTCTGAATCTGCGCTGTCCATCACTACAGTGCCGTATGCACCGTCAAGTTGTACCACTGTTTTTTGCACAGCATTAATAAGGGAGTCGCTGCTTTTTAATTCATGATGGACTAAATGAGCAATTACTTCGGTATCAGTTTCTGAGACAAAAACATAACCTTCTGCTTTTAATTTAATTCTTAATGCTTGGTGATTTTCAATAATGCCATTGTGTACAACCGCAATATTGTCACTTGAAACATGAGGATGTGCATTGCTTTCACTCGGTGCACCATGTGTTGCCCAACGTGTATGCGCAATACCTGTGCCACCACTTAATGGCTCAACATTTAATGCATCAACCAGTTCTTGCACCTTTCCTAAACGGCGTGCACGGTTAAGCTGATGATCATTATCTATTATTGCGACCCCTGCAGAGTCATAACCTCGATACTCCAGACGCTTAAGTCCTTCTACCAAGATATCTGCTACATCACGTTGTGCTACTGCACCGACGATACCACACATAGCTTTGTCCTTTTTTTATGTTATTTGGCACAAATTAAATTTATGCCCTGATTGATAAGTTTACTTCTTACTTCAGACGCTAAATTATCATCGGTGATAAGAGTATGTATTTGTTGCCAAGGTATTTCTACATTTGGAATTTTTCGATTAATTTTATCTGATTCGATCATCACGATAACCTCACGTGATACTTCCGCCATCACTTGGCTTAAACCGAGTAATTCATTAAAGGTAGTTGTCCCTCGTTCAATATCAATACCGTCAGCACCAATAAATAACTGATCAAAGTCATAAGAGCGTAGAACACTTTCAGCCACTTTACCTTGGAAAGATTCTGAATGAGGATCCCATGTACCACCTGTCATTAATAAGGTCGGTTCATTTTCTAATGCTTGAATTTCTGAAGCAATCGTCAGTGAATTGGTCATCACTACTAAACCATTCTTTTGACCTAATTCTTTTACTAATGCAGAAGTAGTACTACCACTATCGAGAATAATGCGATTATGATCACGAATTAATGTTGCTGCTTGTTGAGCAATACTGAGCTTTCGTTTTGAAACTTTTTCACATTTAGGTTCGATAAGTTCAGAGGGTAAAAGAATAGCACCGCCATAACGGCGTAACAGTAAACCACTGTTTTCAAGGGCTGCAAGATCTTTTCTTATCGTGACTTCAGAGGTTTCGAATTTCTTAGCGAGTTGGTCAACACTCACTTCACCGAGAGTATTTAATTCCGTTATGATGATGTGTCGACGTTGTTTGGTATTTCTTTTTGACATAAGTTTCGATTCAACAAATTAAGTTTCGATTTAAAACTTAGCTATTTAATCAAAAGTTATATAAAAAAACAATGACAAATTACTTTATCATTGTTTTTTACAGTTTTATTTACTTATTTTTCTAACGTAATTTCATCCGTAGATATATAGAAAATACGCCAATTAACACTAATATATATATAGGTGGCTCTGGTATTTCCTCTACGTTTAAAGGGTCTCTTGCAAAAACAGAAATGTGAGAAATCCCTTTTCCGTAACTGCTAAGGTCAAATTCCCCCGTAAAGTTGTGGGGCGCACTTAAATCAAATATTGGATTTAGTGGATCAGGAGATAGACTATTTAAGATATTAAAATCAAAATCATAAACAGCAAATGAATTGGCAAATTTAAAAGTAAATGCCAAATGGTCAAAGAAACTATCACCAAAAACAGTAGTTTCTAATGCAGCAAGTAATCCTCCAGGGTCAAAAAAGTTTAAAGACCAACTGCCAGCATAACAGTCCGGACCATTAATCTGACCGCTATCACATGTAAAAACGATATCCATAAACAAATCTAAATCAACGCCAGCAGGATTTTCTAAATCAATGCCACCCACACCAGCACCTTCATCTTTCCCTAAATACACCCAACCAGGATCATCGAAAAGACCATCGTCATCAAGATTTTGGAGAGAGCTATCGGTGATAAAAGCACCACCATCAAAAAAAGGAAAGTCTTCACCATTCATATAACCATGATCTTCAAGACCAAAGTTATCACCACCATTAACGTTGTCATTGCCAACAAATAACCCTGCGCAATTTGTTGCCTCTATAGCTGGTGCAGGGGCTCCATAAACAGGATCCCCGCCTGCTACCTCTGCAGAAGTTATTGTAACATCACTGGTACTAAGACCATTACCGCCAACAGCTGCCGCTACATAACCATCATCACCAACAGTGCCAACAGGATTACAATAACCAATGACCGTTGCACTACTATTAAAGCTACTTATTAACAACAAAATAAATAAGAAGGTGCATTTTTTTAACGTATTCATATGCTACATCCTCCGTGTTCTTTTAAGTCCCGTTTTACAATAGTTAGTGATAATGCAAAATTTGTACCTTTGTCTAATTAGATAATTTATTCAATCATTTAGTTTTTTGCCGTTTTGACAGCTTTCTTGATCTGTAAAAAAAACCGACACTTTTTATGTTAATAACTAGGTATTTTTTTCGGGTCTTTTCCACGTGGTGATGTTTCTTTGCTTCGCACGTGCAACAGCTAGAGCATTTTCTTCAACGTCTTTAGCAATTGTTGATCCTGCGCCTGTTGTAGCCATATTCCCAATAGTAACAGGTGCCACTAAAGAAGAATTTGAACCAATAAATGCCCCGTCACCAATGGTAGTGGTAAATTTATTTACTCCATCATAATTACAGGTAATAGTGCCTGCACCAATATTCGCTTTTTTGCCAATAACTGCATTACCTAAATAGGATAGATGTCCAGCTTTTGAACCTTCACCTAAAGTAGTATTTTTCATTTCAACAAAATTGCCAACGTGTGCGTTACACTTTATTTCTGAGCCTGGGCGAATACGGGCAAATGGTCCTGCAGACGCTTGCTCACCAATAATAGACTCTTCAATAATGGTATTAGGTTTAATGATCGCACCTTTGCCAATTTGGCTATTAATGATAATGCAATTGGCACCTATTTTGGCGTTATCAGCAAGGGTTACATCACCTTCAAAAATACAATTTATATCAATCACTACCTCTTGGCCTACGGTAACGTTGCCACGAATATCAATGCGATTTGGATCACGTAAGGTTGCCCCTGCAATCATCAGCTCTTCAGCTTTCCGTAACTGATAGGCACGCTCTAAGTTGGCTAATTGCAAACGATTATTTGCACCTTCTACTTCTATTTCTGAATCAGGGTGTGCTGTAGCAATGGTTTTCCCTTCATTATGGCAAGCAGCAATAATGTCAGTGAGATAATATTCTCCTTGAGCGTTATCATTAGAAAGGTTGGCTAACCAACGTTTTAAATCACCACCATTAGCCAACAATATACCGGTATTACATTCCTTTATTGCTAACTGCTCAGCGCTTGCATCTTTTTGTTCAATAATACCTACAACTGTGCTGTTATCGCGAATTATTCGACCATAGCCTGTTGGATTTTGTAGAAATACCGTCAACAATGACATGCCATTGTCAGGTTTAGCTGCAATAAGCTTCTCTAACGTAGAGACTTTAGTTAATGGCACATCACCATAAAGTACTAAAACATCTTCATCATCTTTAATAAAAGGAGATGCCATATCAACCGCATGGCCTGTGCCTAACTGTTCAGTTTGTTCAACAAAGGTTAAATCATCACCAACCACTTGCGCTTTTAATACATCACCACCAAAGCCATAAACGACGTAGATATTTTCAGCATCAACTTGACGGGCTGCATCAATAACATGACTAACCATAGGTTTATCTGCGATAGGGTGAAGTACTTTAGGTAATGAAGAGCGCATACGAGTACCTTTACCCGCGGCAAGAATGACAACTGATAGAGACATAGTTATTCCATAGGTTTAATTATTGGGCGTCACAAGCGCCCAGTTATTTATCTATTTTACATTATTTATTGTGGAGTTAGAACGGGGGATAAATTCAAGCAATCATGATAATCACTATTTACAATATCGTTAGCTCAGAACCTCAATTAAGAATTTCAACACACTAGTTTGCAATGCAAATTGCTAAACGTCATCAACAAAAACCACAAAACCAAACCAAGGTGTTGATTTTATTATTGTTTATATGTGGCGCAAACATTGCTACTTAAACAACAACTAAGTTTATCTTCAATTTACTGGAGGCATACATGCCCATTCCAATGGAACCAATTATCGGTACAGGTACAGATGACACTATGACAGGCGATGGTAATGGCCAAGTAATATTAAGCCTTGGTGGGGATGATAACGTTGATGGAGGCTCAGGTGATGATGAAATCATTGGTGGCTCTGGTGATGACACCATTTTTGGCGGTGACGGCGATGATGTTATCAATGGTGGTGCTGGCTCACGTTATATGAGTTTAGATGATTTAACCATTACTGAATCGTACCAAGGGCAAATTGTTTTTGAAGGAGAAAGTGCAGGTTACAGAAATACCCTTGGTAGTTATGTGATCGATGCCAACGGCAATATTGTTGATGTTGTTTTTCATTTTCCTAATGCAAGTGCTAATGGTTCTGGAGGTAATTTAACGCCAGGTGTTAGTAGTAGTGCCATCAGTTTAGAAGCAGGACAGCGACTTGGCTTTTTTATTGTTGCCGATGGTTATGATGTTAATAACCAATATACTGGCTTAGACTTTTCTACCGGTAGCCTGCAGTTTAGAGACGGTGCAGGTAATTCCGCTAACGTTAGCGATTCAAACCCTAGCTTATGGTTTGTCGCCGCAGATGGCACAGAAACCCAAATACAACAAAACAATTATCATTCTAATAGTGGCCCAACCGGTGAATATAATCTTAACCCTGACGGCATCGAACATATTGTTGGGTTATTAACACCAAGTGCCGGCACGTTGCGCATCGGTTTTGAAGATTTGTTTAATGGTGGCGACATGGATTTTGATGACTGTGTATTAACCTTGTATTTAGGTGCAGTTAATACCGCTTCGGCTCCCCCGCCGCCAAATAGCCCTCCTGCAAACTTTAGTGATGACGATGAGCTGCATGGCGGTAATGGAGATGATGAAATTCATGGCAAGTCAGGAAACGACCTTATTTATGGTGAAAACGATAACGACACCATTTACAGTGGCTCAGGCGATGATATCTCTTATGGCGGCTCAGGCGATGACCATATCGAAGGTAACTCAGGCAATGACACCCTTTATGGTGATAGCGGTAGAGATAATATTATCGGTGGCTCAGGTAACGACACCATTTTTGGTGGCAGAAACACCGATACCATTGCTGGAAATTCTGGTGATGACATTATTTACGGCGAGTATGGCCATGACCAAATAGAAGGTGGCTCTGGCAATGACACCATCTATGGTGGTGCGGGACAAGACACCATCACAGGTAACTCAGGAAATGATGTTATCGAAGGTGGCTCAGGCAGCGATAACATTAACGGTGGCACGGGTAATGATGTTATTGATGGCGGATCTGAAAGAGACACCATCTTTGGTAGCCATGGTAATGATGTGATTTATGGTAACTCTGGCTGGGATATTCTCTCTGGTGGTCAAGGAGATGATTGGATTGACGGAGGTTCAGGTAAAGATACTTTACATGGTGATAACGGTAATGATGTTTTATACGGCGGTAGCAATAGAGACACCCTCAATGGTGGTAATGATGATGATGTTTTATATGGCGAAGGAGGGGTCGATAAACTTTATGGTGATGCTGGCAACGATTCACTCTTTGGTGGCAGCGGCAATGACATCATCAATGGTGGTGCTGGTAATGACTACTTAAGTGGTGGCTCAGGCCGAGATCGGATGGACGGCGGCTCAGGTAATGATTTTTTTGAATCTGGTGCTAGTAGAGATTATATTAATGGCGGTAGTGGTAACGATACTATTTCTTATGCTGCAACAGCCAGTGGTGTTCATATTGATCTACACAGAGGTCGTGCTACAGGCGGAGATTCAGATGGCCTTACTTCCATTGAAAATGCCATTGGCTCTGCTTTTAATGACGTTATTAAAGGTTCATCAGCCAACAATGTCTTAGAGGGTGGAGCTGGTAACGATACCCTTAGAGGATCAAGAGGAAATGATACCTTAACAGGAGGTTCTGGCAACGACATATTCACCTGGCTACAAAGTGATTTTGTTAATTTTCTAGATACAATAACTGACTTTAATAGTGCCTTAGACACATTACAGTTTGATATATCAACGGATCTTACCTTAGAAAATCTAAGTGAATGGCTCACCATCACGGAACAAAATGGCGATAGTATCATTCAGATCGATCTAGACGGCGCAGGTAATAATTATGCCTTTACCAACTACATCGTATTAGACAATACGATTAATCTCGATGCCAGCCAACTCAACATTGACTTAATAGGTTAACACCATGGAACTCTGGCAATCACTAAAGCGAGCAGCCATAAAGTCCTGCCTTCTGGTATGGTTGCTTAGCTTATTTATTTCACTGGCTAATCTAGCTATCCCGCTGTATACCTTGCAAATATTTGATCGGGTTTTACCCAGTAAGAGTAGCCAAACATTATTTATGTTACTGAGTGCAATAGTGATCTTAGGCATACTTCTCATTGGCAGTGAAAAAATTAGGCGGCAAGTAACCAACTACCTTGCTCATTATCTTGGTAATAAGGTTGAACCATTAATATTAAAAAACCAAATTGATGATATTCAACGTACCAAAGAACAAAGTGGTAAAAGCTTAACAAACTTACAAGCATTGCAGCAGTTCATTTGTAGTCCGATATTACTCGCAGCCATGGATGTCAGTTTATCTCCTTTGTTGATCGTAGCATTATTTTTTCTTCACCCATATTTTGGTTACAGTGTTCTGATCTGCAATACCTTGTTAATCATCTTATTAAGTTATCAACATCATAGTTTGAGTAAAACAGAGGGCCGTTATCAAAAGAGTGCTCAACAGCAATGGTATGATCAGCAGTCATTACTCAATAACGCCACAATTATCCGTTCTATGGGTATGGGTACAGACTGGTTAAATAGCCATCAAGCTCTTACCACTGACGTTTGCCAAAAACAGCATAGCTATCAACAGCATAATCACAACTTCCAATTATTCGCTATTCTTATCCGCTGGTGCTGCCAAATAACCGTTCCAACCATTGGTGCCTATTTATTGATCCAGCAACAAATTTCTCCTGGGGTAATGTTGGCCGCGTTAATGATCAGTATGCGCTGTATTATCCCCTTTGAAACACTGATAAATGGTTGGCAACTGCTACTAAAATCAAAAGAAATATTCAATGAATTAAAAGATTTATTTAATAGTTCACAAAGTGATCAACAGGTAAAGCCACTCACTCGATTACAAGGTTATATAGAAGTTAAAACATTAAAAATTCAGGATAAATCACAACAAAAGTTAATTTTGAATATTAATCATATACAAGCAGAGCCGGGGTCTTTTACCGCAGTAATAGGGCAAAATGGCGCAGGAAAAACATTATTTCTACAAAGCTTATTTAAAAATATTGCCAATATTAGTGGCGAAATATTATTTGATGGCATTAATATTACTTCAGTTGAGCAACAGTGGTTGGGCAAACAAATCGGTTACGTGCCACAAAATTTGTCATTGCCACGGGCAACCATAGAGGAGGTGATCTGCCAACATGAACAATGTAATAAAGATGCCGTGATCAAAGCAAGTAAAATGGCTGGCGTTCATCAGACCATACTTTCCTTACCACAAGGATATGACAGTATCCTGTCGGTAGAAACTAGCCAACTTTCACCGGGTATTTTACAACGTATTACCCTCGCCAGAGCATTATATCATCAGCCTAAAATCTTAATTTTTGATGAAGCTGACGCATATTTAGACAAATCAGGGAAAGATAATTACCTTAACTTAATTAACATTGCGACAAAGAGTGGTTGTACGGTTATTGCCGCAACTCAGTGCCAACAAATGTTAACGAAGGCAAATAAAATACTACTTATAGAGCAAGGAAAAGATAGCTTCTTTGGTACTTTCCCTCAATTTCAAGCGTTTGTTAATCAACTCAATCAACAACGCAAAGTCAGTAATTTATTCAATAATCAGTAGTACACGAGGGCTTATTTTATGACTGCTACGGTAAAAAGCTTCAATAATTATAAATTCAAAACCTTGCTGTTAATATTCTTTGTCATGGTTTTATTAACCGTGTGGGCTAATTTAGCACCAATATCTAGTGCTGCAATCGCTCAAGGACATCTTAGGTCTCATGGTTTTACTAAGAAAATACAACATCTCAAAGGAGGCATAGTAGAAAATATATTTGTCAAAGAAGGGCAAGTTGTCCAGCAAGGTGAAACTTTGATCCAATTGGCAACACAAAATACCCGTTTAGCCTTATCAGGTAAGTTAAATCAGCTATTACATACTCTCCTGCAACAAGTACATTTTCAAGCCATTATTAACAAACAACAAAATATTACCTTTTCTACCAAAATTCAAAATCTTATAACGGTACTCAATCAAAATAATAAGTTACAGCTTAGTCAGCAACAATTTCATAAATACTTAGAAATTGAACAAGAATTAACCCAAATATATCGTAACCAACTTGAGAAAGTATCAACGGCTATTTTAGGAAAACAGCAAGAACTGGCGAGTGTGCATAGCCAATTAAACTCTTTAGAAGATGAACATCAAAGTTATCAAAAGTTGGCTGGTGATGACTACCTTGCCAAACAAAAACTCCTGCCCATGGAGCGTGAATTATCCGCTTTACAAGCCAATGTTAGCCGTATTAGCACCAATATTTCCCAATATAAGTTAGAGAAAACTCAAGTCCATCTAACAGAAAAAAACCGGACTTCAAAAGAATTTCACTATCAACAACAACAATTAATGACCATAGAAGCCGAACTACCAACCTTGCTCAGTGATATTAACCAACTTAAACTAATCATTGAGCGCAGTACAATCAGCTCTCCTGTTACAGGCTTGGTCAATAACTTAACGATTCATTCTGTTCAAGGCACCATAGCTCCACAAGCAGTACTGATGGAAATAGTCCCCTCTAATGATAAATATGTTGTTGAGGTGATGTTAGCCCCTGATGATATAGAGAGCATTAAATTGGGCGCTAAAACACAAATCAGATTTACCGCTTATAACCAACGAAAATTTGATATGTTACCAGCACGAGTAAAACACATCTCCCCTGATAGGTTAATTGACCCAAAAGGTAATGCTTATTACCGTGTCGAATTAGCTTTTGACGAACAAACCACTCAAAACCTAGGAGCCATTACTTTATATTCTGGGATGGGTGCCGAAGCTTACATAGAAACAGGACAACAAACGTTATTTGATTATTTATTTCATTCTTTTTTACAGCAAAAGAACAAAGCATTTAGAGATATTTAATCCCAATTGAAATATAGAGCTACTTCTGTCGGTTGGGAAAATACCATGAGGTTGAAATAAAAAAGCGACTTTTACTTTTCAGTAATAAGTCGCTTTTTGATCACTAAAACTTAAGGTAAGTATTAGAGTGGCTTGTTATTTTTTGCTTGTTGCTTGAATTACACGTAATTGTGCAACAGCACGAGCTAACTCAGCGGCAGCTTCAGCGTAATTAACATCATCACCATGAGCGTTTAATTGCTCTTCAGCGCGTTGTTTCGCTTCTTCTGCTGCTTGTTCATCTAAATCGGCACCACGTACTGCAATATCTGCAAGTACAGTAACGTTATTAGGTTGAACTTCAAGCATACCGCCAGAAAGATAGATGATTTCTTCTTCACCACCTTTTTTGACGATCCTAGCCATACCAGGTTTTAGTGAGGTCAGCAAAGGTGCGTGACCAGGCATAATACCTAATTCACCTTCGCTACCTGTGATCTGTAATGATTCAATGCTACCCGAGAATAAACTCTCTTCAGCACTTACCACATTCAGATTTACAGAAAATATTGCCATGTTGACCTCCAAATAGGCGACTAACGTTACTTTACAGTAAGTAGTCGCCAGCCTTCATTACATGTTTTTAGCTTTTTCAGTTGCTTCTTCAATAGAACCAACCATGTAGAAAGCTTGCTCAGGTAAGTCATCATATTCACCCGCAAGAATACCTTTAAAGCCAGCAATAGTGTCTTTAAGTGATACGTACTTACCAGGAGAACCTGTGAATACTTCAGCAACGAAGAACGGTTGAGATAAGAAACGTTGGATCTTACGTGCACGATCTACCGCTTGTTTATCTTCTTCAGATAACTCATCCATACCTAAGATGGCGATGATATCTTTAAGTTCTTTGTAACGTTGTAATGTTGATTGAACACCACGAGCCGTTTCATAATGCTCAGTACCAACAACTAATGGATCTAATTGACGTGAAGTAGAGTCAAGTGGATCGATAGCTGGATAAATACCTTGTGAAGCAATATCACGACTTAGTACAACAGTTGCATCTAAGTGAGCAAAAGTTGTAGCTGGCGATGGATCGGTTAAATCATCCGCTGGTACGTATACCGCTTGAATAGAGGTGATTGAACCTTTCTTCGTTGAAGTAATACGTTCTTGAAGTACACCCATTTCTTCAGCAAGTGTTGGTTGATAACCAACTGCTGATGGCATACGACCTAACAATGCAGATACTTCAGTACCCGCAAGTGTATAACGGTAGATGTTATCAACGAAAAATAATACGTCACGACCTTCGTCACGGAATTTTTCAGCCATTGTCAAACCAGTAAAGGCAACACGTAAACGGTTTCCTGGAGGCTCGTTCATTTGACCGTAAACAAGCGATACTTTATCAAGTACGTTTGAATCGTTCATTTCATGGTAGAAATCGTTACCTTCACGAGTACGCTCACCTACACCAGCAAATACTGAGTAGCCGCTATGCTCGATCGCGATGTTACGTATAAGTTCCATCATGTTAACGGTTTTACCAACACCAGCACCACCAAATAAACCAACTTTACCACCCTTAGCGAATGGACATACTAAATCGATTACTTTGATACCAGTTTCTAATAGCTCATTAGACATCGCTTGCTCAGCATAGGCTGGAGCTTCACGGTGAATTGACCATCTTTCTTCTTCGCCGATTGGGCCAGCTTCATCGATAGGCTCACCCAATACGTTCATGATGCGACCCAAAGTTGATGTACCTACTGGTACTTGGATGTTATCACCTGTGTTTACTACGTTCAGTCCACGACGCAAACCATCTGAAGAACCCATAGCGATAGTACGAACTACGCCACCACCAAGTTGCTGTTGTACTTCTAGTACTAAGCCACTAAGGTCACCTTCGGTTATATTTAATGCGTCATATACCTGAGGTACAGCATCTTGTGGGAATTCTACATCCACAACTGCGCCAATGATTTGGACGACTTTACCTGTACTCATGTTTAATCCTCTAATCTGTGCTCTTATTTACTAAAAAATAAATCAAGAACCTTTGCCTATATGGACATAGGTACTTAGGTTCTGTCTGGAACCTAGAACCTGTGCCTTATACCGCTGCTGCACCTGCACAAATTTCACCCAATTCTTGAGTAATACTTGCTTGACGAGCTTTGTTATATACCAATTGTAAATCATCAATTAAGTCACCCGCATTATCAGTTGCAGATTTCATTGCAACCATACGAGCGGCTTGTTCACATGCGAGGTTTTCAACCACACCTTGATATACTTGAGATTCTGTATAACGAACCAATAACTGTTCAAGTAAAACTTGAGCATCAGGTTCATATAAATAATCCCAGCGATGCTTAATAGCGTCATCATCTGACTTAGGCAAAGGTAAAAGTTGATCGATTGTCGGTTTTTGCGTCATGGTATTAACAAATTTGTTATATACAATGAACAATCTGTCTATCTGACCATCGTCATAGGCTTTTAACATTACCTGCACACTACCGATTAAATCAGTAAGTGAAGGATTGTCGCCTAATCCTGAAATTTGTGAAACGACTTTAGCGCCCATATTATTGAAAAATGATGTAGCTTTAGAACCAACTACAGCAAATTCAACTTCAGCGCCTTCTGATTGCCATTTACCAGCATCAGCAAGTACTTGTTTAAATAAGTTAATATTTAAACCACCACACAAACCTCGGTCTGTAGATACAACAATATAACCTACACGCTTAGCTTCACGTTCTTCCATATATGGATGACGATATTCTAAATTACCAAGCGCGATGTGACCGATCACATTTCGCATATTTTCAGCGTATGGACGAGATGCAGCCATGCTATCTTGCGCTTTGCGCATTTTACTAGCTGCAACCATTTCCATCGCGCTGGTGATTTTCTGTGTATTTTTTACACTTCCAATCTTTGATTTAATCTCTTTACCACCAGCCATGACTATTCTCCCCGAAAAGGTTAACTAAATTACCAAGTTTGGGTAGCTTTGAAAGCTTCAATAGCTTTCGCTAAACCAGACTCGATATCTTTGTTATAGTCGCCTTTTTCGTTGATAGTAGCCATCAACTCAGCGTGGTCATTGTTTACGTATGAACGTAATGCATCTTCAAAATCAACAACTTTGTTGATATCAACATCGTTTAAAAAGCCTTTTTCTGCGGCAAATAACGATACTGCTGTTTCAGCAATTGACAATGGGCTGTATTGCTTTTGCTTCATTAACTCAGTTACACGTTGACCATGCTCTAATTGAGCACGAGTCGCGTCATCTAAGTCTGATGCAAATTGAGCAAATGCGGCTAATTCGGCATATTGTGCTAATGCTAAACGGATACCACCACCAAGTTTCTTGATGATTTTCGTTTGAGCAGCACCACCAACACGTGATACAGAGATACCAGCGTTAACTGCAGGACGAATACCTGAGTTAAATAGGTTAGATTCTAAGAAAATCTGACCATCGGTAATTGAGATTACGTTAGTTGGAACAAATGCTGATACATCACCCGCTTGTGTTTCAATAATTGGTAATGCTGTTAAAGAACCTGTTTTGCCTTTAACTTCACCATTAGTGAAACGTTCAACGTATGCTTCGTTTACACGAGCAGCACGTTCTAATAAACGCGAATGAAGATAGAAAACGTCACCTGGGTATGCTTCACGGCCTGGCGGACGACGTAAAAGTAATGAAATTTGACGGTAAGCAACAGCTTGCTTAGACAAATCATCATATACGATTAGTGCATCTTCACCGCGGTCACGGAAGTATTCACCCATAGTACAACCAGAATAAGCTGATAAGTACTGTAAAGCAGCAGCTTCAGAAGCAGAGGCAACAACAACGATAGTATTCTCTAACGCGCCGTGCTCTTCTAAACTACGAACTAAGTTCGCAACAGTAGAAGCTTTCTGACCGATTGCTACGTATACACACTTAATACCAGTGTTTTTCTGGTTAATAATGGCATCTAATGCGATCGCTGATTTACCAATTTGACGGTCACCGATGATTAATTCACGTTGACCACGACCAATTGGGATCATTGAATCGATTGATTTAATACCAGTTTGCACTGGTTGATCAACAGATTTACGATCGATAACACCAGGAGCTACTACTTCAACAGGAGCAAAACCATCATTTTCGATTGGTCCCTTTCCGTCAATAGGCTCACCTAAAGTGTTTACAACACGGCCTAATAAGCCACGTCCTACTGGTACTTCTAAAATACGACCAGTACATTTAACTTTTACGCCTTCAGCTAGATCCGCGTAAGGGCCCATAACTACCGCACCGACCGAATCACGGTCAAGGTTCAACGCTATTGCGAAGCGGTTGCCAGGAAGTTCGATCATTTCGCCTTGCATTACATCAGCAAGACCATGGATGCGAATAATACCATCTGTTACAGAAACGATAGTACCTTCGTTACGAGCTTCACTAACTACGTCAAACTGTTCAATACGATTTTTGATCAGTTCAGCGATTTCAGTGGAATTCAGTTGCATACTCTATTCCCCGTTAGGATTGTAATGTTGTTGCTAAACGGTTCAATTTACCTCTAATAGAACCATCTATAACCATGTCACCAGCTTTAATTATCAAGCCAGAAACGACGTTTTTATCAACACTACAATTGAGTTTTACTTTTCTTGCCAAACGCTTTTCAAGCGCGGCGCCAATTACTTTCTGTTGTGCTACTTTTAGTTTCACAGCAGAGGTAATATCCACATCTATTAATTGCTCATGTTCAGCTTTTAATTCGCTAAATTGAGTTAATACCTGTGGTAGCACCAACAAACGTTGATTTTCAGCCATCACTTTAATTAAGTTTTGGCCATTGCTATCTAATTGAACGTCACAAACTTTTAAAAATAGTTCAGTCGCTTGTTCAACAGAGACACCACCAGATAAATATTCTGTAATGGTGACATCTTTTGAAACTTCAGCAGCAAATACTAGCATTTCATGCCAAGTATCAATTGCTTTAGCTTCAACAGCAAAATCGAACGCAGCTTTAGCATAGGGACGAGCGACGGTTGTCAATTCAGACATTAGGTCATTCCTCTCTTAAAGTTCAGCTACAAGTTTATCTAAAATGTCGCTATGTGCAGCGGCATCAATTGAACGCTCGAGAATTTTCTCAGCACCAGCGACCGCAAGAACAGCCACTTGTTGGCGTAATTCTTCACGAGCTTGGTTACGTTCCGTTTCTATTTCTGCATGACCTGCAGCTAAGATTTTTTCTTTCTCAGCTTGTGCTTTATCAGCAGCTTCTTCAACTATTTGTGCTTCGCGTTTTTTTGCAGCTTCAATGATTCCAGCTGCTTGCGCTTTAGCTTCTTTTAGTTGTGCAGTCGCTTTATCTTGAGCAAGCTCAAGATCTTTTGCAGCACGGTCTGAAGCAGCAAGGCCGTCAGCAATAGTTGCTTGACGAGCTTCGATAGCACCCATAATAGGTGGCCATACAAACTTCATGCAAAAAATTACGAATACGACAAATGCGATTAATTCACCAATAATCGTGGCATTAATATTCATTTGTGTACCTCCTATAAATTATTCGTTAATAAATAAAGTTAAAAAATTAACCAATTTTAACGAATAAAATGTAAAGACCCATCGCTACACCGATCATCGCGATAGCATCGATAAGACCCGCTACGATGAACATTTTAACTTGTAGTTGTGGCGCTAATTCAGGTTGACGAGCAGCAGATTCTAAGAATTTACCACCTAATAAACCAAAACCAATTGCAGTACCAAGGGCACCAAAGCCGATTAGTAATGCCGCAGCAATATACATTAAGCCTACGTTTTCCATTTTTATCTCCGATATTTAAAGTAAAGTTTAAAGTTGAAATTTTTATTTCGGGCTTCCTGCCCTGAACCCTTCGGGCCGGCTTATGCCGTGCTAACTTAATCCCGAAAAGTTAGTATTCTAGGCGTCCTGCCTGCCACCATAAATGGCAAGCTGACGCAGAGCTAATTTTTTCCAGAAAAATTAGTGATCTTCGTGAGCTAAACTAAGATAAACAATAGTTAGCATCATAAAAATAAACGCTTGTAATGGGATAACCAACAAGTGAAATGCTGCCCATATAAAGTGAACTGGCAATTGGAATAAACCAAGAGTCGCAATCAATAAGAATATCAACTCACCTGCATATAAGTTACCAAACAAACGTAACGATAATGCTAAAGGACGAGCTAGTAAGGTGACTACTTCAAGTAAAAAGTTCACTGGATATAATGACCAATGTCCAAAAGGCTGACCATAAAGCTCTTTCATGAACCCGCCAACACCTTTCACTTTAATTGAATAGTATATAATTAAGAAAAACACTCCGCCCGCTAAAGCAAACGTCATATTAGGATCAGTGGTTGGCACTGGTTTCATATAAATATGAGCCATATCAATGCCCGAAACTAGACTGATAAGCCAAGGTAATAAATCAACCGGCACCCAATCCATGGCATTCATTAATAGTACCCAGACAAAGATGGTCAATGCTAAAGGTGCAATAACCGCATTTTTACCGTGAAAAGTGCCTTTAACACTATCATCGACAAAGCCAACGACCAATTCTACCGCACATTGCAATTTCCCAGGCACGCCTGTGGTTGCTTTTTTAGCGACAGAACGAAAGATAGTCAAAAATACCAAGCCTAAAAACACCGACCAGCCTAACGTATCAAGATTCCAGGTCCAAAAACCTTCGCCGACAGTTAAATTGGTTAAATGATGTGTAATATATGCTTGGCTGGTTAATGTTTCAGAAGCAGCAGCTGCAGACATATTAATTTCCTAATGATTAAAGTTTAAAATTTCTAATGTTTTATAAAAAATGGTGTTAATAATGGCAGAGCCACTACTAAACAAAAACTTGTGAAAAAAGGTACCGGCAGTATCGCTAAATATTTGAAGGCTAGCGCAGTTAAAATGGCCGTTAATACAATTTTCATTTTTTCGCCACTGTAAAAAGATGCCATCACCTTTTCTGACGAACGTGCTCCTGCATATCTAAAAGCTTTCAAAGCAAAAAATAGTGCGGGAATTATTGTTACAGCACCACCTGCTAAAGCAGATATTGCGTAATCAATCCCAAAAACCGAATAAACGATTGTTGCTAGCAGAATAACCGCTATTAACATCGCTAAAATTTGTCTGAAAGCAAAGCGCTTGCCTACCTTAGTTAGTTCATTATTACTCATGGAACCTCTAAGATAGTTCAACGAAACATTTCGTAGTGCAGTGACTTTTTTAAAGTGATTACTTTAACTTTAAAAAAGTCGACGCAAGTATACTTAATTGCACCGTGAATGCAACAAAAGAGGGCGCTAGTTGCCCTCTTTATGTGCGATTAATGGGTAATAATTGAATTCAATAAGATGATTATTTAAAAAGAGCCAAAACGAGCAACAATACCATCTAACTCTTCTAGGTTGGTATAGGATATAACAAGCTTGCCCTTACCCTTGGTATTGTGGCTAATACTGACATTTGAACCTAATTTTTCTGACAAACTTTGTTCTAATGATTTGGTATCTGGATCTTTTACTTTTACTTCTTTCTCTTTTGCTGGCTCTTGGATTTTTTTAATTAATGCTTCAGTTTCACGGACATTTAATTCTTTAGCCACGACCGAGCGAGCTGTGATGGTTTGTTCATCATTTTGCAATGCAAGTAGGGCACGAGCATGGCCCATTTCAATGTCGCCGTGTTCAAGTAATGTTTTTACTTCATCATTGAGATTATTTAAACGAAGTAAATTGGTTACTGTCGTACGTGACTTACCTACGGCATCAGCGACTTCTTGGTGGGTTAATTCAAATTCAGTTAATAAACGTTCTAACGCTATTGCTTCTTCCATCGCATTAAGGTCTTCACGTTGAATATTTTCAATTAAAGCGATTGCGACTGCAGCTTCATCTGGCACGTCTTTTATTAGGCAAGGAACGAGATCTAATTCAGCAAGTTGTGCTGCTCGCCAACGACGCTCACCGGCGATAATTTCGTAACTATTTATCCCCAGAGGACGAACAACGATAGGTTGAATGATGCCTTGAGATTTTATCGAGCTTGATAATTCATCTAACGCTTCTGCAGACATGTCTTTACGAGGTTGATATTTACCCGGTTGAAGTTGTTCTATTGGAAGCTTTTGTAGTTCACTTTGATTATTAGGGTTAGTTTCAGCAGTTGGTGCCGACTCTTGGTCATATCCTTCTTTCCTAGGCGCATTTGTTAGTAATGCATCTAGACCTCGACCAAGTCCTCTACGTTTAGAAGGGCTCATAAATTTCCTTGCTGTTTAAATGGGTACTAAATACTTTTTAAGTTCGATTTTTGTTGTTCTACTTTACGTAACATTTCACCCGCTAAAGCTAAATATGCTTTTGCTCCAGTCGATGATTTATCATAATACATTACCGGTGCACCAAAACTTGGTGCTTCGGCTAATCTAACATTCCTAGGAATTACCGTACGATAAACCTTATCACCAAAATGACGCTTTAATTGTTCCGATACATCGTTAGCTAGGCGATTGCGAGGATCGTACATAGTTCGAAGTATGCCTTCAATATGCAAATCACCATTAACCACAGATGTTAATTGTGAAATGGTATCCATTAATGCAGTTAATCCCTCTAAGGCATAATATTCACATTGCATCGGCACCAACACAGAATCCGCAGCTGTCATGGCATTAACCGTTAACATATTTAAGGAAGGCGGGCAGTCAATAATAATATATTCATAACTATTTTTAATGGGTGCTAAAGCATTTTTTAAACGCTGTTCGCGGGCATATACTTCCATTAACTTTATTTCTGCTGCCGTGACATCAGCATTAGCAGCAATAAGATCGTAGACACCTTCAGTATTCTTTGTGACAACTTGTTCAAATGGAAGTTGGTCAACTAGCAATTCATAACACGTAGCAGGTACTTCGTATTTATCTACACCACTGCCCATGGTGGCATTACCTTGAGGATCGAGATCAACTAATAAAACTTTACGTTTAGTTGCAGCCAATGATGCAGCTAAATTTACTGCTGTAGTGGTTTTTCCTACCCCACCTTTTTGGTTTGCAACCGCAATAATTTTTCCCACTAGAACCTCAACGATTTATTGTTATTAGTTTTTTTTAAGCTCTATTACATGCCTTTCACCAACAAGGTTAGGAACAGTAATCGAATGGCTTTTTATCAATGATACATCATTTGGTAATTGATTTAATTCATCTTTTGGATATTGGCCTTTTAATGCAAAAAAACGACCGTTCTGATCAATTAAATGTTTGCACCAAGTAACCATATCTTCAAGAGAAGCAAATGCTCTACTCAGTACACCATCAAATAATACTTCTGGCTGATATTTTTCAACACGAGAAAGTAAGGGTGTAACATTATCAAGTTTCAACTGAAATACAACTTGTCTAAGAAAAGTAATACGTTTTCCTAAGCTATCAAGTAAAACAAATTGTTTTTCCGGAAATAATATTGCTAGCGGTATACCCGGTAATCCTGGACCTGTGCCAACATCAATAAATGAATTACCCGTTAATAGATGTCCTACAGTTAAACTATCCATAATATGTTTAATTAACATTTCACTAGGATCACGCACCGACGTTAAGTTGTATGCTTTATTCCATTTAATTAATAATTCAACATACTGTATAAGTTGTGATATTTGACTTTCACTTATTGATATTTCTGATTTTTCAATCAATGACGTTAATTCAGTCGTTAATGACATATATTTCAATTTACCTAAGGTGATTAACTATGCAGACTTTCTTAATAAGCCATGTTTTTTCAAATAAACCAGCAATAATGAAATAGCTGCCGGGGTTATTCCTGAGATTCGAGAGGCTTTACCAAGGGATTCTGGTTTAGCATCGGTAAGTTTTGCTACCACTTCATTTGATAATCCAGATATTTGGCTGTAATTAAAATCATGTGGGATCATGGTGTCTTCATGACGTTTTTTCTTCGCTATTTCTTCAAGTTGACGATCAATATAGCCAGCATATTTAATTTGAATTTCAACTTGTTCCGCTGCTTGTTTATCTTTTAATGCTGGACCAATACCTTCAATTTCCATTAAGTCATGGTAACGTACTTCGGGACGACGGATTAAATCTTCTAAGCTATTTTCTCGGCTAATAGCATTTTTTAGCAGTGGATTAATTTTTTCAGCAATAGGATGATCTTTTTGGATCCATTTTGATTTTAAACGTTGACGTTCAAGTTCAATATTCTCCATTTTTTCATTAAATCTACGCCAGCGTTTTTCATCCACTAAACCTAATTTATAGCCTTGTTCTGTTAAACGGATATCGGCATTATCTTCTCGTAATAACAAACGGTATTCTGCACGCGAGGTAAACATTCGATACGGTTCTTTGGTACCTAGCGTAGCTAAATCATCTACCAATACCCCCATATACGCTTGATCTCTACCAAGAATCAATTCTTCTTTGCCTTGTATTCTTGCTGCGGCATTGGTAGCCGCAATTAACCCTTGAGCACCAGCTTCTTCATAGCCAGTGGTACCATTTATTTGACCAGCAAAATACAAATTACTAATCAACTTACTTTCTAAGGTTTGTTTTAAATCGCGAGGATCAAAAAAGTCATATTCAATAGCGTAACCAGGACGAGTAATGTGAGCATTTTCAAAACCGACAATAGACCTTACCAAGTCCATCTGCACGTCAAAAGGTAAGCTTGTTGAGATGCCATTGGGATAAATTTCATGCGTTGTTAACCCCTCAGGTTCAACAAAGATCTGATGTGAATTTTTTTCTGAGAAGCGATGTATTTTATCTTCAATAGAAGGACAGTAGCGAGGGCCAATGCCTTCGATAACGCCAGTATACATCGGAGATCTATCTAATCCGTTACGGATAATATCATGAGTTTTTTCGTTGGTATGGGTGATAAAACAAGAAACTTGTTTTGGGTGATCTTCAGAAGATCCTAAAAATGAAAAAACTGGACGAGGATCATCTCCAGGTTGTTCTTCCATCACTGAAAAATCAAGGCTTCTAGCATCTAAACGAGGAGGTGTACCCGTTTTTAAACGATCTATTCTAAAGGGTAAATCTTTTAATTTATTGGCTAAATTAACACTGGCTGGATCACCCGCTCGGCCACCTTGATAATTATTTAAACCAATATGAATCTGCCCTGCAAGGAAAGTACCTACGGTTAACACCACTGATTTCGCTTTAAATTTCAGACCCATTTGAGTGGAAACACCAATGATCTTATCATTTTCTAAAATAAGATCATCACAGGGTTGTTGAAAGATGGTTAAATTCTGTTGGTTCTCTAAAAAACTTCTTACAAATGAACGATATAACGAACGATCTGCTTGAGCTCTAGTCGCTCTAACAGCAGGGCCTTTGCTCGCATTTAAAGTTCTAAATTGAATAGCTGCATGATCCGTTGCTGTGGCCATTAAACCACCTAAAGCATCAATTTCTTTGACAAGATGTCCTTTACCAATACCACCAATAGCTGGATTGCACGACATTTGACCTAATGTATCAATGTTATGTGTCAGTAAAAGTGTCTTACAACCCATACGTGCTGAGGCTAATGCGGCTTCTGTACCTGCATGTCCACCACCAACAACAATGACCTCATATGAGTCTTGATACCACATAAAAATTAAGCCTTAAAAACTATTTCAAAATAAAAGGGCACGTATTTTAACTTTTTTTACGCATAAGTGAAACGATCATTTGATGAAAAAGATCAGGTGTAGATCGTTTAATAATATATAAGATCTTTAAAGAGATCTTATTATTATTACTTATTAGTAAACCGTTTTTCTGTGGATAAGCACTTTTTTCTTATATTTTTCATGAAGCTAGAAAGGATCATTTGCTGTGATCAAACTTTGATCAACATAAGAATAAGCACTGATCAAAACAGCGTTTTATCCACAGGTCATATTTTATTATTTTTTATAAACTGGAAAATAACGGTTAATTAAGAGTTTATTTTATTTTTATCCACAATAGGTGGTGTTTATCTGGTTTTGTTGTTAATAACTATTGGGTAAGTTATTTATAATTGATCTTTGTTAGCTAAAAGCCATGCTTGGCTTTCAAGTTCAGGATCTATATCTTGTTGCATATCTAGTGTTTTTATTACAACAATCTCCTTGCAACCTTTTGTTATTAATAACTTTGTTAAGTTTTTTGCAGCATAACAAAAAGTATCGTAACTGGTATCACCAACGCCGATCACTAAGAATTTAACTGAAGATAGATCGTTTTCAGTGTTAGTTAAGTTATCAACAAACGATAGAATGTTATCAGGGTAATCACCTGCTCCATGGGTTGAGGTACAAATTAGCCATGTTTGATCTTTACTTGGTATTTGTGAAAAATCAGGTAATAAATGTAATTTCGTCTGGTGATTTAGTGACTCTAAAGTTTCTTGGCAAGCTTCAGCAACATATTCTGTTCCACCTAACATACTGCCAACAATTATTTGAAATGAGCTCATATTTGTCTTTTTCTCTTAACTATTTATTATTTACCAATACAAAATGATGAAAAAATTTGTCCTAATAAGTCATCGTTAGTAAATTCACCTGTTATTTGATTCAAGGCTTGTTGGCAAAGACGCAATTCTTCGGCAAGTATTTCACCAGCCACGTAAGTTTCTAATTGATCAAGTCCGGTAATTAAATGAGTATGTGCTTGTTCTAAGGCGACGAGGTGACGACGACGAGCCATAAAACCACCTTCGAGATTACTTTGGTAACCCATTATTGCTTTTAAATGTTCTTTTAATGCATCTAAGCCACAACCTGTCTTGGCAGACAATGTTATGCTTGGTTGTTCAGTATTGTTGTTATAACCGGTGGAGACTTGCTTGATATCTGCTTTGTTTTTTATAATGGTTAAGCCAATGTCTTTTGGTAATTTATCGAAAAACTCCGGCCAAATATCTTTTGGATCTTCTTGATTATCATTGCTAGCATCAATCATTAATAAGACCCGATCCGCTTGGTTTATTTCATTCCATGCTCGTTCAATGCCTATTTGTTCAACTTTATCAGCGCTCTCTCTAAGCCCTGCAGTATCAATAATATGTAAAGGCATACCATCAATATTAATTTGCTCTGTTAATACGTCTCTGGTTGTTCCTGCAATGTCTGTGACTATTGCACTTTCCTTACCACTTAATGCATTTAATAGACTCGATTTACCGGCATTTGGTCGACCTGCTATTACTACCCGCATTCCTTCTCTGATAATACTGCCTTGTTGTGCTTGTTGCTGAACGCCTTCGACTTGATTGATGATTTTTTTAAGATCATTGACTATTTTTTTATCGGCGAGAAAATCTATTTCTTCTTCAGGAAAGTCTATTGCTGCTTCAACATACATCCTTAAATGTATGGTGCTTTCAACCATCTGATGAACAAGTTTTGAAAAGTCACCTTGTAGGGAGTGCAACGCGCAACGCGCTGCTTGTTCTGAACTGGAGTTAATTAAATCAGCAATAGCTTCTGCTTGGGTAAGATCAAGTTTATCGTTGATAAACGCCTGTTCACTAAATTCACCGGGTTTGGCCATTCTTACATTATTTAAGGAAATAATTTCTTTAAGCAACATATCTAAAATAACGGGACCTCCATGACCTTGCAATTCAAGTACGTCTTCACCGGTGAACGAATTAGGTCCTTTAAAGAAAAGAGCTATGCCTTGATCTAAAGGCTGTTGAGATAAACTATTAAAAGTTAAATATTCAGCTTTTCTTAATTCAGGTACTTTTCCTAAAATAGCTTGAGCAACATTTTTAACCTCAGGCCCTGAAATCCTAATAATACCTACTCCCCCTCGACCAGGCGGGGTCGCTTGTGCTGCGATGGTTTCTGTTGTTGAAGGGAATTCAGTGTTTTTGTTCATCAATAATCCAAAAAAGCAAAAATGCGTTCAATGGCGACATTATAAACGTTTAATTAGAATGAGGGTAATAGGGGAGTTAGGTTATTGTAATTTAGTATACATTTGAACATCGTCACTCTTTCACATCCATGTGATTGTGAACCCCGTTCATCCTGAACATCGTCACTCTTTGCCATCCATGGCATCGCGACATACCGTTCATCCTGAACATAAAAAGCCAGCTAATAATAGCTGGCTTTTAAATACTAACTTGAAATTAGCAGTTATTTATTTTTTGCTTTCTCGATGCCTGAAAAGATGATCTTCATTTGCACTATTGAGATTAAATTACTGACTAACCAGTATAAAACTAGCCCTGATGGGAACCAGAAAAAGAACACAGTAAACATTACCGGCATATACTGCATTATTTTTTGCTGCATTGGATCTTGTATTGTCATTGGCTGCATCTTTTGCATGACAAACATACTGACACCCATTAACAGTGGTAATATGTAGAATGGATCTTGTGCTGATAAATCTTGTAACCATAAGGTAAATGGCGCATGTCTTAGTTCAACACTTTCTAAAAATACCCAATATAATGCTAAGAAAATAGGCATTTGTATTAATAGTGGTAAACAACCTCCAGCAGGGTTCACTTTTTCTTTTTTATACATTTCCATGGTTGCTTGCGACATTTTTTGTCGATCATCACCAAAACGTTCTTTTAGTTGAGCCATTTTTGGTGCGAGTTCACGCATCTTAGCCATAGAGGTATATTGTGCTTTGGTAAGGGGGTACATCCCGCCTTTAACAATTAAGGTGATGATAATGATCGCCACACCCCAGTTTGTTACAAAAGATTGAATTAATATTAATAAACTAAAGAGTGGCTTACTGATCATAAACAGAAAACCATAATCGATGGTTAAATCTAGATTTTCTTCTAATTTTTCCAAGGCATCTATATCTTTTGGCCCAACATAAAAAATAGCGGAGGTCGTTGCTTCTTGGTTAGCTTCAATGATGACCGTTGGTGCTTTAAAACCTATTACCGCTTCATATTTACTTGAGAAACTAGAATATATTTGGTTAATATCAGTTTTATTTGGCACCCAAGCAGTAACAAAGTAGTGCTCTAACATAGCAACCCAACCACCGTCAGTGGTTACATTCAAGTTGTCTTCTGCAATATCATCAAATCCATACTTTTCATAGGGATCTTCTGATGAGGAATAAGCACCACCTTTATAGGTGGGTAGTAAACCTGAAGAATCTTCATCCGATAAGGTTGATTGTTTTAATTGACCATACATTTGTACACTTGCTGTCGAAGCAGAATTATTATTAATAATATATTCAACATTTATTGCATAATTTGCCGGGTTAAAAGTAAATCGTTTGATGACATTTAAGCCATTCTCTGCCATATAGGTTAAATCAACGACTAAGGGTTGATTATCCTTCATTTCAAATGACGTAGCAGTTACTGAATATAAAGGACGACCTGGTATGATCCTATCTAACCCTTGAGCACCTGTTAAACCACTTTGAGCGACATACTTTTTATTGCTATTTTGCATGATGGTATATGGAATACCATTGCCTTGTTCTGTATCGTAATTAAGTAATTTAACATCAACTATATCTCCACCCCTGGTACTCAATTCTACAGCCAAAACATCTGTTTTTATCGAAACAACTTCTTCGCTAACAGTATTTGTTTTAGTTACAGCGGGCATCAATTGGCTAGACTCAGGAATAAAGTCGCCATTTTCAGTTGTTGTATTTGATGTTGGCACAGCGTTACTGGCTAGAGTTGTTTCTATCGGTTGCTGTATTGGAGCATTATCTAGTTGCCATTGCTGGTATAACAAAAATGTTACTACCATTAGCGCAATAAACAAAAAACTGCGTTGAGATTCCATAATATGCTATTTCTCTTTTTTTTGTGGTGGTACGGGATCTTCTCCTCCCGCATTTAATGGATGGCATTTTAGTATACGTTTGCTCGCTAACCAACAACCTTTTAATACACCAAAGCGATTAATTGCTTCAATTGCATAAAAAGAGCATGTTGGAGTGAAGCGACAGTTATTACCAAGTAGTGGGCTAAGCCAGCGTTGATAGGCTCTAACAAACCATATAGCTAATTTTTGTGGCGTTGAATTATTTTTCGCCATATTTTTTCTAATTGTTGTCTGATTTGTTGATTTTCGAGCTTATCTGATCCCGATTTAACCATAATTACCAGATCTATGTTTGGTAATTGATGTTGATTTAATCGAAAACTTTCTCTTATTTGCCGTTTAATTCGATTTCTTTGAACTGCGAGTTTGACACGCTTTTTTGCGATCGCTAAACCTAAACGGGGAATATCATTTGAATTTGGAGTTAATAGAACAGTAATATGACTTGAGCCAAAACGCAGAGGTTTTGAAAATACTGTTTGGAATTGACCGGGAGTCAACAAACGCGACTCCCGAGTAAATTCGTTAGTAACCATAATCGGCTACCTTCTCTTTATTGATGAATCAACAAAAAGATTAAGCGCTAAGACTTGCACGGCCTTTAGCACGACGACGTGCAATTACAGCACGACCGTTTTTAGTTGCCATGCGAGCACGGAATCCGTGATTACGCTTACGTTTTAATACGCTAGGTTGAAATGTTCTTTTCATTACGCTATCCGTCGGTTGTTGTTGCCCTGGCATAACCGCCGTTTTGAGCACACTGGGTCTAAAAAAGAGGCGAAATTCTATATAGAATATGCCTAATTGTCAAGGGTATTATCTAGTTAATTTTAAAGGATCCTTAGAGGATCTTAGTATGATCTGGTTAACTATCCACAGTTTTATCACAAATATCTACTAGTAAACTGATAATAGGCACTATTTACTTCGATAATAGTAATTTAATCTATAGAATTTTTTTTTGTTTTAATTTATTATATGAAAGTAAATCTTAATAAAATCAATTGCTAAGGTTGTTTGTGTTTCGTCTTTCATTTTTAATTGAAAAGTCAATATTGAACTTGTGGATAACTAAAGAGATAATGGTTAATCCTAAATAATAATAAATAACTGTTTTCCTGTAACTCTCTCATAATTTTACAGGAACTATGCTTAACTGGAGCTTCTCTTTGGAACATACACTGTGGCAACGTTGCCTCTCTATATTACAAGAGGAACTTCCTGCCCAACAATTTAGTATGTGGATCCGCCCTTTACAGTGTGTGATTGATGCTAATATTATGACTCTTTATGCTCCTAATCGTTTTGTGCTTGATTGGGTGCGCGATAAATATATTAATCGCATTAATGAACTGGTCTCTTTAGAACAAAATGGTAACCCTCCTTTATTACGCTTTGATGTCGGTAGCATCCCTAAAACCCCTGTTCCTCTTACTGATAATAATAAAGCTTTTGCGCCAATAAAAAGCTCTTCTGATAATTTCCGTCAGAACGATTCGTTACCAGAAACTAATTTACCCAAAAAAGCCAATGTTAGAGTTAATTATACTTTTGATAACTTTGTTGAAGGTAAGTCTAATCAATTGGCAAGAGCTGCTGCATCGCAAGTAGCAGACAACCCAGGCACCGCTTATAATCCACTGTTTATTTACGGTGGTACTGGTTTAGGTAAAACCCATTTACTTCATGCTGTTGGCAATGGTATTTTATTGAATAAACCCAATGCAAAAATTGCCTATATGCATTCTGAACGGTTTGTTCAAGATATGGTAAAAGCATTACAAAGTAATGCAATGGAAAAATTTAAACACTATTATCGTAGTGTTGACGCTTTACTAATAGACGATATCCAATTTTTCTCTGGTAAAACACGTACTCAAGAAGAGTTTTTCCATACATTTAATGCCTTGCTTGAGGGTAATCAACAAATTATATTAACTAGTGACCGCTATCCAAAAGAAGTAGATGTTGACGATCGTCTAAAATCTCGATTTGGCTGGGGGTTAACTATTGCAATTGAACCGCCAGAATTAGAAACTCGTGTCGCAATTCTTAAGCGTAAAGCGCAAGAAAGTAATATTAATCTTGCTGATGAAGTTGCTTTTTTTATAGCTAAACGTCTTCGTTCTAATGTTCGTGAACTTGAAGGGGCTTTAAACCGAGTTATTGCCAATGCAAGTTTTACCGGCCGAGCAATAAATATAGATTTTGTTAAGGAAGCATTGCGAGATTTACTTGCCTTACAGGATAAGTTAGTTACTATCGATAACATACAAAAAACAGTTGCTGAATATTATAAGATTAAAGTTGCTGATTTACTTTCCAAAAGACGAAACAGATCAGTTGCTAGACCTCGACAAATTGCCATGGCATTGTCAAAAGAATTAACAAACCATAGCTTACCTGAGATTGGTGATGCATTTGGTGGCAAAGATCACACTACAGTGTTGCATGCTTGCCGAAAAATTAAAGCTTTACGAGAAGAGTCTCACGATATAAAGGAAGATTATTCTAATTTAACCAGAACCCTTTCATCCTAATAAATAAGTACAAGAATAGTAGGTAGAAAATGAAGTTTTCATTGAATAGAGAATTGTTGCTTAAACCATTGTTATTGGTTTCAGGAGCTGTTGAACGGAAAAGTACATTACCAATATTAGGTAATATATTGCTTGTTGTTAGTGAGCATTCACTTACATTAACAGCTACGGATTTAGAATTAGAAATGGTTGCTTATGCCACCGTTGAAAACCAAGGTGACGATGGAAAATTGACCATCCCAGCTAGAAAGCTTTTAGATATTTGTAAAAGTTTACCTGATGGTTCTATGATCACTTTTGAATCTGATAATGACTCAGTGACTATTTCATCAGGTCGTAGTAAATATTCCTTATCTACATTACCAGCTGAAGATTTTCCAAACATTGAACAATGGAAAGGTGATGTCGAATTCAAATTGTGTAAATCTGAATTACTGCGATTAATAGAAAGTACCCACTTTTCAATGGCGAACCAAGATGTACGCTATTATTTAAACGGCATGTCCATCGAAACTGAAGGCAATGAAATTAGATCTGTTGCAACAGATGGTCATCGTTTAGCCATTTGCAAACTTGGTATTGATTCACTTGAATTACCTAATAGACAAGTTATTGTGCCACGTAAGGGTATTCTGGAAATTATCCGCTTACTTGATCCTGTAGAAGAAACGGTGCAAGTTTTTCTTGGATCTAATCATATTAGGATCATAGATACTGAGTTCTCTTTTACAAGTAAACTTGTTGATGGTCGTTTTCCTGATTATCGTCGTGTTCTACCTCGAAATGGTGACAAAGTTCTAAACACTGACAAAGAACAACTAAGACAAGTTCTTTCTCGTGCTTCTATTTTGTCAAATGAAAAATTTAAGGGTGTTCGTTTAAATTTTGCTAGTGCCGAACTAAAAATAACTGCAAACAATCCTGAACAAGAGCAAGCGGAAGAAGTATTAGAAATTGATTTCCCTTATGATGAAGTTGAAATTGGTTTCAACGTTAACTATGTCCTTGATGTATTAAGTGCCATTAAAGATAGTAAAGTTAAATTTACTTTAGCGGATGCAAACAGCAGTGTGGTTATTGAAGGTGAAAACTCTGGCGAAGCTATTTATGTCGTTATGCCTATGCGATTGTAATGAGTGTAATTGAATTACAAACGGTTAATTTTAGAAATTTAAATTCGGAAAAGTTAAGTTTCCACCCGAAACTTAATTATATTACCGGTGATAATGGTAGCGGTAAAAGTAGTTTATTAGAGTCCTTATTTTATTTAGGCCATGGGAAATCATTTAGAACTAGTCATATAGATAGTTTGATTTGTACTAACACAGATTCTTTTATAGTCAGTGTAAAAATTGAAAATAATATTCAACTTGGTATTCAACGTAATATTCAAGGTGAGAGTAATATAAAAATTAATGGTGCTAAACACACTAAATTATCAGATTTGGCAAAAAATTTTGCAATTCAAATCGTTACTCCTGAAAGTTTTAAACTTTTTGTTGGTGGTCCTAAAGAGCGAAGAAAGTTTGTTGATTTAGGAATGTTTCACGTGAAACATTCATTCTCAGCATTATGGCAAGACTTTAGTCGTACGTTAAAACAACGTAACGCTTGTCTTAAAAAAAGAGTAAGCGCATCCCAATTAACATATTGGACCGAAGAGTTTTGTCGTTTATCTGAGTTAATTGCTGCTTTGAGAAATGAATATATTGTTACCTTAAGGGAAGAAGTTACTTTTTGGTTATCTATTGTTCTTCCTAGTTTAAAGGAAGAAATACATATTCGTTATTCCCAAGGGTGGGCCAATAAGAAAGAATTGAGAGATGTTTTAGACATGAATCTAGCCAAAGAGTATGAAAGAGGTTTTTCACTTTTTGGTGCTCAAAAGTTTGATATCAAATTTTTAATTGATAATCTCTCAATTGAACATAGATTATCTAGAGGGCAACAGAAGTTGTTTTTACTCGCTTTGACCTTTGCACAAACTAGTTTGATTGCAAAAGTAAATCGACTAAAACCAATTTTATTAATTGATGATATAGGTGCTGAATTAGATCATAGCTCAAGAACTGCTATGTTTTCTGCAATTCAAGCACTTGAATGTCAAACAATGATAACGGCAATAGACAGTGTTGCATTGGAACCATTAATCCCAGTCAACAATAATTATAAGATGTTTCACGTGAAACATGGACAAATTTCAGCAATGAGTAAATAGGCTAATCACTATGACAGTAGAAAATGAATATGGCTCAGACAGTATTAAAGTTTTAAAAGGGCTTGATGCAGTTCGTAAAAGACCAGGCATGTATATAGGTGATACCGATGATGGATCAGGTTTACATCATATGGTTTTTGAGGTCTTAGATAACTCAATAGATGAAGCGCTTGCAGGACACTGTAGTGACATTATCGTTAAAATTCATCTTGATGGTTCAGTATCAGTAAAAGATGATGGTCGAGGAATCCCTACAGATATTCATCCTGAAGAAGGGGTGTCTGCCGCAGAAGTTATCATGACCGTGCTTCATGCTGGTGGTAAATTTGGTGGTGAAGACTCCGGTTATAAAGTATCTGGTGGTTTGCATGGTGTAGGAATTTCAGTAGTAAATGCGTTAAGTAGTAAACTGAAATTAAATATCCGTAGAGCTGGAAAACTATATGAGCAGTTTTATCATGCTGGAGAACCTGAAGCACCATTAGCCGTTGTTGGTGAAAGTGATAAAACGGGTACAGAAGTAAGATTTTGGCCAAGTGAAGATACCTTCTCAGATGTTTTATTTCATTACGACTTATTAGTTAAACGTATCCGTGAGTTATCATTTTTGAACTCTGGGGTTTCTATTCGATTAATTGATGAAAGAGAAGAAGGCAAAGAAGATCATTTTCACTTTGAAGGTGGTATTCAAGCTTTTGTCGATTATTTAAATACTAATAAAACGCCAGTAAATGAAGAAATCTTTTATTTTGATTTAGAGCGTGAAGATGGCATTGTTGTAGAAGTAGCAATGCAATGGAATGATGGTTTCCAGGAGAGTATTCACTGTTTTACCAATAATATTCCACAGCGCGATGGTGGTACTCATTTAAGTGGTTTCCGCACAGCGCTAACACGTACCCTAAATACTTACATGGTAAAAGAGGGTCTTAATAAAACTAAGAAAGGCGGAAGTACTGAAACAAGTGCTTCAGGTGATGATGCGCGTGAAGGGTTAACTGCGGTTATCTCAGTAAAGGTTCCTGATCCGAAGTTTTCATCACAGACAAAAGATAAGCTAGTTTCATCTGAAGTGAAAACTGCTGTTGAACAAGCTATGGGTGAGAAGCTTGGCGAATACTTATTAGAAAAACCGTCAATAGCCCGTACCATTATCATGAAAATTGTTGATGCCGCGCGAGCTAGAGAAGCAGCAAGAAAAGCACGTGAAATGACACGTCGAAAAGGTGCATTAGATATTGCTGGCTTACCTGGTAAGTTGGCTGATTGCCAAGAAAAAGATCCTGCATTATCTGAACTCTATATTGTGGAAGGGGACTCTGCTGGTGGTTCAGCCAAGCAGGGTCGTAATCGAAAGAACCAAGCAATTTTGCCACTCAAAGGTAAAATTTTGAATGTAGAAAAAGCGCGTTTCGATAAAATGATTTCTTCACAAGAAGTTGGCACCTTAATTACAGCTTTAGGTTGTGGTATTGGCCGAGATGAATATGATCCTGAGAAACTTAGATATCATAGTATTATCATCATGACTGATGCTGATGTGGATGGTTCACATATCAGGACTTTATTATTAACTTTCTTTTATCGTCAAATGCCAGAAATCATGGAAAGAGGTTATGTCTATATTGCACAACCTCCTTTATATAAAGTGAAAAAAGGTAAACAAGAAAGATATATAAAAGATGATGAAGGCTTAACTCAATATTTAACTACGCTTGCATTAGACAATGCTGAAATTCATGTTAACGAGTCGGCTCCAGCTATATCTGGCGTAGGCCTTGAAAAGTTAGTCGAAGAATATCGTAAAACAATGGATATTATTAAACGTGTTTCTCGTCTAATACCAGAAGATATTCTAGCTAAAATGGTTTATGGAAAAGTAGTAACACCGGATGATTTTAAAGATAAATCAAAAGTAGAAGCATGGACTGAAAGCTTAATTGAACAACTTGAAAACCAAGATGGTAATGGTTCAATCTATTCAGCAGAAGTTACTCACGACCAAGAACGTGAAATGTATATTACTAACTTTCATGTTTGTCAGCACGGTATTGATACTGTATATACTTGTGGATATGATTTTATTCAATCAAAAGAGTTTGCGTTAATAAATAAGCTGAATGAATCTATTAACGATTTAATGGAAGAAGGTGCTTATGTTAAACGTGGTGAAAAAATCAAACCAGTAACATCATTTGAAGAAGCACTAAATTGGCTAATGGCAGAGTCTAAACGTGGCCAATATATTCAACGTTATAAAGGGTTAGGTGAAATGAACCCAGATCAACTTTGGGAAACCACGATGGACCCTGAGAGTCGAAGAATGTTGCAAGTGACTATTGAAGATGCGATTGCTGCAGATCAACTGTTTAATACACTAATGGGTGATCATGTTGAACCACGTCGTAACTTTATTGAAGAAAATGCTCTTAAAGTAGCTAACTTAGATGTTTAGTGTTTAAGCTCTAATAAAAATGCCCGGTCATCAGAACCGGGCATTTTAATTTAAAGAAGAGTAAAATATTGAGTTTTTACTCGAAAATAGCGTCGCGAACTAGGCTAATAAACAGACAAACGGTATACTAGCGGACATATCGTTTTAACCCAGTATTTGAATCGGAAAGACATGAGTACGTTTAATATAAAAACATTTCAGGGCTTAATCTTACAATTACAAGATTATTGGTCGCGCCAAGGTTGTGTGATTGTACAACCATTAGATTTAGAGGTAGGGGCTGGCACGTTCCACCCAATGACATTTTTACGTTCGATAGGTCCAGAACCAATAAGTAGCGCTTATGTTCAACCTTGTCGACGTCCTACCGATGGTCGCTATGGTGAAAACCCTAATAGATTACAACATTACTATCAATTTCAAGTGATGTTAAAACCTTCTCCGAAAAACATTCAAGAACTGTACTTAAATTCATTAAAAGAATTAGGTATAGACCCACTTGTTCATGATATCCGATTTGTAGAAGACAATTGGGAATCTCCAACATTAGGGGCATGGGGTTTAGGTTGGGAAATTTGGCTTGATGGTATGGAAATCACACAGTTTACCTACTTCCAACAAGTGGGTGGAATAGAGTGCTCACCGGTAACTGGTGAAATAACCTATGGTTTAGAGCGTTTAGCTATGTACATTCAAAATGTAGATAGCATTTATGATCTCGTTTGGGCAGATGGTCCAATGGGTAAAGTTTTATATGGTGATGTTTTTCATCAAAATGAAGTAGAGCAATCGACTTACAATTTTGAACATGCCGATGTTGATGCCTTATTTAAGACTTTTGATCAATGCGAAAAAGAAAGTCAAAAACTGATTGAAGCAGGATTAGCTTTACCAGCTTACGAACAAGTAATGAAGGCATCACATGCTTTTAACTTACTTGATGCTAGACATGCGATATCAGTAACAGAAAGACAGCGTTACATTTTACGTGTTAGATCTTTATCAAAAGCGTGTGCAGAAGCATATTATGCAAAACGAGAAGAACTAGGCTTCCCTATGTGTAAATCACCACAAGAGCGAGGGGAGTAACATTATGACAACAAATACATTATTAATTGAACTTGGTACCGAAGAGTTACCGCCAAAGTCACTGAAAAATTTAGCAACGGTGTTTTATCAACAAATTACCGAGCAATTAACGAGTGCTGATTTGTCTTATGAAGCAGCGTGCTGGTTTGCAACGCCAAGACGATTTGCCGTTAAGGTGACTGGTTTAGTTGCTAAACAGCAAGATAAAGAAATTGAAAAAAGAGGTCCTGCGGTTAATGTTGCTTTTGATGACGCTGGCAATCCAAGTAAAGCGGCTCAGGGCTGGGCACGTTCTAACGGAATAACAGTAGAGCAAGCACAACGATTAACAACTGATAAAGGTGAGTGGTTATTGCATAAAGCAGTTAAAACCGGTCAAACCATTGAAACACTGATCCCAGCAATGGTAAATCAAGCAATCAATAAACTACCTATTCCTAAGCCTATGCGTTGGGGGGCTGAACGTATTCAATTTATCCGTCCAGTTCATACGTTAACGTTAATGTATGGCGATAAAGTTATTAACGGTGAAACATTAGGAGTAGCTGCCAACAATTTATTACAAGGTCACCGTTTTCATCATCATGGTTTGGTAAGTTTACCTCATGCTGATGAGTACGAGGCTGTGATGAAACAAGCTTTTGTTGTAGTTGATTATGATGCAAGACAACAAACTATTGTTGAACAAATTAAAGCTGCAGAACGGGAACTAAATGGCGAAGCTTTAGTTGATCAGGCACTATTAGATGAAGTTACTGCACTAGTTGAATGGCCAGTGACATTAATAGGTAGCTTTGATGAAGAGTTTCTAAAAGTACCAGCAGAGCCGTTGATATACTCGATGAAAGATCATCAGAAATATTTCCCAGTAAAAGACAAACAAGGTAACTTAATAAATAAATTTATTTTTGTTGCCAATATAGAAAGTAAAGAACCGGAAAAAGTCGTTTTTGGTAATGAGAAAGTCATTCGTCCACGATTAGCTGATGCAGAGTTTTTCTTTAAAACAGATAAAAAACAAACGCTGGAATCAAGACTAGCAAGTTTAGAATCAGTGTTATTTCAAAAGCAACTTGGCACAATGAAGGCAAAATCTTTAAGAATTGCTGAACTGAGTCAAGCGATAGCGAATATCATTAACGAAGATGCTGAACAAGCATATCGAGCGGGTTTATTAAGTAAAACCGACTTAATGACAGAAATGGTTTTAGAATTTCCACAAGTGCAAGGCACTATGGGGAAATACTACGCACAACATGACGGTGAAACAGAAACGGTAGCACAAGCACTAGAAGACCAATATCGCCCACGTTTTGCTGGTGACAGTTTACCTGATGCTAATATCGGCTGTGCGGTGGCTATAGCAGATAAAATCGATACCTTAGTAGGGATCTTTGGAATAAACCAGCCGCCTAAAGGGGATAAAGACCCATTTGCATTGCGCCGTGCTGCAATTGGTTTAATTCGAATTATTATAGAGAAGTCTCTAGATCTAGATATCGCAGATTTGGTTGCAAAAAGCATAAGTTTTTATGGTGATAAAATTGCTAATGAAAACACGCAGCAACAAGTGGTTGATTTTGTTTTAGGACGCTATAGAGCATTTTATCAAGAACAAAATGTTTCAGTTGATGTGATCCAAGCAGTTTTGGCAAACGCACCGACAGCACCGCTTGATTTTGATAAGCGTGTTTCAGCCGTTAGCCATTTTAAAGCCATGACTGAATCAGCAACGTTAGCTGCTGCCAATAAGCGTGTTGGAAATATTCTAGCTAAGTTTGATGGTCAACTTTATGCGAACTTTGATACAACAATCGCTAGTGAAGAAGCAGAAATGGCATTAGCCAATACCTTTTCTGAAATAAAGACTAAGGTAATGCCTTTACAAGCAGCAAGAGATTACCAAGCGGTATTAACAGAGCTTTCAAAGATTAAACAGCCTATAGATGACTTTTTTGATAATGTAATGGTTATGGCTGATGATGAAAAAGTTAAAACTAACCGTTTAACCTTGTTAAATGAAATCAGAAATAGCTTTTTAGTAATAGCCGATATATCAGTACTTCAAAGTTAACTACTACAAAGTTAAGTAATACAATAGATTAGTAATGAAAGGGTGGCTTAGCTACCCTTTTTTATTAAGTATTGAAAAGGAATATTGTCACATTGCTGAGCAATAAGTTGATGATCCATAAAACGGCAAAAACTAGGTATGTCTCGAGCCGTTGACGGATCGTCTGCTGAAACTAACAGCGTCTCACCAATTTGAATTTTTCTAATATTTAATCTCACCATCATTACGGGCTCAGGGCATCTCAGGCCAATGGCATCGAGTTGATGGTCTGCGTCTAAAAATAATTCATGCATAATAAAACAGTACTTGTCAGAGTAATTAAAACTTAAGGTTCAAGCTGAGTAACATAACCTTTTAGCGAATATTGAGAGTTTATCATATCGATATAGTCATCAGCGCGTTGTTTCATAAGAAATCGTTGGCTGACAATTCGGTAGTATTGTTTATGGTCGATAAGTGAGAAAACTAATGAAGGGTGGTTTACTTGTAAATGTGTGCGGCGCTTATTGGCGTTACTACGGTTTTGGTAAGCACCAAACTGAATATACCAACCAGCAATAAAACTATCGTTATTTACCGTTGGTGTAGGTGAAACTTGCGTGATAGTAGGGCGGATAACTGTCGGCTGAGGAGCGCTTGCAGGTTGTGAACTTGCACTTTGTTGTTCTACTTGAGCATTAGCGTCGTTATTGGCTGTTGATTGTTGAAATAAACGACTTGGACTACCAAATTGATAATTAAAAGCTAAATATACACTGTGATTAGTCGCTAAGTTATCATTATTAAAAGCACTCATTTGGCCAATTTCTATTTGAGACTGTTTAGTTAGTTGATAACTCGCAGCTAATTTTACATAAGGTGCCATATTTTGGCTGGCGACCAAGTTTTTATTTGAGCTTGAAGTTATAAATCCTAATCCTGTCCCTGCTTTAAAAGAAAGGTTTTTGTTATAGCGTTTAATGAAATTGGCACCTAAAGAAAACTGACTATAATCCCCAATAATGTTTTGCTTATTGTGAGTGATTTCTATATCTGAACTATTAAGGTAACGCGCTTCTAATTCATAGGAATGAGCAAATTGCCATTGATAGTTAACTTGGTAACCGGGATTGCTTTTTTGATCTAAGTGATAATTAAGTCCTAAACCAACTTTATGGGTATTTTGAGCGTATATTGAAAACGAGGTTAGACTGATAAAAACAAAGCTAAAGAGGTATTTATTCATATTATAAAACAGCATTTTTTTTATTTATCTTAACAGTAAAGACAGCTAAGTCAAAAATGAAAAAAATGAACATTCAAATTTTAATAAATCTACTTGCTTTGTGCTCTCCAGATGAATAACCTTAAGGAAGAATACCCGCTTTGGCCTTATTATGAATCGCATTACCCTTGTTTTTATTTCTTATCTGTTTGTAGTATTTTGTACTAATGCGCAAGATAATAGTTCGTTACGGACAGTTTTTGAAAAGGCTGAAAAACAGCAGTGGAAGTCAAATTCTGCGAGTTATAAAAAACTATATCAGCAATTATCTTCATACCCACTACAACCTTACCTAGATCAACAACGTTTAATTCATAGGATGCGCTTATCTTCAGCAAAAGACATTGATCAATTTTTAACAAAATATCAAGGGTCCCCGTTAGATTGGCCACTGAGGAAGAAATGGCTAAATTATTTGGTAAAACGTAATAAACAAGCCTTGTTTCTCGACTTTTTTAAACCAACGTCAGATGTTGAACTCACTTGCCATTATTATCAATACCAAATAAATAAAGGGCTTGATGAAACAATAGTATTGCCTAAAATAGCGTCATTATGGGTGGTCGGTAAATCTCAACCGAAAGCTTGTGATGGTTTATTTGATCGCTGGCAAAAAGCAGGATTAAGGACCAATCAACATGTCTGGCAACGTCTTGCAAAAGCAGCAGACGGTGGCAAACATACCTTGATCCCTTATTTAACGTCGATATTACCAAAAAATGAGCAATATTTAGGACGATTATGGCATAAGGTCCGTAAAGACCCCGCTTACATCACAAAATTGACTCGTTTTACCCATAAAAATGAAAAAGAAACACAAATTTATGCTTATGGAATTAAGCGATTGATTTGGCGTGATCAAAGTCGTGCAATAAAATCATATCAACAAGCTCAACAAGTATTTACTTTTACTGCAGAGCAAGAGCAACAGATTGCGCTAAAATTTTCTTTAGCATTAGCCAGTAGAAATCATCATTTGGCATCACAATGGCTGGCAAAAGTTGATGATAGCCATTTAACTGAAAATATTGTGCAATGGAAAATAGCTGATGTTTTAAGAAAACAAAACTGGCAAGTTATCAAAGCAGAATTACTATCCTTACCTAAGAATGTACAGGCTAAACAGCAGTGGCAATATTGGTATGCGCGTAGTTTGTTTGCTACTAATGAGGGTGTAAAAGCTCTACAGTTAATGACTGAACTTGCCGAAAAACGTCATTATTATGGTTTTTTAGCGGCAAGTTATACCGACAGACCAATGAACTTTCAAAACAAGCCATTAGAAATTACCGAACAGGAAAAAACGGCATTGTTTGAAAATGCTGCTGGCAAGAGGGCGTTTGAGTTTTTCTACTTAGGTAGATATCACCATGCACGGAAAGAGTGGAATTACTGGTTAAGTCAATTAACGTCAAGGCAAAAATTGGTAGCGGCTAAATTAGCAAATGAAAGTGGTTGGTTTGACCGGGCTATTTTTGCTTTATCTCAAGTAGGGTATTTGGACGATGTTGATTTACGCTTCCCATTAGCCTTTGATCAGCAAATTAACAAACATGCTACCAAATATAAAATTAATCCAGCATGGGCATTTGCTATTGCTCGCCGAGAAAGTTCATTTATGTCCGATGCTCATTCTTCAGCAGGTGCAAAAGGGGTGATGCAAGTTATGCCTGATACAGCTAAGTTACTGACTCGTAAAAAAATATCAACCAAGTATTTGCTTGATAGTAATAATAATATCAATTTGGGCACTAAGTATTTAAAGAGATTACTGGATAGACATCAGGGCAACCAAGTCTTAGCGACAGCATCTTATAACGCAGGTCCTTATCGTGTTAAAAAGTGGATAAATAAAGCTGCCCCTTTACCTGCAGATATATGGATTGAAACTATTCCCTACAAAGAAACTCGAGAATACGTTAAAAGTGTTTTAGCTTACCAACAAATATACCAACAAAAAGTAGGTAAAGTAGGGCGTTTATTTGATCAGCTTCATAAAAAGAACATCAGCCAATTGTAAAAGATATTCAGTACAGTTTTACAATGCTGAATTAGCAGGCAGACGTGGAATAAGTATAACTATGATATGATAAATAAAAACTTTGTCGGTGTTCCCTATGAATAAACTATCAACCTTATATCCTGCTCATTTAGGTGAGCTGCAAGTAAGAACAAAAAATGCACTCAATAGGGAAAACCTGCAAGGTGTAGTAATTCACTCTGGTCAAGAAATCAAAGTTTTTCTTGATGATATGGGCTATCCATTTAAAGTGAACCCTCACTTTAAACATTGGTTACCTCTTGTTGATGTGCCTAATTGTTGGTTGATACTCAACGGAGAAGATAAACCGACATTAATTTATTATCAACCAGTTGATTTTTGGCATAAAGTCATTGAACTTAGTGATAGTTATTGGCATCAGTATTTTGATATAAAGATACTGAAAAAGGCAACAGACGTTGATCAGTTACTTCCATACGACAAAAAAGCTTTTGCTTATATAGGCGCGCATATTGAAGTAGCTCAAGCGCTTGGCTTTGAAAATATCAATCCAGAATTATTGCTCAATTATTTACATTTTCATCGTGGCTACAAAACACAATATGAACAAGAATGCATGCGTCAATCAAATCGTATTGCTGTTGCTGGACATAAAGCGGCTAAGGCGGCATTTTATCAAGGCGCATCTGAATTTGATATTCAACAAGCTTACTTAAAGGCAACACATCATACTGAGAATGAAACTCCTTATGGCAATATTGTTGCCCTCAATGAAAATACCTCAATACTTCATTACACGGCGTTAGCGCGAGATGTTCCACAAGCCCATCGATCATTCTTATTGGATGCGGGGGCAAATTTTCATGGTTATGCCTCTGATATCACTCGGACATATTCTTATAAAAGAGATAAATTTTCTGAGCTGATCGCTCGTATGGACCAATTAATGTTATCGGCTGTGGACGGCTTAAAACCCGGTAAAAGCTATGTGGATTTACATATTGAAAGCTACAAGGATATCGGCAATGTGTTACGAGAGTTTGATTTTATCAATGTTGATGCACAAACGGCTGTTGAGGCTGGTGTAGTAAGTACTTTTTTCCCACATGGTCTTGGTCATCATTTAGGACTACAAACGCACGATGTGGGTGGGTTTATGGCTGATGAACGGGGCACACATGTAAATCCCCCTGAACAACATGCTTTTTTACGCACATCACGGTTAGTGGAAGTAAACCAAGTTTTTACCATTGAACCGGGTTTGTATTTTATTGATTCTTTACTTGAGCAATTGAAACAATCTAACCACGCAGAGATGATCAATTGGGCGAATGTTGATGCTATGCGACCCTTTGGTGGCATTCGCATAGAAGATAATATTATTGTTCATCAAGCGCACAATGAAAATATGACCCGAGATTGTGAACAGGACTAAATTATAACGATATTTTTATGTCTTTATCTTACCTAATAGCGGCCAATGAAGTTATTGATGAAACTGTCGTCAATCGTAGCCGCTTTATTTGTTATTTAGCACCGAGCTCGTCTAATGAAGCGGCTAAAGCATTTCTTAAACGTATTCAACAACTACACCCACAAGCAAGACACCATTGTTATGCTTTTATGAGTGCTCAGCCCAATAATAGTCAGTATTATGGTTATTCTGATGATGGAGAGCCATCAGGAACGGCAGGTCGCCCCATGTTGCAAGTTTTACAAGGTAGCAATATAGGCGAAATTTGTGCGGTAGTTGTCCGATATTTTGGAGGTATAAAATTAGGTACTGGCGGTTTGCAACGCGCTTATGGGGGAAGCGTAAGACAAGCGTTATTATTGATTGAAACAAAAACAAAAATTCCTATGGTACACAAAACATTAGCGTGTCAGTATACGCAAGTGAATGATATCTTACGTTTGTTAGATACATTAGGCGGTCAAGTGATTGAGCAAGAGTACCAAGAACAAGTTGCGTTAACACTTGCTATTCCACAAGAAAAATTAACAAATATGGCCGAACAATTACAAACATTGTCATCAGGGAAATTGGTATTAAATACCATTTAACCTAAACTTTTTATTAAAAATAAGAACATAGCAAAAAGTGCAAATTAAAAATATTATCCGCATCTTAGGACTCTTAGTGACCTTGTTGAGTGTCACTATGCTACCACCTGCCTTTATTTCGATGATCTATCGTGATGGTGGCGGGGTATCATTTTTAATGTCATTTATCTTTTGTTTAGTGGCGGGGTTACTTTCATGGTATCCCTATAAAGATGAAAAGGGCGAGTTAAAAGCGAGAGAGGGCTTTTTAATTGTTGTGCTTTTTTGGACTGTTTTAGCCAGTTTCTCAGCCTTACCTTTACTGCTTTTAGAGCAGCCTAATCTTTCTGTAGCGGATGCATTTTTTGAGTCTTTTTCTGGCCTGACGACAACCGGGGCAACAATATTAACCCAAATTGATGGATTACCTCATGCGGTACTTTGGTATCGCCAGCAGTTGCAGTGGTTAGGTGGTATGGGGATCATCGTTTTAGCGGTGGCCGTATTGCCGATGTTGGGTATTGGTGGCATGCAGCTTTATCGTGCGGAAACTCCGGGTCCTGTGAAAGATTCTAAAATGACCCCGCGTATTGCCGATACTGCCAAGCATCTTTGGTATATATATTTGTCATTAACAATTGCCTGTTCATTAAGTTACTGGGCAGCAGGTATGAGCTTATTTGATGCCATTTGCCATGCCTTTTCAACGATTGCTATTGGTGGGTTTTCTACTCATGACTTAAGTATGGGCTACTTTGATAGTCCAATGATAAATTTTGTTTGTGTCTTCTTTTTACTGATTTCCGGCGTTAACTTTGCCCTTCATTTTGCGGTTGTTCACAGTAAATCATTACGTGCCTATTTTTATGATCCAGAGTTTAAGGTTTTTCTTGCCATACAGTTCGCCTTAACCATGATTTGTTTTGTGGTACTTATGTCTGCAGGTATTTATGAAAATGGTTTTGAGGCCTTCGACCAAGCACTATTTCAGTCTGTATCCATCAGTACAACGGCAGGTTTTGCGACTTCTTCTTTTGCCGATTGGCCGACGTTATTACCGATTTTATTAATTTTTGCCAGCTTTATTGGTGGTTGTGCCGGCAGTACTGGTGGCGGTATGAAAGTTGTTCGGGTGTTATTACTATATTTACAAGGTATCAGAGAGCTCAATAAGTTAGTTCATCCCCGCGCCGTTTTTACCATCAAGTTAGGTTCTAAGGCATTACCTAATAGAGTAGTGGAAGCTATTTGGGGATTTTTCTCAGCTTATGCTGCAGTATT
>MAAB01001259.1_pt1 | contig 44006 bp, 39 predicted proteins | sample 1115991 | NCBI WGS metagenome assembly MAAB01 (sample SAMN04961124, study PRJNA320927) | seawater metagenome | isolation source: sample BD02T18 sea water enriched with oil for 18 days | place: USA:Gulf of Mexico | collected 2013-07-27 | reverse complement strand
CTTAAACAGTCTTCTGAAATTTCACAGAAATTTTTTGAAAGCCAGCAAAATCAGGTTTTATACAATACCCTTGCAGATCAATTACCGTTCCCCATTATTTTGTTAGATAAAAATGCTCAAGTAACACGTGCCAATGAAAGCGCATTAAAAATATTAAATATTAATAGCGTGAAGCAGCTTCCTACGGTATTAAATATTGGTAATGACAAACAAAAATTACAGATAGCCAAACAATTAAAAACCCTAGGACAGCACACTAATAGTGATGCACAAACCATGTTGTTGGACATTCCGGTTAACCTTTATGCAAGTGAGGCAGTTCCGTTGTTGGCCATGCTTAGCCCTATTGCTCAAGTACAAAACATGTACAGTGGGGATGTGCCAAGTAACGCAGTGGCGGCGTTATTTCTTTCACAGCAACCCAACGTGGTCATTCAGTATGAACAGTTACAAAGCCTGTATAACCTAACTCCCACCGAAGCTTTTATAGCGGGTAAATTGGCCAGTGCCCATTCAACTGAGCAAATTGCACAGATGCGTAACAGTACAGTGGCCACTATTCGCAATTACATTAAATCAATTTTACAAAAGACCGGTACCGCCAAACAACAAGAATTGGTCTCATTACTATTACGTTCACCTCTTGCGCATAAACCGTCAGTAGCTACAAGATCTCAATGGATTGCGCGGGACCATATACTTGAATTGCATGATAAGCGGTTATTGTCATTCAGAATTTATGGTGACACCAGTCAAACGCCATTGGTGTTATGTCATGCATCTCTTAGCTGTCGTTTAGAAGCGCCTATTCATATGCAATCTTTACTAGATCAAGGGTATTATTTGATCGTACCTGAGCGGGCGGGGTTCGGTTTGTCCAGTATGCCGGTATACAGCACTATGTTAGATTTTGCCGATGATATGGTGTGTTTACTTGACCATTTGAAGATAGAGTCTGCTTATTTTATCGGTTCGTTGGCGGGTGGGTGTTTTGCTTTGGCCGTGGCTTATGCTTATCCCGCCCGTGTAAAAGAGGTAATGTTAATTGAGTCGTTCGCTCCTTTTGTAGAGCCCAGCAAAATCAAAGGCGCCCCATTTTTTTACCGCCATTTCCCTCAATTTTGCCATGCCTGGCCCCGTATGGCGTTATATGCCATGCGTTTAAGTATGTTTGAGTTTAAACGCAAACCTGATAAATCATACCGACATTTGTTAGGTTTGTTTAACGATGTAGATGCTCGCTACCTTGCCCTTGAGCAAATTCAAAGCCGAGCAAAATGGCAAGCCATTGAGAGCGTACGGCAAGGCGTTGAAGCCTTGTTGCATGATATAATACTGTCGACTCAAGAGTGGGGATTTGATATAACCAAAATTTCGTGTCCTTGCCATATTTTTTATGGTGAGGGGGATCCGGTTGCGGCTGAATTTTCAAAAAAATTGAAACAATTGTTGCCTAACAATACGGCTCATTTTTATAAGGATGAAGGCTTTGCATCCATGCTATTTTTAAGTTTACCTAAGCTTATAAGTACACTTAATTGGAAGCAAAGCGGACAAACGTTAAAGATTCATTCCCCTTTAGCACAGGAAGTTGATTTAATAAATATGAGTGATTAATGAAAGTTAGCCATGCTGGCTAAAGATATAGATCTTGCCTGCACAGATCTTTGTGTCTCATTTTTACCGGCTAATTTATTTATCAGTGTTAATAGGCTATTGGGCTTGTCGTTTATTAATGTCAGTACACTAGGTTGTCGGCTACTTACCATATCAGGAAGGCGCGTTTGTAACTGATTTATGGCCTGTTGCTTAGGGATAAGCTGTAGTGGATTTTTTTGGTTACCAAATTTGGCAAGCACACTCAGCACAATACTATCCTTTGCAAAGCGTGCAGGGGGCAGGCTTAAGTCTAGATGGCTTAAGTCAAATTGGTTTAAGTCAGGTAATAAAAGGGGAGCTTCAGTCGTATTAAGATTAATGGACTGCAATAGACGGCTAAGATTTAATACCGATGCTGTGATCTGTTTTGTTTGTAGAAGCGTTAAAATGTTTAATTTAGGCGCCGCTTTAATTTTGGGGAATTGATAGTTACCTAGGCTAAAGCTAATACTTTCATTTGGCTTGTATAAAAACTCCCCAAGACTGCTGGTGACACCACTGAAATGTGTGCTGTGATATTTCATATTTGCCAGTGGTCTATCAAATAGCTGCCCAGATACAGGCGTGAAATGCTGGGCAAAAGCCTGTTGTGGGTCGTTGTCACTTACCAAATCACAGGCACTTAAAAGTGTGGCACAAAGCAATATGGGTAACGACAGGGATAATACGTGCATGTATCAACCTTAAACTCTTATTATTTGTATGTGTTTATTGTATTAAATCAATGCCTACTAGTGCCCCTGCCATATGGTATGGATATGGTTTTTACAGTCTTATGAGTCAGCAATATCGGCCCGTCATGGTTAATGTTTGACCATGGTAGGGTGGTTTTGCTTAAAACAGGAATAACAGAAAGGCATTATAGCTCTCAGTGCTTGTAAATAAGGGTAAATTTAATCAATATTCAACCTTATGCGGCTTTCCATTATCGATTGTTTTAATATGGGCTTATAATACCGTCAAATATTTACTAGGAGCGCTACCGAATGCCTAAAGCCAGTGAGATAAAAAAGAATACCGCGGTTGAGATTAACGGTGAAACGTACGTAGTGCGAGATATTGAACGATCAGTTCCTCAAGGCCGTTCCGGTGGCAGTATCTATCGCATGCGTATGTACAATGTGGTGAACAATAATAAGCTAGATGAAGCCTTTAAAGATTCAGATATGCTGAGTTTGGCTGATTTATTTAGACGTTCAGTGACGTTTTCATATTCAGATGGCGATGAATACGTATTCATGGACAGCGAAGACTATACTTCTTACAGTTTAAGTAAAGAATCGATTGCCGATGAGTTATTGTTTATCAGCGAAGATACTCAAGGGCTGCAAGTTATCATGGTAAATGACGCACCCGTTGCACTTGATTTACCGTCAACGGTTGAGTTAGTCATTGTTGAAACAGATCCTTCACTTAAAGGCGGCTCGGCGACGGCTAGAACCAAACCTGCGGTATTGTCTACTGGTTTAACCGTACAAGTGCCTGAGCATATTTCAACCGGCGAACGTATTAAAATTAACGTTGAAGATCGTAAATTTACTGGTCGTGCCGAAGCTAAGTAAAATATGATAGAAACCCTGTTTTAAGGGAAAACTTAAAACAGGGTTTCACCTTGTCACTATACCCATTTAAACACCTCTAAATGACTATTCCAGGCTCATTCCAAAAGTCTTTTTAAATTTTCGGCTAAACGTAGCCATTAATTGATACCCTGTTGGATCGGCACTTTTGCTATTCGCTTGCCTTTTTTAATAAGTTATATGTTAATTGCATTCCCCATCAAGTGAATGAACTGCATCGTATTAAATTTTAATATGGTTAGGCGTTTCGTGTCGTCAGGTTGAATGAAAGCACTATTCTGATGCCCGTATTGTACGTGATTCAACCAGTCTAAAATAAGAAATAATTAATGCCCTTGATGCCATTTATGGCGGAGAAAAAGAAATGATTTCGGGCACGCAACAACTAAAGCTAAGTGCTTACGTAATGCTTAATGGTAAAGTTAAGTATCGGGTTAATTCAGATTTAAGCATCAGTATGTAAGTAAAAAATCTACTGATAATATCTATGAGTCGGCCCCACAGGGCTGTCGGTTAAACGTAGGCATACCTAACTCAGGTGTGAAGGGCATTTACAAATGGATTACAGTTTTACTAACATGCCCATGTTTACCCGTATCTATTCTAACCGTACTTTTATTCTACTTGTTTAAAAATATCTTTAAGCCAAATATGTAAAGCTAATATGTTGGCTTGTTTATGCTCGTTGGGTTTACTCACTAAATAAAAACTTTCATTTATGTCTTTATAATTAGGCGATAAACACACTAATTTATTTTGGCGTATTTTATTCTGAGAAATTGGCAGCGCAGCAATGGCGACGCCTAACCCTTCTTCGGCAGCTCGTATGCTGGCGTCGTATGAATCAAAAACTAATTGCTGGTGAGGTTTGACATTAAGTGTGTCGATGAATTCTGGCCAATCATTAATGTGGCTGCGGCTATGAATCAGGGTTTGTTTTTTCCAATCATCGATGCTGTATATGGGGTGGCGGGCTAAATATTCTTTGCTTGCCACAAGTGCAGACTGTGCGAGGCAAATTAATTCAACGTTTACCATGTCCTGTTCGGACCAAGGAGGAATGCCAAACCGAATGGCGGCATCTAGTTCTTGAATCTGTAAATCCTCTAGAGTCGCACTGGTATGAATCACTAAGTTAATATCTGGATGTAATGTATGGAACTCGGCTAGCTTTGGAATGAGAATCTCGTTAGCGATGTACGGAATCATGCTTACTTTTAAAATGGAAGACTGGTGTTTTTCATTAAACTCTTGGCAGCCAGATTCGTATTGCTTCAAAGTATCTTGTGCTACTTGGTAAAAACTTATGCCAGCGAATGTTAATTGTAGGCTGCGTTTTTTACGGCTAAACAGTTTAAGCCCCATGTGGTTTTCAAGGGTTTTAATTTGCTGGCTAATGGCCGAAGGAGTCACATTGAGCTGAGTAGCAGCGACTTTAAAGCTGCTAGCACGGGCAGCCGCTACAAAAGCCGGTAAATATTGAATCGGTGGTGATTTGTAAAAAATAGTCATACATTAAAGCCCTCAGGGGCATATATTAACAAATTAAATTAGAAATTCTAATGTGATGGTTATGTTTTATCGTTTGATTAACGCACAAAATATAGTGATTATGCGGTTAATGAAGAGATTATCTTTTTTAAGATAAGTATATCTAATGAAATGATTTAACCGTGAGATGCATGCATGCCAATTAATTACATAGATTTTGAACAGGCTAAAGAGCAATCTGGCCTACGTATGGTGGTGGTGCCGGGTCTTCCCAGTCCTTGGAGTGAAGCTGCCAAAGGCATCTTTCATGTTAAAAATATAGCGTGGTCAGCGGTACGGTTAGATCAGCGCAATAAGGCCATGGCTGAATGGACCGGTACCCGCAGCGGGCCTGTCGTCATGTTTGAAAATCAGCCACCACAACCGCACTGGCAGCAAATTTTAATGCTGGCTGAATCCGTGACTCCTACACCCAGTTTACTGCCTAAAGAAACAGCTGCGCGGGTTCAGGCGTTGGAGCTGTGTGAAGACATTTGTGGGGAAGCGGGATTGGGATGGAGTGGCCGGCTGGATGGAGTACATAGCGGTTTAAACGATCAAGGTGGCTTCCCAAAGAACATTGCCCAGTATCTAGGGGCTAAATATGGTTATGAAGCAGACCTTGCTCAAAGTAATTCTGACAGGTTGGTCGCTTTACTATACAAGTTGGTCGTGTGTTTAAAAGAGCAGAAAAAGAACGGTAGTCGCTTTTACATTGGCGACACCATAAGTGCAGTGGATATTTACAGTGCCACGTTTATGGCTTATTTCAAGCCCCTTGAACAGTCGGTTTGCCCTATGGATTCATATATGCGAGCGGCATTCGAATCTAATACAGCAGTCGTTAATGAAGCACTCGATCCAATTTTAATGGCCCATAGAGATTTTATCTATGAGAATTTCCTTGAGTTACCCCTATGCCTTTAATCATGAACACACAAGGCTGAGTAAGGGAGAGGAGTATTGAGTAAAACGATGATGAGTATTCGGAATGAATATATTCCCTCATAGAATGTCTTTTAGCGGTACAGTAAATCCTTGTTCATAATAAAAAGGCACATCAATGCCATCACTATCTATATTTAGGTTACCAATGACTTTAAGCGCATTACTGACCCTTTGCGTCAGTTTAAGCGCAAACGCCTTAAGCGCTGTTAAAAGCCCCAATATTGTGTTGATTTTGGCCGATGACTTAGGGTACAGCGACCTTCAGTCTTATGGCGGTGAAATAGACACTCCCAATCTTGATCAGCTAGCAAAAGAGGGGTTAAGTTTCAGTAATTATCACACCTCTGCCAGTTGTGCACCTACCCGAGCCATGTTGTTGTCTGGAGTCGATAGTCATAGAGCGGGTGTGGGCAATATTGCCGAGGCCAAAACTCAATCCCAAGCCAGCTCCCCTTTTTACAACGGCAGCCTAAATGAAAACGTGGTGACGGTGGCCACCTTATTAAAGGATAAGGGCTATCACACGTACATGGCGGGTAAATGGCATCTGGGTTACAAACAAGAAAAGTTACGGCCTATAAACCGGGGGTTTGAGCAAACCGTAATGATGCCTTATTCAGGGGCTGATAACTGGCAGCAGCGTTCATATTTGCCTAATTATGCAAAAGTTGAATGGTTTGCCAATGGCAAAAACATCACGTTGCCCGAGGACTTTTATTCCTCAAAATACATTGTAGATAAAAGCATTGAGTTTATTAATAGCAACCTTAAAGACAATAAACCGTTTTTTTCGTATGTGGCATTTCAAGCGGTACACATTCCTGTGCAGGCACCTAAAGAATACACAGAGAAATATATAGGCAAGTATGATGAAGGTTGGGGTGCATTGCGTAAGTTGCGTCAAAAGCGCGTAAAAGAATTAGGTTTAATACCCAAAGACGCGGCCATGACTGATGTGGTCACCACTCAAGATTGGCAAGCATTGTCGGAGAAAGAAAAAAAGTACCATTCAAAAAGTATGGCCGTTTATGCAGGCATGGTGGATGCTATGGACGCAAATATTGGCCGTTTAGTACAGCATTTAAAAGACATTGGTGAATATGAAAATACCGTATTTATTTTTACATCTGATAATGGCGGTGAGGCGTCAGCTCCTGGGGATGTTTCAAAATTGTTTCCGCTATGGATGTGGTTCGAAGATTACAATCAAGATTATGAAACTCTGGGTGAAAAGGGCAGTTATAATTATATAGGCGCCAGTTTTGCCAGTGCTGTGGTGGGGCCTTTGGGTCATTACAAATTTTATTCAGGGGAAGGCGGATTACGAGTCCCCATGATTATCTCAGGGCCGGCATTAAATAACGACCTAGAGGGCACCGTAAATAAAGCATTTACCTATGTAAAAGATTTAGCGCCCACCATTTTACAAATAGCCAATACGCCTCACCCTGGTATTGAATATAAAGGTAAAGACATTGAGCCTATTACTGGTAAAAGCCTGATGCCCATTGTCAGTAATCGTCATGTAAGCGTGCACGGGCCGCAGGATACCATCGCCTATGAGATTGGAGGTAACGCTGCATTATTTAAAGGTGATTTTAAAATTATGTTAAATCGGCCCGCAGTGGGGGATGGTATTTGGCATTTATATAACATAGTAAAAGACCCAGGCGAAACTCAGGATTTAAGTGCCAAAATGCCACAATTGTTCAAGGATATGAAGTCGGCTTATGCACAATATGAGGTTGATAACGGGGTATTACCGGTACCCAGTGATTACGATCAGCGTCGCCAAGTGATCAATAATGCAATAGATGTAAGAGTGGTCAGGCCCATAAAGGCATTTTTTAGTCGATTATTTTAGTCGTTTATGTCTAAACGTATGGGGCATTACTCATGCTTCATGCATTAATATTTTGCCCATCGTTTAGTTTTTTAAGTGTTAAATGAATAGTGCCCGACATATTGTAACAAGGGTTTTTAAACTTCTCTAAAATGGGGTGGAAAGCAATGAGACTACAGTCGCTTGCAGACTCACTGGCATATTTTTCAATTAAGGCATTTGTAATGCGATGGTAGTAGCGTGTGTTGTGTTCTTGAACAATGGTTTCGCCTAATAAGCATTGAATATGGTATGTGTTGGGCATTACTTGTTTTACTTTTAAATGAGTGTTTTTGGCTTCCAGCAACAATTTTTTTGCGTGGTTATTGAAGTGCATATTGGTCTCTCCCTGAGGGTAATACTCTAAGATCAGTATTTTATCCGCAGCGGTTTAAATTAGATGTAACAAAATGTGTGACGGGGTAAAGTCATTCACAATAACGATGTGATGACGTTTTTACTTTTTAAAAGTGTATGCTCTAGATTGCTGTAATGCATACTTGTTTATTGCCGGTGACTTTCCAAGATGTTTGTTTAGCGAGCTGGCCTTCACCCGTGTACACATCAATATGTTTATGTTTAATGGCGCTGCCGGTGTCGCGGGCTACAAACCAAGGGACTCCTACAATGCCATTTACTTGAGGGATAGAAATTTTGTTGCCCATTTTTAAGTAACGTTTATCAATGGCCACGGCTCCCAGAGTTAAATCCTTACCTCTCGCATCTAAGGGGGTGGCATTTTTATGCCATTGTTGAGCAAAATATCCTAAGTACCAGCCGTAGCGGGTACGTCCCCAGCCTTCTATCTTTACTTCCTTTAAAAATGCACTGTTAAAGGCTAGTCGTGTTAAATTTTGCACTTTAATACCGCTCATGTCCCCGCGTGGGAATTCAGTTTCTATAGGGGAGTAATAGCCGGTTATCTTCCAGTTAGGGGAGCAAACGGAGGCGTGAACTAAAAATGGAGTACTGCAAAATAAGGCTGTTACGGCTGCTAACATTAGCGACTTCATGGTCTGATCCCTGCTAGTTTGCTCTGGCTACGACAATGAGTGCCAGTTTTTTATTGTGTCGGAAGTATATTGCAAAAAATGACCCAACTAGGGCTAAACATGATTGTTTAGGCTGGGATGTGGCATGGTAAAAGGATCTGAAAGGGTATTATCATTTGTACCGCTAGGCTTTTTCGATGCTTTAAAGGGCACTAGGCTAGGTTGAAGCCAATAATTAACCCTGACTGAATGGCGGCTGTTAACAGCACCTCTAAGGAGACGGTGAAAGTAAGGCCGGCTATATCTGAAAATTTTAATCCACTTTGTAATGCTTGGTAGAAAATAAACTCATCTTTATTTAAGGGATGTATATTCATTGAATAATCTGGGGATCTAAATATGAGTAAGTTAACCCCGCCCCCATTTAAGTCTATTTGTTTCAGGCTATTGTAGTTATCTTGGTTCATTTCCCATATTAGGTGAATGGGGTAATCGGATTGCATTAATTGAATACTTGGCTGTAATACAAACTGAATACGGGCCTGCTTATGTTCTGTAATGCTTGCTAATTGATCAAGTGTATAAACGGCAGTGTTATGCTTGTGTACGCCGCTAGCATTAAATGCCTTGTGCCACAGCCACTCAAGTTTTGCCACTTCAGGTAAGTAGAGTAAATCTTTAGCCGGTTTAAACTGCGCAATATAATTAGGCAATAATTCGCCGTAGTTACCTAGGTCGGGTGAAAAGGATGGATTTTGTTTTAAATAATCGGTGAGCATGTGAGAAAAATATTGTGCCCCTAGCAAATTCTTGCATACTGGAAATATCCCGCTTAAGCCATCAGTCATCCCTCCTAAAATGCTATCACGATATATGTGTAAACGTTGTGATGCACTGAGGCTTTCGGTTTCATTGATGCCTTGGCAAGCCAGTTGAATGTTATTTTGGCTTGGATGAAAAATAGCTTGATAAAAATCGTGTTGCCATTTTTTTAAATTCATTGTGATAACGCCCACATGTGCCTTTCAGCCGTGAGGGCTTCTTGGTGTAAAGTAGCAAAGTCGGGTACGTCGCTATCCCATTCAATGAGTGTAGGGGTGGCGCCAAATTGTTTTATGGCAGCGCGATATAATTGCCATACAGATGGGTGTATCTTTTCTGAATGAGTGTCTAAAAGGTAATTATGCATTTCGGAAAAACCCGCTAAATGAAGCTCTTTTACTTTTTCCGCGGGCAAGGATGCTACATAGTGAATAGGGTCAAAGTTGTGATTGACGGAACTTACATAAATATTATTAATGTCAACGAGTAGCTCACAGCCACTTTTTTTAGCCATTTGAGATATAAATTCCCATTCTGTCATGTCGCTTTCTTTAAATGTTAAATACGACGACGGATTTTCAATGAGAATTGTTCGCCCTAAGAATTCTTGTACTTTTGAAATGCGTTCACACATATGATCAAGGGTGTGGGCATTATAAGGCAAGGGTAATAAATCATGAGTGTACTGACCTTTAATGGACGCCCAAGCTAAGTGGTCGGATATATAAGCTGGCTCTAGTTTCTCACTTAACGCCTTAAGCTTAGTTAGGTAATTGATGTTGAGTGGGTCACATGAACCTAATGACATACCCACACAGTGCAAGGTTACGGGGTAATCGTGACGAATTTTTTGTGCTCGCTCAATGGGTAAGCCGCCATCGCTCATGTAGTTGTCGGCCAATAACTCAAACCAAGGAATACTCGGTTTAGAGCATAGTACTTCTTGATAATGACTCGGTCGCAGGCCTAATCCTACCCCAGTAATAGCATGTTTATTAATATTGTTGGGAATCATCTACAGCCTTAAGGGATTTGGTAATATGGGAAAGCGCTAAAGAGAAACGTATCTCTTTAGACTTTTTATTAAACGCGCTGATTTAAGATTAATCGTTGTAACGTTTAATCTTAATGTCTATTTAGCGCCTTTAACGACTCCACCTACAATTTTGTCACAGGTGCCTTCAGGCACATATACCCATTCTTCGGCGTCCCCTGCGACTTTAGCAAGTCCAGCACAACCATGTTTACTGGTGCCACAATCATTTAACCCTGCTTTGGCGATACCTTGGCATTTTTCAAAACCAGGTTTACCCGCAAGTGCTGACGAGGATGCAATGCTTAATCCAAGTAGAGTACTGGCGATGGCGGTGCTCATTATTTTTTTAGTGTCTTTCATGTTTGCTCCAATATTGAGTTCAGCAAGGACTTTGAGTCCTACTATATAGACGAGCGAGCAAGGGGGTTGATTGCAGGGTGTGCAAAATAATAAATAGAAGAGTAAACGTAAAGAGGGCGCCCCATGGGCTGAGTACCCATGTGGCTTTACTTTTAGGAGAAGTTACCTAGATGGTATTGACAGGGATATCGCCTTCAGCATGGTGCCAAGATTCTTCAAGGGCTGAGAATGCATTGGATAAACCACGTTTAATCTTACTCCAAGCATGGGTGGTAGATTGCTTCATATTGGCTAACCATTGAGCCACTTCTGCGCGATTTTCATGCAGAGTTTGTAAACTGTTATTAGCCTGTGTGCGGGTAGCTTGGTCCATTGAATCCCATTTTTGATCTCGTCTCTTTTCAAGGTCATTAATGCGCGCATCAAGGGCGTGTAGCGCCATTTCCACTTGGCTTAGAGTTTTTTCTTTTTTGTCATGGCTAAACTCTTTTATGGAATCTATTGCATTGTCGAGCTGCTGGCCTAACGTTAGAGCCTCATTGGCGTGTGTGTACGTAAAAGCCAATAGGCATACCAATAACATTATGGGTTTAGAAAATGTGTTCATGCGCAACCTTATAGAAACAATATACTGTCGTTATTAGGGGCAGACTAACAAGTGTGTATTCCCGAGTAAAATAACTTTTGTAACCAGTGCTCATGATTATTCATGGTTAATGTAATACTTGCTGATTAATACTATCTAGCGACAATAATTCCCTGAGCCAAAAATCGGCCATATGCAGTGGCAAATCGATAACCTCTTCGATGGGTTGCATTAAGTGCGAGATAGGCTGCTCAGTGTTCAAGAGCGATAGTTGCTTTTTAACATGAGGTGGAAATGCTTTGAGGTTACATGGGGATTGGTTTTTTCGTAAGACATATGCGAATTCAAGGGCAGTGCGCAGATACCTGTCTATGGAATATTTGGTCTGACTGTTAGCGATGAGCATTTCAGATATCTCAAAAGCGTTGCCGTATACCACAACCGCCTGATCCCAGTACTGTAAGTGGAACAAGCCTCTGCCTTGTAAAATGAGTTCCTGCCATAATTGGGCTGCCTGCTTAGGGTTACTGTTTAATACACGGCGGTGATCGGTACACAAAAATCTCATAGAAGAGGCTCTTATTGAAATAAACGAAGTAGCGCCTCTTTATTCAAAGGCGTGGTTATCTATCTCTTGCATCATAATGATAATCATTCGCATGTAAAGGGTTTTTTGTGGCTCAGGCTAAATGCGCCCGTAGATTCCCTGTGAGCTGCCATTATGTTCATTAGCAATAAGTGCGAGTGTTTAATGAGCGTCACGTCCACATAAATACACCATATTGCGGCTATGGGTGATTCGTGACTGTAAGTGGCTCATGCCTAAATAGGTTATGGGGAGCATACCCATATGGCTCTAGAGTCATTTCAAACACCTCGTAAAAGCTTAATTAATGCATTCAGTCGTGGTGGAGTAGGTCATAAATAAAGACGTGGGACGCAAGTGTACTGAAACACGCTACGAAGCTTGTGATTGCTCTAGGGCACTTCTATATCTAATTCACGTTGACAAACATTAATTTTATCCGTCAGTTCTGTTAATCGATGATATTGAGGGTGAGCGGAGGTAATGTGGTTTAAGTGGGCTAAATCATCTCGGCACTGTTGAATGAGTACTGCATCAGGCCCTTGCACGTTTAATTGTGCAATCAGAGCCTGAGCTAGGTTTAATCGAATGCCTATATGTTTAGGGAAGCGCTTAAGTGCTTTACTAAAATAGGTAATGGCCTTGTTAAACTCTTTGGCATCATAAAAGGTAATGCCTTTATTATTAATTTTAATCACTTCACTTTTTCCTGTGCGGCTAACCGGCTCTTCCGATACGCGGTCAATACGAGAGGCAAGTTTAGTACTGAACTGGCCACTGTGGTTCACCTCTTTCATTAATATGTCAGCCTTGTCTTGATTGTCCGTCATTATATAAGTGCGAACCAATTCAACTTTTACGTCGATATTTTTTTCAGCATCACTTAATTCGTTGTAGTTTAATAAGGATTTTTTTAACAACTGATTGGCTTTTTCGCGTTCATCAATTGATGAGTAGGCTTGGCTGGCCAATAATCCAGAACGCACGCGAGTATTATTATCATTAAAACTACGATTCACTTTATTGATCGTCGTAAGTGCTTCGGCGATAAATATTTTTGATTGCACTGGGTCGGAACGCGCGGCAGATTCGGTAAGGCTGCGGGCAAAATCCAGTTGATTGTCTGGGCATGCATACATGGAATATTCGGCATGTTTAGCTACATTGCGATAGACCTTAGTGGCGGCAATTACATCATCATTTTGTTCACATAAATCGGCGAGTGTGAGTAACCGTGGTACCGATAAACTCGACAAATCAGTGGCTTTCTGCAATAACACTTGAGCCGTTTCACTTTCGCCTTTTTGAACGTGAATTTGGGCAGCTTCATCAAATGCTTCTATTCCATCTACGCTTATAGATTCACCAGAATACAGTGCGTTAAACGTTTGCAATGCTAAGTCATGCTGTTCAGTGGCGCACAGTGCCCGTCCTAATAGTAGTTGGGCCCATGTGTGCGATTTAAGCGTCAGGGCGGCACGACAAGCTTCTATGCACGGTTCATAGGCCTTTATTTTAAACAAAAGCTCACATTGTGTTTTTACACACCATGATGGGTAACGGCTATGGGATTTAAGCTCTTTATCACACAACAATAGGGCTAATTTATATTCTTGATCATCTATGGCACTGATGATCGGCCTTAAATATGTATGCAACTCAATAATTTTATCCAGCCGAGATTTTAAGCTGTTATGAGTAAAGGGTTTAGTGATGAAGAGGCTGGGCTTGTGTTCAAGGCAAGACAAGACAATGCTTTTATCAACCTCCGCGGTGATCATTGCAAATATACATGAGGGTTTAATGAATTCAGTAGTGCGCAGCTCTTCTAAGACTTGCAGTCCTGTTTTACCTCGGCCTAACTCAAAGTCACAAAATATCACATCAAACAGAGCTTCTTGGCACGCTGCTATGGCGTCTTTACCGGTGGAGGTGACTCGAATATCTTCTGCGCCTATGTCCATGAGAATTTTCTTTAATATGCCACGATAAAGCTCAGTAGATTCTATGATTAGGATGGAGCTTTGGCTGTAGTCAATATCAGGCATGCCGCCCCTTAGCTTGATAGTATGGCCATATTGAGAGTATAGGCGGGCACAAAAAAAGTGCAAAATTACCCTAGATGACATTTCGATTGTTAGTGTGGGTATCTAGGAATGACCTTAATCATGAAATCTAACCGGTGATATTGCCTTACTTTAATGTGCAATATGAAAAATGACGGCACTTAAATACATCAATCAATAACGGTTTAGGGTATTTGTAAGTGCTCCCGTATGTGTTTAAGGTTGAATAAATAATTCTTTTAGATGTAAATGGCACCTTGCCAGAATCGTTAAATAGTAAATGAAATATGATAAATGAAAATGTAATCTGCTTGCCTGGCGTTTTGGCGATATATGGTGGATCGCTTGCAGCCTCAAAGCACCAGCATCAGGCTGTGCAGCTTATTTGGCCTGACCCTGAAGGTGTTTGTACTCTTACGGTTGAGGGTGAGGTGGTGACAGGCTCGCATAATGGCTTCCTAATACAGTCTAATATTGAACATGAGTTAGTGATGTGCAAAGGCTGGATTATTTTAATTGAGCCTCAATCGTTAGCAGGCATAACATTAGCTAAATATTTACAACATCGATCGGTTGCTTCCTTGTATATTGCAGGAGTCACTTGCCCTCAACCTTGCGCGGATTTAGCCCAATGCCTGCAACCCTTATTTGATATTTTTAATATCAATGCAGCTAGCTTGTTGTCTTCATCTAGCACTGGGGTAAACTATTTTGGAGCGCCGTTAGATAAACGTATTGAACAGCTTTTACACACCCTAAATGCGTGTTTTGAGGGCGAGTGTGTAAAACCCGATAAATGGTTAGCGCAAGATGTTGCTCAGGATTTAGGGTTGTCTGAAAGTCGATTCTTACACTTGTTTAAGCAAGAAATGGGCTTACCTTGGCGCCCATATTTATTATGGCGTCGCTTGTTGTGTGCTATTAAGATGTTAAGTGTTGAAAAATCCGCTACTGAGGCTGCCCATCAAGCGGGCTTTTCAGACAGCGCCCATTTAAGTCGTACCTTTAAGCGTTTATTTGGCATGACTATACGAGATGCGCTGCGCACATTGTCCTGAGTGACACAGTTTAGGCATTAATTATTTATTAAAAATAAGTAGAGTTTTTATGAGCAGTATTTGGTTTTCCACCCCAAAAATAGAAGTTATGAATCGTCAGATGCAAAATACCGCCTGCAGTCAACTGGGTATTGAGGTCACTGAAATAGGCTTGGATTATATAGTAGGCACAATGCCGGCCGATGCTCGCACCTTTCAACCAATAGGTTTAGTACACGGTGGAGCAAATGTATTGTTGGCTGAAACCTTAGGCAGCATGGCAGCTAATTTATGCCTTGATAACAGCAAAGAACATGCTGTGGGCCAGGAAATAAATGCTAATCATATACGTGGAGTACGTGATGGGGTCGTAACCGGTACGGCTACTATTATCCATAAAGGCCGAACCTCACAAGTTTGGGAGATTCGTATGGTGAATAGTCAAGGTAAGTTAAGCTGTATTTCACGCCTCACTATGGCGGTCATTGCTGCTTAACGGTTTATCTAGTAAATAATCAAGCTGTGTTCATTATGACTGAGAGAATCGTTTAAGTGCATCTTGGCACAGCTGTTTGTCTTTTTCTTGCCAAGGGTTAAAGTGTTTTTTGCGATAGTCAAAAATACCTTGGCTTAAAAGCTTTGTGCTGCGAGCCAAGAACTTTAAATAGGGCAGCCAGTTTTTAGGTTTATAAATCACTCTATCTTTATACAATAAAAATAAATGAATACTAAAAGTAGACACAAGGGTAAGTGGCAGCCAAAATAATAACAAAAGACATACTAAGCGCCAGCCACTGGAATACTCTGTTTTATACACATCCAAACACACCGCTTGATGCTCTATCTCCTCCAAGCAATGCCAGTTTACAAATTCAATGGCTTGATTTTGTTTTCCCTGTGTCCAGCTATCATGATGTGTTAAAAAATCACGGCTAACAGCGGCAGTAAAATGCTCAAATGCGGCTGGTAATGCCAGAGTAAATGCTGGACTGCTCCACTTTAAAATTTGATTCATCACACCCATTTGTATTTTTTCAAAGCGGGATATCAGCGGATAATGCTGCTTAAGAGTGTCATTAGATTGCCGGTGCATAAGGGCGTGGGCACCTTCTTGTTTAATAAGAAGCTGTACTTGTTGTTTTAGAATGGGGTCGTGAATGCTGTTAAGTTGTCGACGCATAATGTCATTAACAATCCGTTCACTTTGAGGGATTAGCACAGACAAGGCATTTAAGAAATGTGTCTTAATAGGGTCTGCCAGCCACACCTTTTCTACATGGGAAAAATCAAATTGCGGCCTACGTGCGGTAATGTAAACACTCGCAGGGGTACTGCTTTGGCTGTGTGGCTGGTGCATGTAAGGCAATGGCTCAGTTTAATGGTCAACCCAGACTAACATACCCTCAACTGTACAGTGTATATTTTAGTTGCACCATGGAACCAGCTTTGGGTGGGAGCATGCATTTCATTTTATGAGCAACTTAGCAAAACTGCGAGCATCGCCATTAAATTTGTCGGCATCTACTTTGCCATCAATGCCCTTAAGCGCATGTGACTGTGACCATTGCCAGAATGTCCATTGTGACCAGCCAGAGGGCAGGGTAGGCTGAGTACGCCCGTATTCAGCTAACCAAAGTGGGTACTGGGAAAAGCGGGTTACGTGTTGATTAGCGAAGTTAAGCCCAGTGTAAATGATGGGTTTAACACCATAGTGGCGCTCTAATCCGTTTAGGTAGACTTGTAAATTTTCACTCAAGCGGGTGTCATCTTGTTGGTGTAGCCGCTCGATATCGACTACGGGTGGTAAGTCACCAACAGATAGCTTTACAAGCTGGGTAAAGTTTTCTAATTGGCTGTTAGGCGCATCATTGGTTTCGTAAAAATGATAGGCACTCACGGTTAAACCCGCGGCTTTTGCTTTGGCAAAGTGACTTTTGAATTCGGGGTCTTGGTAAGTGTTACCCTCACTGGCGCGTATAAATACATAGGTAATACCGGACGCTTTAAGTTGTTTAAAGTCTACATCACCTTGGTACTTTGAAATATCTATGCCCACAATCGCAGATTGCATAGGTGGGCCTTTCACATCACTGGTTTGCCAAGTACAGGCGGCCAACAATAAACATAACGACAAACTGAATGTTTTTAAATATGTGCCCATGAACAATCCTTTTTGGTTTATTTACATGTTGGGGTAATGACAAGAGCATAAACCTCGATGACACTTATTAAATCACCATTTATTATGAGTTTAATCTGTTTGCGTCCTGGCACTTGAAAATAGATGACCTGTTAATCAGGTAAAAAAAATGTGCTACTTGTTTGAACAAGTAACACATTCTTTTTCACGCACTTTATTAACCCGTAGTTTAAACCTTAGGTAATACCTTAAAATTAAAGCTCAACTACGTCTAGCGTGACATTTGGGTTTACATCGACTTCGTAGTCAACACCTTGTGCACCAAAACCAAATAATTTAAGAAACTCTTGCTTGTATTCGCGGTAGTCAGTGAGTTCAGATATATTTTCGGTGGTAACCTGCGGCCAAATAGTTTGGCAGTGCTGTTGAATATTATCGCGTAACTCCCAGTCATCTAATCGTAAACGGTTGCAATCGTCCATTTCGGGGGATGCTGCGTCTTCACGATATAAGCGTTCGTTAAATAAACGATTAATTTGCTCCATACATCCTTCGTGTAGGCCCTCTTCACGCATTTTTTTAAAGACCATCGCGATGTAAAGCGGCATAACGGGAATAGCAGAGCTGGCCTGTGTGACCACGCTTTTAAGAACCGCAACGTTGGCGCTGCCACCTGTAACCGCCATTTTTGAATTTAATTCTTTAGCGGCTCGGTCTAAGTCCATTTTGGCTTTGCCCAGCGCACCGTGCCAGTAGATAGGCCAAGTAAGTTCGGTGCCTATATAGCTATAGGCCACTGTTTTACAGGTATCGGTTAATACACCTGCTTGAGATAAAGCAGACATCCATAATTCCCAATCCTCACCACCCATGACCGTTACGGTGTCGTTAATTTCTTGTTCGGTGGCAGGCTCTACACTGGTTTCAATGATTGTATCTTTATTGGTGTCTACTGCAGTGGCGGTGTAGGTGTCGCCAATGGGTTTAAGAACTGAGCGAATTAATTCACCGCTGTCGGGCAGCTTTCTTACTGGCGACGCCAGTGAATACACCACTAAATCAATTTGACCCATCTCTTGTTTAATAATGTCTATGGCTTTTTGTTTTGCGTCATGACTGAAGGCGTCGCCGTTAATGCTTTTAGAAAAAAGGCCGTCGGCTTTTGCTAGCTTGTCAAATGCAACTGAATTGTACCAGCCTGCGGTACCTGACTTTTTGTCGGTACCGGGCTTTTCAAAAAACACCCCTAAGGTGGCCGCTTTGCTGCCAAAGGCCGCAGCAATGCGTGAAGATAAACCGTATCCGCTAGATGAGCCCACCACTAAAACATTTTTAGGGCCGTCTTTTACGGCGCCTTTTGCTTTGGTGATGTTAATTTGCTCAAGTACATTAGCTTCACAGCCCACAGGGTGAGCCGTGGTACAGATAAAGCCACGAGTCTTAGGTTTAATGATCATACTTAGCTTCTTCTTAATGTGACGGTGGAAATTGAGCAATATATTGTATTAAAGAGTGATAATTAGCTAGTGGGTTGGCAGCTTAAGAGGCATTGGGTTAAGTATTCGATTCAATGGGTCAAAATTATAGGCTTATGCCCGATTTTTTGTAGGAGAGAAAGGCCATTAGCGGGGCCTTTACGGTCAAAAAGTACCGATTATTTAACCACAATCCATAAAAGAGGTACTTGACGATATTAAACCAATTGAAAACCGTTTTTCTTAGTGAAACAAGAGGTCGCAGGTACCACTATTAAAGGTGGCTTCTATACTGGATTGAGGTCAGTGTTGTTTTATGGGGGGGTCAAAATGAAAATTAGCAATAACTGTTATTGGCGGCACTTAGTGAAGTTTAAGCCGTTACCAATATGTTTGTTGATGCCCCTTGTTTTAAGCTCTTTTAGTGCTGCTAGCGACGAGTTATTTTTTGTAGATGTAAATGCTCATCCCTTAAGCTTTTACGATGAACAGCGGCAAGTGCAGGGTGTGGCCATTGAAATATTTAAAAAGGTGATGGACAACCTAGGCCACAAAACCGTATTGGAGCTTTTACCGGGAAAGCGCGTGATTCATATGCTAAAAAACGGACAAGCCGACGGTGTACCTTTTATTCGTAAGACATCTAAGCGTGAAACGTATTTAGATTACAGCCAAGAAGCATTGTTGTATGAAAATGTCTATTTTTACGTTAATAAGGGGCATGAATTTGATTTTAATGGGGATTTCTCTGCCATCAAACAAAAAAAGATAGCCATTATTCTGGGAGATACCCATGGCGACATATTTAATAAAATTGCAGTCAACTTAAATCTTGTGGAAACCATTACGCTAGACTCTAGTTTCTCAATGTTATTAAAAAAGCGAGTCGATATGGTGGTAAGCACGGCGCAGCGCGCATCAAAAATATTGGAAACGCTGCCTTCAGGAAAAATAGTGAGAATTATGAACCCCATGGAGTCCATTCCTTTATATGCCGCATTTACAAAAAAGCGCCGCTTGTCCCTTTTAAGAGATCAATTTGATCGGGAGCTAAAAGAACTTAAAAGAAGTGGCTTCGTAAAGTCGATAGTGGACAAATGGCAGTACTGATTGTCCTCCCTTTTACAATTAAACCTGTAATAAGCCCTAGTATTTAATGCTTACGCTTATCTCGCTATCTACCAATGGTGTCTGTGCTTCCTTGAATGTTGATAGCTGCTATAGTTAGCCCTTCTTTAATAGACTAAATTAATCTGATGTTTATTGTGAGTTGGGCGAGTCGAGCCCTTTGAATGACCTGTGCTAAATACCAGGGATGGGCAAGTAAATGGAAATAATAAAAAAATTACCCGTGTGGTCTATTGTGGTGCTGCTATTAATTCTAATGGTATTGGCCTGTTTTGCTGTGGCGGATGGCCGACGTGTGGAATTCTGGCCGCCGGTGATTCATGAAAAAAACAATGATGATGTTTCAGAATTGAAAAACAAATTAAATGAACTTCAAGAATATATGGCTCCTGCGAATATTATTAAATTATTTCCAGTGCAAGCGCAGCAAGAATCAATCACGTTAACTCAGCAGGAAACAGCGCGTTTATTGGCGGCCTACCAAGCTGAAGTACAGGTGCATGAGAATAAAATACAAGAAATGCAGGGTCAATTGGATGAAGTTCAGCGGATAGGCGGTACGTTTTTGTATAAATTGTTAATCTTTAATCATGATGCTCAGTGTTACGGTACTAGCCTTAACTTCACTGCAGGCAAGGATAAAGATCAATGTTTAACGAAGCAAAAATTGGCTTTACGATTTTTAGAGTTTTTAGCCGAAGTGGATTTTTACCAAAATAACCAAGAAAATAATGTTCAAACAGCCAAGCAGCAGCTGCTAAAGCTTCAAGGTAAATATCAGTTTAATACTAAAGGCTGGTATGGGCCGGATGTATTTAAATCCATTATTAACGAGTTTCATGGGAAAAGTTAAGAGTCGCTAGTAGTGTTGTTCAAGTTGAGTGTCTTGGTGATTTTTTCGGCATTACCAACATCCATGTAGGCATAGAAAGAAAGGGTCAAAGCCGCTGCCCAGGCAGCGGCTTTGCTATAGCGGTTATTTCACTTCTATGTACACTTCCTGCCAAGTGATGGCACCGGCCTGATTGCTGCCCACTAGGAATACCTGGCTGCTGACAGCAAGCAGGCTCACGAAGTTCTCAATATTCAGCGCCGAGATACCCTCATCCATGTCATCGTCATTCATGTCTATGTCGTCTTCACTCATCTCCATGTCGTCTTCATTCATCTCCATGTCATCTTCTTCATATTCATAGAAAGATGTATCAACACTGAACAACTGAATGTTTTCGGTGGTGAGGCTAACGGTTTGCCCCAATACTTGGAAAGATTGCTCTTCCACTTGAATGTTGGATACCTGTGCTGATAGATAGACCTCTTGGGCTTCCTCGGCTGGCATGCGAGCCATGTACAAGGCCACCAGAGTTTGCTGATCGGTATTTAGGTAGGCAGAGATTTCCACATAGTCACCCACGGCTAAGTCACTTAGTTTCAGAGTGTCTTCCGCTTCATCCCAGTCTTCGTCATTGAAGTCAGACTCGTTTAAATCTTCTTCATTAAAGTTAAAGGCATTAAAATCTTCTTCATTGAAGTCAGATTCATTAAAATCATTTTCGTTGTAACCCTGTTCCAACTCATGATCTTCATTCCAGTCATCCGTCTCATCATCGGCAATCCAGGTGCTTTCATTGATGAGGAAGGTCTTGCCCAGCACGGTGACCGTATTGTTCTCAAGATTTATGGCTTCAATAATCGCAGCCACTTCAATTTCATCTTCCGGCTCCACAAATATATATAAGGCTTGGATGGAGCCATCTTCATTTACAGTGCCCTCAATTTCTATGCTGGCATCCACTTTCAATAACGAGGCATCGCCAATATCAAAGAAAGTATTGTCGCTGATGTTCACTTTTAAACCGGCCACTTCAAACTGACCGTCCACTAAGGCAGATGAAATAAAGCCTTCTATCTCTAACAGGTCGCCATCATCGGCCATGAAGGCTTCTTCGGCTTCAATTTCCTGAGCGATTAATACACGCTCGCCAGCATTTGTGGTGTCTATGCTGCCAAATAAATCTACTAGGGCGCCTTCACTAATGAGTTGCTGCACATAATTCAACTCATCCACTTGGCTGTAGTCCACTAGCAGTGCGTTAATTTTAAAAGTCATTGTGCTGGTATTTAATTCGCTGATAGTTCCGGCCACATCAAATTCGGTTAAGGTGTGATCGGATAAGCCAATAAAGCTAGCTTGCCATTGCCCTTGGGCATTAGCCAAGCCGCTGATTTCAATGATTTGTCCTACCTGTAAGGTGTTGAGTTCTAGGCCTTCAAATAGAGTCTCGTTATTCATTAATATGGTTTGTCCGAGTACAACAAGCGTATTGGCTGAAGCATCTATACTGTCAATCGGACCTTCTAGGCTGTCGTCGTAAACCAATTGCGAGGCGGTAGCGGTGCCGTCTTCGTTGTATTTGCCTTTGATGCTCACAACCTGGCCTAACTTGATGTCATCTTGGCTACCATTTTTGCCATCTAGGTTGATGGATGCACCACTTAGATCAAACTCAATGCCATTTACCGTGATACTGTCTTGCTGTTTGCGGGTAACCTTACCGGTACTTGCGCCGTTACCATCGTAATTTTTAGAGGTGAAGTTGTCAGCGTTTTCCTGCAGCGTATCTATGTTGCAGCCTGCCAGGCTTCCTAATATGGCCGTTACCAACAAGCTTTTTTTAAATTTAATTGTTTTCATGTTGTATCCTCGTAGTTCAATAAGGTGTTGCCTAACAGAGCAGGTGATTCAGGGTGGCTGCACTGCATGAACTAATCCTAGCGAATGCGTGTGTTAGCTGTGTTTCGATATTGTTGTGGGTTTATTGCTTTATTGGCATATGCCCATTAATTGTTAGTGTTTTGTAAGTGAAATATAAAGCTGTTATACAAAAGCCGATGGACATACAATCGTTAACAGTCAACGAAAGCCTATATGAGTTTCAAAACTGCTCCAAAACATGATAACTAATCAATATGTTTGTACGAATTTACAGCGGCATACTCGTCTCCACATTAATATCTCTCTCGTGTTGCTATCTGGCCTTTCAATATATTAATCAGCAACGCACCACGGACTACACATTGTCTTTGTTTAGTGGTACCCAGCAACTCATTACGGCGGGTGTAAATCGTCACAGTGGTGAAAAGCAAAAACAGTGGATAGCCTTGGTTGAACAATTGATTGGCCTACCCATTCGTTTATCATCCCAGTTTGATAGTCCATTAAGTGCCCGACAATTGGCTGAATTAGCGCTGGGGAAGGTATTAATAGAACCTCTAGGTGATGGTATACACAGCCGTATTTGGACCCAAGCCCACAATAAAGAACTCATCAGTGTGAAACTAAAAAATGTGGCGGAACAGCAGTTGCGTATCACGACATTTTTAATACTAAACGAGTTGGGTCGCTATCCACGCTCTAAACAATTTGATGAGTTGATTCGCCTGCGCCAATACTTTAACTACGACATTAATATTTTAACCCAAGACAAATTACAGCTAGATAACCAGCAGCTATCACGACTGCAGCGCGGAGATGTAGTGCTGGCGCTTAACAAGAATCAATATAATCAAGATGTTTTGATGGTTCACAGTCGTTATAAAAAAAGAAATCAATACCTAGTTATTGGCCCCATTCCTATTTATAACCCCAGTCCTATCTGGCTCATGGTGACCTTGTTAATTGTGGCGTTGGGAGTGACGGGTTTAATTGTTTATTTGTTGGTGAAAAATCTTGAGCGAAGAATAAAGCTCATTAGTAATGTTGTGGTGAATTTTGGCCCCGAAAGCTTGCACAGTCGGATACCGGTGAATGGTCATGATGCCATTGGCGAGTTGGCAAAGGGTATTAATATTATGGCCAGTCGCATTCAAAATTTGTTGGTTGACCAAAAAGATATTACCCAGGCCATTTCCCATGAATTAAGGACTCCCATTTCCCGTATGAAATTCAGAGTGGAAATCCTTATGGAAGGGGCCGAAGACACGCAGTTAAGTAAATTAAATAAACTCAACGACGATATTCATGAACTTGATTTATTGGTTGAGGAATTACTAGTTTATCAGATGTTAGATACCACAAGACAAAGTGAGATGCAGCTTTGTGACATGGCAGTCTTGATTCAACATGTCATTGATGACATTTATGAGCCTTTCCAAGCCACTCAAGTGAATGTGGTATTACCGACACACTCTGTGTTTGTGCGTGGGCAAGAACATCATCTTAAACGCATGGTTCAAAACTTGTTAATTAACGCCTTTAAACACGCCAAGCTGCACGTGCAAGTGTCACTGACAGGGGAACCTGCGGTGTTGCAAATAAGTGATGATGGCGAGGGAATTCCCACTGAGCAGAGGCTGCGTATTTTTAGCCCGTTTGTGCGCTTGGATTCCAGCCGTAATCGCAATACTGGGGGATTTGGTTTGGGTTTGGCCATCATTGAGCGCATTGTTCGGCTTCATGATTCTCAAATAAAGGTCACGGACACTGAGTTAGGGGGGGCCTGTTTTGAGGTGACATTTCCGGCACGGAATCAAGAGCGGGTTACAAATAAATATAACAGGCCAGTCCCATGAGTCGCCTGTTATTGTTGATTTTTTGTGGGGTTTTGGGCTTAAGTGTTTGGGGAGAGCCCAGTCAAGAGCAAAGTGCTACGGTGCGTGAAATTCAACAGCTGGATCAATCCCACCTGGATTTTGATTTTTTTGAAGAGTCTGCCCCAAATGAGCAACTCTCAGGTGAAGAGTCTTTATTGAAGGCGCTAGAATTATTAGAGCAGTCACAAACCACCTCAGATCAATCCCATGTTGATCCCATAGACGGGGTATTTGAAGATGCTCTAAATCAGGATACATTCGCCTTACCGGATGACATGGATGAGGAGATAGACACGAGTGTGGATCAGGCGCTAGGGGAAGAGCTCTTTGAAGACTTTGAAGATCAGTTTCAGGACGAAGAATATGAAGACCTGCAAGATGAATTTGAAGATGACGCAGAGTCACTCATAGAGGATCAATTGGAGTTTTTCGATGAAAATTAAATTAACCCTCATACTTATATTGCTGGGTATGACATGGCCTTGTGTAGCGCAAATTAAGGCGCTACAGTCGTCAGCTGAAAACCCTTCCAATTCCCGTGTTCAACAGGCCTTAGACTTAAGAAAGCAGGGTGATTTTAATGAGGCGATTAAACAGCTAACCATACAATTAAGAGCATACCCAGAAGACCTACAAATAAAACTTGAATTGGCGGCAAGCTTCTATCGTGTCGGTCACTTCTCTCCAGGCAGTGACCTCTTTAAGCAATTATTAACAAATCAAGACTTGCCGGCGAACATTAAAAGCAACGTGATTCACTTTATTAGCCAATACAAAACTGCCATAGCCAGCACAGCGTTACTAAACAAACAATTACAAGCCTTGCGTCAGTCAAATGAACCTATTTTGCTTAAGATCACTACGTTAAAGGGCATGCTGCAAACGTCTCCTGATTCCTTTGCGACTAAACGTTATCTTGTAGAGTTGTATCTAAGTTATAACCGCCCTGGCGCGGCCAAACTGGTGCTGGACAATATCGATGTTAAATTCCTTTCCCCACAACAAGCGTCTCAAATTAATGAACTTACCATGCGCCTTCAAAAAACGGTTGCAGCGAGTAGTCAGCTGTCAGGCAAGGGTGAGTTTATACTGGGCCATGATGATAATATTACAGGTAGCAGTTATAACGACTTCTATGACGATGATGAATCATTCTCAATTAATGAAACGGGCGGAGTCTACACCCAGTTAAGCGGCGCTTTAGTATATAAATACGTCGCTCCCACCTTAGAAGACGGTAGGGTGTTAAACACAACCGAGAGTGGGCTGCAGGTCAATTATTTTCAGCGTGCATTCGAAGATGACATTGCTAAGAATCGCGATTACCAAATCATAGAGCTGGCGGCTTACATGGGTAAACTTCAGGCTGATAACAGCCGAATACGACTGCCAGTATCGATTAAAAATATTAAACTAAACGGTGACAGCTATGCGCGTTTTTTTGACGGTAAGCTGCTTTATTCGTGGGATGTAGATGATACCCACGTTACGCTAAGCCAGAAGCTGGGGTACCGAGATTACGCACGTTATAACTCTGAAAGAGAAAACAGCACGTTGTTGGTCACTCGCTTCGCTTTGGGTCACATCATCAATGATCGCTTAAGTTTTAATGGCTCAATCAGCTACGATTTATTGGATACGCTTAATGAACCTTTCAGGTCGCACGATCGCTATACCTTGTCTGGCGCAACCACATACCGTCCTTCCAATAGTTTGATATTCAGTGTCGGCATTAAATATCAAGCGACAAATTATAAGGGTGTTAATGATCAGTTGTTTTTCAATGACTGTGAAGATGTAGAGGACTGCGAGGAGCTGATTTATGATTTCAAACGACAAGATGATAATACCAGTTGGTTCTTACAAGGCGACTATTCGTTAAACAAACACTGGGGATTGAAGGGGCGAGTAAGCGGTTCAGATCGGGACTCAAACCAGTTTAGATACCAATACCAAAGAAATACCTACAGTGTAGGTTTGGCTGTGAAATTTTAGGGGCATAACAATATGAAGACACAAATCGTATTGGTGGAAGATGACCAAGGGCTGGCCGAGATTATCAAAGAGTATTTAGAGTCTAAAGAGTTGGCAGTGCACATAGTCAATGATGGGTTGGAGGCGGTAGAGGTGATAATTAATACCCAGCCTGCTCTGGTGATATTGGATTTAATGTTGCCTAGTATTGATGGCTTAGAAGTGTGCAAGCGAGTGAGGAGCGAATACTCGGGCTCCATCCTTATGTTAACGGCCTCAGCCGATCCCTTTGATCAGGTGGTGGGTTTGGAAATAGGGGCTGATGATTTTGTGCAAAAGCCGGTGGAGCCTAGAGTGTTATTGGCGCGAATACGCGCCAGATTACGTCAAAATAACAATGATAGGCCATCCGTAAATATTAAAGCCCCTTTAATTGCTGAAGATAAAAAGTATGGCCAGCTCATTATTAAAAAAGCCTCTCGTCAGGTATGGGTGGCAAGTCATCAGGTAGTATTTACTGGACCAGAGTTTGATGTGTTGCTGTGTCTAGTGGAGAACATAGGTGAAATACAGGACCGTGATGCCTTGTTTCGTGCCATCAGAGGTATCGACTATGATGGCAGGAGTCGCATGGTCGACATTATCATTTCGCAGATTCGGCATAAATTAAATGAGTACAATTATGCCAACCAGCATATAAAAACGGTGCGCAATAGGGGGTATTTGTTTGTGCCTGAGCTATAAGATAAAGCCTTAAATAACTGTACACTGTAAAGTTTGTATTGTAGCTTAGGCGTATAGGTAGAGTGTGCCAACTTAAGATTGAATGAGCGGAAACTGCTGCCTATGGACAATTTTATATAATAAAAGGCATGAACATGAGTCAGGAAAACCTAGATCGTTGGCACCAAGTGGTCGCAAATAAAGACATGACCCTATTACGCGAATTACTGGACGAAAATGTAGAATTCCACTCGCCCACCGTATGGCAGCCCAAAAAAGGCCGTGATATTACCCAGTACATCTTAAAAATGGTCATAGACATATTTCAAGATTTTGAATATCAGCGAGAATGGATTGATGGTGAAAATTTAGCCTTAGAATTTTCGGCCCGTGTGGACGATAAAAAGGTAAAAGGCATCGACTTAATTCGTTGGAATGATCAGGGTAAAATAGTTCATTTTGAAGTGATGTTACGACCCATTAATGGTTTGCAGTTGATGTTAGATAAAATGACCAAGAATTTACAAGATGCCGGCTTCGTTCCTAAATAATGTAAATGCTTAGAGTAACGCGGGTGCAGTAATACGCACTTAGCTTTTGACCAGTGAAAGGATGCACTAAATGAACTTAACAGTAATAAACGCAGATTACCTGAATCCACAACATGCCGTGGATATTGTATCTTTATTAAATAGTTACGCAAAAGACCCCATGGGAGGGGGCGAGCCTTTATCAAAATTCGTGAAAGATAATTTAGTTAAAGAATTGGCTGAAACGGCTCATGCCCTAACAGTGATGTGTTACGTGGATGACAAACCTGCTGGGTTAGTTAACTGCTTTGAAGGGTTTTCTACTTTCCAATGCAAGCCCTTATTGAATATCCATGACGTTATTGTATTAAGTGATTATCAAAGGCTGAATATTAGCCAAAAAATGTTAGAGGTTGTGCAAGGCATTGCTATAGATAGGGGTTGCAGTAAATTAACCCTTGAGGTGCTGGAGGGCAATAAAGTGGCTCAAAACAGTTACTCAAAGTTTGGATTTGCAGGGTACGAGCTTGATCCTGCCAAGGGAAAGGCGATGTTTTGGCAAAAGGCGCTTTAAACCTCTTAAGAGCGGAACAGAGCATACCTCACCACTTTTCCATGAATGGGCCCCCAAAGCCCTTATATTCTCCCCATGCAGCTATAAACATGAAGCGCATCTCGTGTTTAGAGTGGCTTTTAAATATGTGGGTTTGTACATAAAACATACAGTTTCGCTCGACATTCATGCGTTAAATGTCTATAGTGCGCCCAAATTGAGCGCACCCTATCTACTGCCAGTGGTTTTTCATCCACAATATGCACTAAAAGCAGCACAGCTAGGGCTTATAGCGTTTTTCACTCTTTGTTATGTCAGGATGATCTCTTTGATTACTACCGCAAATATCACCATGCAGTTTGGCGCTTCGCCTTTGTTTGAAAACATTTCTGCACAGTTTGGTAACGGCAACCGTTACGGCCTAATTGGTGCTAATGGCTGTGGTAAATCCACGTTCATGAAAATCCTTAGTGGCGAATTAGCACCTACTTCGGGCAACCTTTCTATTACACCAGGCAATAAGCTTGGTGTTTTAAGTCAGGATCAGTTCGCCTTTGAAGAATACAGCGTAGTCGATGCTGTAATTATGGGTGATCCAAAATTATGGGAAATTAAGCAAGAGCGTGATCGCATTTACGGATTGCCTGAAATGACAGAAGAGGAAGGCATGAAAGTGGCCAACCTTGAGGTTGAGTTTGCTGAAATGGACGGCTACACCGCCGAGAGCCGTGCTGGTGATATTTTGCTGGAAGCCGGTATTGATGAAGAATTGCATTTTGGCTTAATGAGCGCAGTATCTCCGGGTTATAAGGTACGAGTATTATTGGCGCAGGCGTTGTTTTCTAACCCTGATATCTTGCTTCTTGATGAGCCGACCAACAACTTGGATATTCACTCCATAAACTGGTTGGCCGGCGTACTGAATCAACGTAAATGCACAATGATTATTATTTCGCACGATCGCCACTTCTTAAACTCGGTATGTACCCACATGGCCGACATCGATTATGGTGAATTGCGTATTTACCCTGGTAACTACGAATATTTCTTAGAGGCTTCATCGTTAATTCGTGAGCAGCTATTGGGTGAGAACGCTAAGAAGAGCGAAGAAATTGAAGAGCTAAAAGCGTTTGTTGCCCGTTTTGGTGCCAATGCGTCTAAAGCCAAGCAGGCCAGCTCGCGAGCTAAGAAACTGGATAAAATTGAGTTAGATGAGGTGAAACAAACCAGTCGTTTAGTGCCTAACATTAAGTTAAGACAAGATAAAATGTTACACCGCCAAGTGTTAATTTTAGAAGACCTGGCGCACGGCTACGAAGGAGAAGAAACCTTATTCTCTAACGGTAACCTAATTTTAGAAGCCGGTGCTAAACTGGCAGTAATTGGCGAAAACGGCGCAGGTAAAACCACGTTTTTACAGTGCTTGATCGAAGAATTAAAAGCCAATGACGGTACTATTAAGTGGTCTGAAAATGCCACAATTGGGTACTGCCCACAAGACAGCACTAAAGATTTTGATAACGACTTAACTTTGTTTGATTGGATGTCTCAGTGGCGCACCTCTAAGCACGACGATTTAATGGTTCGTGGCATGCTAGGGCGTTTGTTGTTTACTCCAGATGACCTTTTAAAGAAAGCACGTGTTTGTTCGGGTGGTGAAAAGAACCGTTTGTTGTTTGGTAAGTTAATGATGATGGATCTAAACGTTTTGATCATGGATGAACCGACTAACCACTTAGACATGGAATCCATACAGGCGTTAAATTCAGCCCTTAAAGAGTTTGATGGCACCTTGATTTTTGTAAGTCACGACCGTGAGTTTGTATCGTCTTTGGCAAGTCATGTAATTGAAATTAAAAACCAAGAAGTAGTGAGCTATCAAGGCACTTATGAAGAATACTTAGATAGCCAAAGTGAATCACTAGAAGTAGCCTAGTTTGTAGTTTAAAGGCTGTTAAGTAGCCTGTCGCGGGAAGATGGTTTCCCGCGACAAGTTATTTATAACTAAAACTTGTCACTCATATTTTCAGGCTCGCTCCAATCCGCATGATATAAATCTTTACCGCTTAAATGGTAAATATCATCCCCCTGAATTAACCCCCGTCTTTGGCCCCAACTTCCCCAGTTTTGATTATCCTCATTACGTTCAGTAATCATGGCGCCGGCTTGAGTTAACTGGTTGTCTTTAATTTCAAACATATATAAACCCGATTGACTCCAGTTGTAACGTTGGCTTTCAGGATCTCGCCAATAATCGCCACTTGCCTCGCCATCATTTACGCTAATGGGAAAGGCAAAGCGATATTGATCGTCTTGTTGAATGCCTGTAAATGCGTGGGGTTCATTAGAGAGTGCGGTATCCGAGCCTCGTTTGCCAATTAAAATATTACCCAGTTCAGTGGGGTTTTGGATGTCGGATACATTAAATAAAGATACTTTAACCCCTTGATACCAGGTTGTGCCACTGTCTCCTAACTTGGCATCCTTTCCTATGCCCAGCAGTAAATCGTCGCCAATGGGGTGCAAATAATCACTGAAGCCAGGTATTTCTAATTCACCCGCAATAGTGGGGGAGCGGGTGTTTGTTAAATCAATAACATATAACGGATCTACCTTTTGAAAGGTCACTATGTAGGCGCGGTTCTGCATAAAGCGCACGCTGTATATGTGCTCGCCAGGCTTGCCTATGGCCGCAGGTTGTTGCTCGTTAGGTAGGGTAGCAAGGGTATTAAGTTTGCCATCCTGACTGGCTAGGATAGTAAGGTGATGGCGCTCATCACGCCAAGGCCCATTGGTGGTTACCAGTGCAATACTGCCATCTTGCAATTCGCCTAAGCGAAACTTTGGATTTTTCCAGCCCAAAGTACCTGCCACCAAATTGGATCCTTCATAGCTAAAATCGTTTAATGAAAATTTATGTAAATGGGTATTGCCTTCGCTCCAGTTCCAGACAATGTCGGACTCCTGTGAGTCTTGTGCGTATTCCCAGTAACTAGTATTAAATAAGTACAGGTTGTTTTCGCTCATATAAATACCCGCGACTGAGCCGGCCATACAGCGGCTGGAAAACTCACCGTTTATAATGTTAATTCGCGTAATGGTACTTAGGGTGGGATGCCCCCATTGAGACTGAGGGCCTTGCGTAAGCAAGCAATTCTCAGCATCTACTAGCGGTGATTGTTGTTCATTTATACTGATATTGGGCAGTAAATCATTAATCGATACATCTGCCAGCAGTCGTTTGTTTTGCTCAATCTCTCCAAGGGTATCAGGGTAGTTAATCATTTCAGGTAAATTTGGGGTGTAGCGGGTAATTAAAAAAAGCTCATCACCAATGCGGCGGCTTTGCACCACATGACCATCAATTTTAATGTTGAGAGTGGGCGTGGGTGTACTGATATCATTGACATCCAATACGCGAATATCTGTTTGGCCATCTTGCCAGTTTTGATAATTGTCCCAGCTATTGTTTTGATTATGTTTGTTACCCAGCAACACCAATGTATCTTCATGCAAATACATTTCATTGGGGTTCATTTGTGTTAACTCTAATGTGGCGAGTGTTTTCTGAGTGTTTTCTACGATCCGTAATTGAGCGGGTGTATCAATAGTAGGCTGCCCATAACAAGGCATAAAATCCATGGGTTCCGAGGTTGCATTATTGCTACTGGCGGCACTACTTGCGCTAATGGTATCCGTTTGGCATTCACCATAGTGGTAGTTCCAGCTGGCTTTTTGCAAAACAAAAAAGTGCTGTCCGTCGTATTTCCAAACATCCCCTTCATCTACGCCATTTACTTGGGTATTGGTGTTGCTAAAGTCTTCGCTAGCGCCTGTGGAGCTGGATACAGCATCGCTTTGTACGGCACTTTGATCCACTGAAGACTCTAATATTGCATCATCGGTATCCTTGTATTCTTGTTCAACCGGCAATTGAGTGAAGCGTGAGGTGATGAACGCCTTAAATTCACTGTTAGTGGAGGCTGGTTTTAAATCTACTTGCGCCTGTTTGTTCTGGTCTGAATTACCGTACAAATCTAGGCAGCCGGCTAGCCCTGTGGATATGGCGGCCGTCATAAATAACCCAATGTAGGGGCGATAACGCTTTTTAACGATAAACATACTGTGTCCTCCTTGTGATGATGCTTTAAATATAAGTGGGAAATTTTCCCACGTCAATCAATGAGGCATAAAATATTAAAAAAGTTACAATGGAGTGTAAGTTTAGGGTTAAAAGGAATTAGGGTGCTTAAAGCAGTGTGGTTAGGGATAATAGTGGTTATATTGCCGCTTCATGTGTGGGGCAAGGAGGTCACTAAGCTGTCGTTAGGGCAGTATCGAGTAGTGGCGCCCAGTAATCATTATTGGTTTTCCACAGTAAGTGGCTACTACGCAAACAATGACTACAAAGTTAAAGTAACTCAGCCCTTAATAAAGCATGATGATGGCCGTAAAGGTGCAGGTAATGCCACATTAAAGTTGTCATTGCTTAATCAGTGGCAAAAAGTGTATGTGGATGTGCACCTTAAAAAAAAGCTCGCCAATGCCAAGTCTGGCGTTACGCTGCCCGTAAACGACACGTCACTTAGCCTAGAGGTTAGTGGTTTTATATGGGGCGGCATTGGTTTTATAGAGCTTGGATATTGGTGGCGCCAGAAAACAAAATTTGAGCGCACCAACAGTGTGTATTATTCATTGGGCGGGGTAAGCAGTTTAAAAAGGTGGGGTTTTGATAAAGCTTGGGTGGCCGGGTTGGTGGTGGATCATAAACCCACCTCACAGGGCAAACTAGATAGGGTAGCCTCGTTGTTGCTGCAACGAAAACTAAACCCTAGCCATAAAGTCACAGTGACTGTGGGCAAGGGCATTAGTGATGAAAGCCCAGATTGGATCACAGGGCTCATGTGGCAGAAAAAGTATTAAGCGTTAATCGCTACGTTTTATGGATTAACGTCTTCCATATCAGGCGCATCCGTTGTCGGTCTATCCTCCAGTGCCTCGCTGGCGCTTCCGTCTAGTGCACCGTCTAGTGCTTCACGACTTTCTAATAGCTCTGGTCTTTCCAGTAATTCAGGGCGTTCCATATCACGAATGCCCGTGCCGCCAATGCCACCTGTTATGTCTTCGTTAGTGCCTGTGCCGCCTATGCCGCCAATATTACCGGTAGCCTCTTCCTGCTGAGCCAGTGCACTGTGACTTATCATTATTAAAAAGCCACTTAGTAAAATGTTATTCATTTTCAAGGTCCGTAAAAAAGTAACTGCCTAAACGAAAACGATAGTGGCTATCATTAAGGGATTTATCGTGTTTCTGCATACTGAGTGCTTGTTTATTAAGATCCTTTAAAACCGCCATAGATTGCTGCTTAGCCGATTTTTTCAAGATTAAAATAGATTCTTTAGATAACGCATTATAAAACACGGCTCGCTCAAACATCTTTTTTGAGTGGCTTAAGTTACCGGTGCTAGTAGCAATGTGATCGGCTAGGTTTTCGGCAAAGAAAAACAATTGGTCTTCGCTGAGCTGGTTTTCTTGTAAGCGGTCTAGCTGAAGTGTTAACAAGCCCGCGTCATTTTTTTCTATCCAGCCCATCTCTAGCCAGTTTTCCATAATAGAGGTGGCGCGAATATTCTGACGGCTGTATTGATTGGCTAACGATTCAAAGCTTTTGTCGCCACTTTTAGGCAGTGCAATAGGCTCGCCATTTTTACAAAAAGGCGCTTCGCTCATCCAAGATGCCAGCATAAGACTACTAATAGACAGGCGCTCTGAAGGTTTATGCGTCTCTTGTAAATCGCGCAAGCGCTTCACGTCTTTGCGGTGTACGCCCGTTAATAGGTTAATGCGGCTGTCGGTGGGGGCTTTGCCCTCTATGGCAAACTCTTTTTCGGCCACTTCCACATACGCAGACTTCACCAGCTCCATTAAGGTGGCCAGGGTAATTTGCTTATGTATTAAAAAGCGTATCAAGGGCTTTAAAAGGTGCTTAATGGCCGATTTAAGCAGGGTGTTTTGTTGATCTTCATTTTCCATAGTTTGAAGTATAACTGTTTGTGGGAAAAAATCACATTCAATTAAAGCGTACAAATGACGCAAGTAAGTGACTTTTGATTGAATTATCCTGCGTGGCCTTTAAAATCGGCCTAAATTGAATATGTGACGTGCCCGAATGCCAGAACTTCTGTTAAAGCTTAAAAATGTGCCTGAAGATGAGTATCACGATGTCATTGATATTTTAGAATCTGAAAACATTGAGTATTACCAAACTAATGCCGGTTTTTGGGGTTTAGGTTTGGCAGGTGTTTGGTTAAGAGATAAGGCTCAATACGATCAGGCGGTGCAATTACTTGATGTGTATTATCAAACTCGCCAGCAAAGTGCCCAAGAGGAGTACCGACAATCAAAAGAGCAGGGTACGCAACGCACGTTGTGGTCAACGTTTAAAAGGCAGCCAGGTTACTTTATCTTGTATCTGACCATAATTGTGGGGTTATTGGCGTTGACTATTAGCCCGTTTCTGGCGCTTATCTAGTTGTTAGCAGGGTTTAGTAGGAATGCACCCTAAGTAATTTGGTGAAGTGATTTTCAAGGAGTGACTATGAACGCACACGAAAAAATTAACTATTTAGAATTTCCGGCCAAAGATATGACGGCTACCCGTGAATTCTTTAAAAAAGTATTTGGTTGGAAGTTTGTCGATTACGGTCCTGATTATTGTGCGTTCTCGTATGCGGGTATTAATGGTGGCTTTTTTCAATCCACACAATCCATGAGTGCCAAAGACGGCAGTGCGTTAGTGGTGTTTTACAGTAAAGAAATAGAAAAAACGCAAATCAAAATTGAGCAAGCGGGTGGAGAAATCATTAAGGTTTTGTTTATGTTCCCAGGCGGTCGGCGTTTTCATTTCGCCGACCCTAATGGTAATGAATTTGCGGTGTGGTCAGATCAGTAATAACAGTAGCTATTTAGTTTTTCGCTAAATAATAGCGGTAGCACTGTGGCGGCTGATAACACGTAATCAAAGGTAGGGTGCTGAAGAGCCAGGCTTTAGCACCCTGGGTATTAGCACATCCCTGTACTAGTCGTTCCCGGCTTCCTGCCTACCACGCATTAATACATCCCTGTATGTCACCACTTTGCGAAGTGATCTTCGCAAAATCCAGTGGCCCCATCTATGGTGATTACCTTGCCGTTTTTATCTTTTACTTCCCCATAAAATCGCCCAAATAACTGAGTGAAATTAGAGGCTATGAAGCCTGCATTTATTTTCTCTTTGCGCTCGCCGTCAGGCTCAAAAGTTAAATTAATGTGGCCGTCACTTGATTTAACCTGCCAACGGTTTAAACGCGCCTGACGATTAAATATAAATTCGGCACGGTCAAGCTTAATGAGTTCATCGTTTATCCATAAGCCATTTTCGGTGTAGCTGGTTTCGTTCACACCAGCGGCTAAATTAAATCCCACCTTAGTGCCATCGCGGGTTTTATGGCTCAAACTTGCCCAATGCCAAAAGGTTTCGCGGCGCATATAACCACAAGACCAGTCAACACTGGCAAGCAGTGTTTGGGTTTGAATATTCCGTCCTTGCCATTTAATACTGCCATCAAAGGCAAGGGCGGTGGCTTTTTGAGTGAATACCCAGCCGTTGTAACCTGCTCGGCAACATACGGCTAGCGGTTGGTATTGCCCACCCATTTCCGGGGTTTTTTCGTTAATACTGACATCTACGTTTAAATCTTGGCCTAGATTTATTTTTAAATCTCGTTGGCCCTCGTGGCTACTAATTTCAATGGTGTTTTTGCCGCTTTTAAAATGCCAGCTGCCGGCATTGGGCTGGTTGCTGGTTTGGGTGCTTAAAGCAAAGGGTTTTAACCAAGAATATTCTTTAAAGTTTTTAGTGGCAGGCTCGTACACATATAAAAAACACTTACTCACCCACTTTAGATTAACAATGGCCACCCCTAAAATAAAATCACTGCCGGTTAAGCCAATAAATTGAAATTGGTTATAGCCCATTTTCTTTTTAAGGCCGGTAATGGGCTTGTCCATGTTATTGCGTAAATCAAAATCTTGATGATTGATAACCGTCGGAGGGGTATTAAAAAGCCCAAGTGTAACCTGGCCTTTATTGTCTATTAGGTTTTGCATGGCAAGCTCGGATAGTTTTTATTAGAGGTAAATATTAAAACGCAATTGTGCTGTTTGATTGTAGTAATAGGCAATTTTAACAAAAAAGGGCGCTTAAGCTAGGTCTTAGCTGACAGCTTAAGTGGTAAATGGAGACAGCTTGGGAGGGAAATGAGGTTAGGGTATTGGAGCCCCTTTTCCAATATTTTGTTTGGATCAGGGCAGGGATATTTTAAGACACGTTAATAGTTAACCTTCGAAACGTACAAACCAGTCCAATTCACGTTGTGAAATGTGTTGGTAAAATGCTTCGGTCTCTAGGCGTTTAACTTCGCTGTAAAGCTTAATGTAGTCTTTACCTAGGTATTCTTGCAATATGTCGCCCTCTTTAAAGGCCTTAAGAGCGCTATCGAAGGTTAAAGGCATGCCAGCATCTACTTCTTCAGCGAAATCGTCTGTGGCAGGGCCTGGGTCAGTTTTATGGCTCATGCCGTAATGAATGCCCGCCAAAGCCGAGGCCAGCATTAGGTATACATTGGCATCGCCACCGGCAATACGGTTTTCAATGCGCCATGCTTTTTCATTGCCCGCGGCAAAAGGTACACGCAAGGCAACAGAGCGGTTCTCGATGCCCCAGCTACGACTTACCGATACACATTGGCCCGCTTCAAAACGGCGGAAGGCATTCACGTTAGGCGCCAGTATCAACATAGATTCAGGTAGGGTGGCTAACATGCCGCCGATGCTGTGCAATAACGCATCAGAAGCTTCGGCGCCGCCCTTGCTTGAGAAAATATTATTACCGTTTTCATCTAGCAGGCTTACGTGCATGTGCATGCCAGTGCCGGCATCACCGTTCACGGGTTTAGACATGAAGGTTGCACCCATGTTGTGTTTTAAGGACACTTGGCGAATGATGCGCTGCAACATGAACGTTTGATCGGCCATTAACATGGGGTTGTCGTGGTGCTCTAGGGTGATCTCAAACTGGCCGCGGCCCATTTCGGCAGAAAAAGGCGTAACGGGTAGGCCTTGTTCTCGAGCGCAGTAAATTATTTCTTGTAAAACGTCTTGATAAGATTCTAGGCAATCAAGGCCTAAAATAGAGTTGGTATCACGGCGCTGATTGCGTGAGGCAATAGGGGGTTTAACGTCGCCGTTACGGGCGGCATCTATATCACATAAAAAAAACTCAAGTTCAAATGCGCAAACCACTTTAAATTTAAATTCTTTATCAAGGCGGGTCAGTAAATTTTGCAGCACGTTTCTTGGATCAATATCGAGCAGAGTTTCGCCGTCTGTTTCTAAAAACTGTAAATGACATTGTGCCACCGAGCCATTGGCCCATGGCATGGTTTTAAGCGAGCCTGCAATCATGCGCAGCATGCAATCAGGGTCACCATCCACATTGCCCACATCGCGAGCCTGTTGCTCGCCTAATACGTTAAGCACAAAACAAGAGCGAGGTGCGGCTGCCCCTTCGACAAGTTTTTTCAAATAGCTAATAGGGTATAACTTGCCGCGAGGAATGCCCGCCAAATCAAAGAAAAATCCATATACATCGGTGACGAGCGGGTTGTTAGTTTGAAAGATTTTAATTTCTTCCATCATGCTTGTGTACGCTTTTTTGTTTTTCATAAAACACCTGGCTTAAGGTAACGACAGCACCTGCCTAAAGAATAGGCCTAAACTGGGTTAATCTCTTATTTATTTCTATGCGTAAAATCATGTTGTACAAGCCACCTTTCAAACATACAAATATGAAGGGCAGGCTAGGGCTTTAAATACGTGTCCCCTAGTAACTTAGAGGGATGTGTACTGTGTTGCTTCGAATTCGTAATGTAGTAGCTATAATTGGTCAGTCGGCATTTTTTAACAATATACCCAAGGTGGTATATGTATGGCTTTATACGCAGGTTTTTAATGCATATAGTGCTTTATTATTTTATAGATAGTGCCCTATACCCGAATCATACATCGGTTTTTGGTAGGGGTATAGTGATGAGAATTTACGACAAACTTTATATCAGCGGTCAATGGGCTACCTCTATCGGCACGGGTATCAATGATGTGGTGAGCCCATCTGCGTTACAGACGGTGGCGAGAGTGCTATTGGGGGATGCTACGAATGTTGATTGTATTAGCTTGATATTTGGCAAATATCAGGCCCCATTGTCGCGTGTCGTGATTATGCCCGGCGCAGTGCCTTTCCTGGCTTTGCGCAGCCATAAAGGTGTGCTGTAGGGGATAGTGATGGTGCAGTCATAAATCTAATAATCACCTGCTTTGCTATCTAAGTTCATGTTTGTTTGGCTATAAATCTCCTTGCATACCTATAAATGGTTGAAACCCGCCTTGCTTGGGTTTAAATTCATGCCACTAAAAATAAAACACATGAGTGCCCACGGTTTGGGCCGGAGCCATACATGAGCGAATACCCACTGCATAAAGTTAGTCCTGAATGGTCAAAGCGTGCCTATGTAAATAAAGATCAGGCCGAAGATATGTATAAGGCGTCAATAGATGACCCTGAAGTATTTTGGGCTCAGCAGGGCAGACGCCTTGATTGGATGAAACCTTATACAAAGGTAAAAGATGTTAATTTTGATGTAAACGATTTACATATTAAATGGTTTCACGATGGCACCTTAAATGTTTGTCATAACTGTGTAGATCGCCATCTGCCCGAAAAAGCCCAAGACGTAGCCATTATTTGGGAGGGGGATGATCCTAATGATGATAAAACGCTGACCTACAGTGAATTAAAAGAACAGGTATCTAAATTTGCCAATGTCCTAAAAGACATGGGGGTTCAAAAAGGGGATGTGGTTACGCTTTACATGCCTATGATTGTGGAAGCGTCCCTTGCCATGTTGGCCTGTGCTCGAATTGGTGCCATTCACAGTGTGGTATTTGGTGGTTTTAGCCCAGATGCATTGGCAGGTCGTATTGAGGGTTGTGACAGTAAGTGGGTTATCACTGCAGATGAAGGTGTGCGTGCGGGTAAAAACATCCCCTTGAAAGCCAACGTAGATGCCGCATTAAATATTGGCGGTACACAATGTGTTGAAAAAGTTTTAGTGGTTAAGCGCACCGGCAGCAATGTTAGTTGGTTGGAAGGGCGTGACGTAGATTATGGGCAAGCACTCAAGCAAGTTGATGCAGATTGCCCCTGTGAAGAAATGAACGCAGAAGATCCATTGTTTATTTTGTATACATCGGGCAGCACGGGTAAACCCAAAGGTGTGTTGCACACTACAGGGGGTTATTTAGTCTACGCCGCGTTTACTCATCAGCATGTGTTTGATTACAAGCCGGGTGATATCTACTGGTGTACCGCTGACGTGGGTTGGATTACGGGTCATAGTTATATGATATACGGCCCCTTAGCCAATGGTGCCACCACCGTTTTATTTGAAGGGGTGCCTACTTACCCAGGCATTAACCGCATGGCTCAGGTGGTTGATAAGCACAAAATTAATACACTTTATACTGCCCCAACCGCTATTCGTGCATTGATGGCGCAGGGTGATGAAGCCATTGAGGGTACTCATCGTACCAGTTTACGTTTACTGGGTAGTGTGGGTGAGCCTATTAACCCCGAAGCTTGGGAGTGGTATTACAAAACTATTGGCAATAGTCAGTGCCCCATCGTAGATACTTGGTGGCAAACCGAAACGGGCGGCATATTAATTAGCCCGTTGCCAGGTGCTACCGACTTAAAACCCGGTTCTGCCACTATGCCGTTGCCCGGTGTATCGCCTGCCATCGTCGATAATGACGGTAAGGTGCTAGAAGGTGCAGTGGAGGGTAATATGGTCATGACCGATAGCTGGCCTGGCCAAATGCGCAGTATCTATGGTGATCACAGGCGCTTTGCTGAAACCTATTTTAAGACGTTTCCAGGTACCTACTTCACAGGTGACGGTGTGCGCCGCGATGAGGATGGTTATTATTGGATTACCGGCCGTGTAGATGATGTTTTGAATGTGTCAGGTCATCGCATGGGTACCGCCGAAATTGAAAGCTCATTAGTGGCTCACCCTAAAGTGGCTGAGGCGGCGGTGGTAGGTTACCCGCATGACATTAAGGGGCAGGGTATTTATGTTTATGTCACCTTAAATGCAAACATAGAATCCAGCGAAGCGCTGAAAAAAGAATTAAAAAATTGGGTGCGCAGTGATATCGGTGGTATTGCCAGTCCAGATTTAATTCAGTTCTCCCCAGGCTTGCCCAAAACTCGAAGTGGCAAAATTATGCGCCGCATTTTACGTAAAATCGCCGCCAACGAGTTTGATACTTTAGGAGATACGTCTACGTTAGCGGATCCCTTGGTGGTGGATGCGTTAATTATTGAGCATAAAAAACTCACTGAAATTGTGGCAGCTGTTTAATTTCAATGCCTACAATAGGTTTCGTACTTAGCTTGTTTAGGCTTTGTGCGGAGCCTTCAGTCTAAGCCTTTGTTGATCATTATTTTCCAGTCAGTAAGCTGCTCTACGGATAGTTAATTGTCCACTTTATGGTACACTGTCTCGCTGTACCCGCCATAGGCGGGTTGGTATTGATGAATATTTGTACAGGATTCGCAGCCCACATGAGTTTTAAAGCTCCAGAGAGTTTGGCAGAGCAAATAGCTCAGCATCTAGGTGATCAAATTATCACCGGCAAGATGGCGTCTAAAGAAAGGATTCAAGAGCTTAAAGTGGCCAATGACTTGGAAGTGAGTCGTGGCTCTGTACGTGAAGCATTACTCATTTTAGAAAGCCGTCACCTGATCGATATCCTACCTCGTCGTGGGGCCATGGTGGCAGAAATGAATAAGGCCAATGTTAAAGCCTTATACGAAATTTATATAATTTTATTAACCGTTTTGGCAACAAAAGTAGCCAACGATTGGCAGCCAGGGGAGTTAGATCCTTTGGTAGAGCAACTGCAAAAAATACGTTCTATTGCTAATGGTGTTGATGCTGAATCTGCCGAGCGAGTTGTGAAAGCCGGTTTTGATTTAATGCGCATGGCGTATCCCATGTCTAAAAATCCTTATTTAGAAGGGATGTTAGAAGACCTTCAGCCTGCCATTCATCGTGCATACCATATGGCGTTGTCTATTGATGCCGCGGCCATGGGTTACAGCATGACGTTTTTCGCGCAACTGCTCGAAGGTGTACTAAAGCGCGACATAGCCCTAGTGGAAAAATCCATGCAGGATTATGGCAACCATTTACTTGATATCATGATGAATGCCCTAGAGCACTAATAATTATAAGGGGCGACGTGTGCGACTAAAGTCCATAAAAATGGCGGGTTTCAAATCCTTTGTAGACCCAACTAAAATTCCTTTTCCCACAAACTTAACCTGTATTGTGGGTCCAAATGGCTGTGGTAAATCCAATACCATCGATGCCGTACGTTGGGTGATGGGCGAAAGCTCAGCTAAAAACCTGCGTGGCGATTCCATGACCGACGTTATCTTTAACGGCTCGGTAGGGCGTAAACCTGTAGGACAAACCACGGTTGAGTTGTTATTTGATAACAGCGAAGGCAAGCTTGTGGGCGAGTATGCCCAATACGCTGAAATATCCCTTAAGCGCAAAGTTACCCGTGATGGCCAATCGACTTATTACTTAAACGGTACTAAGTGTCGCCGCCGCGATATTACCGATTTGTTTTTAGGCACCGGTCTTGGCCCAAGAAGTTACGCGATTATAGAGCAGGGCATGATCTCTAAGCTTATTGAATCTAAGCCTGATGAATTGCGTGTTTTTATTGAAGAAGCGGCCGGCATCTCTAAATACAAAGAGCGTCGCCGTGAAACCGAAAACCGCATTCGCCGCACCAATGAAAACCTAGAGCGCTTAAGTGATATTCGTGAAGAGCTGGGCCGCCAAATTAATCGCCTGCAACGTCAAGCCGATTCAGCACAAAAATACACCGCCTTTAAACAAGATGAACGACAAACTCGTGCGCAATTATTAGCCATGCGCTGGCGAACGATGGACACTGAGTTAAGTCAGATTAACCAAGTGATTGCCGAGCAAGAGTTGTCCCTGGAAGAGGCGGTTACCAATCAAGTAGAGGGGGACACCAGTGTAGAAGAAAAACGCATTTTGCTGGTGGATTTGGTCGACGAATTTGAAAAAATTCAAGCGCAATTTTATGAATTAGGGGGCAGCCTCGGTCGGCTAGAGCAAAATATTCAGTTTCAGTCTCAGCGTTCTTTGCAGCTAAATAGCGACTTACAAGACGTATTAGAATCGCAAGACCATGTGGCTACGCAAAAAAGCGAAGACGTTATGAACCTTGAGGTATTAGAAGAAGAAATTCTAACCCTTGAGCCTGAATCAGAATTACTAGCAGCCCAAGAAGAATCCGGCCAAGAAAACTTAATCAGCGCCGAAGAAACCATGCAAGAATGGCAGCTAGCGTGGGATGAATTTAATTTAGAGTCCGCCGAACCACAGCGCATTGCCGATGTCAGTCAGTCACAAATCCAGCACCTAGAACAAAATATCAATCGTTTAAGTCAGCGCATGGAACGTTTGTTACGTGAGCTAGACTCATTGCAAATTGGTGACGAAGCCGAAGAACAATTGGCCATGATGGATGAAGAATTAAGTGAGCGTGAATTACAGCTTGAGCAACAACAGCAAGATGCCCAATCTTTTCAGGCGCAAGTAGAAAACAGCCGTGAACAGCAAACGACTCTGAGTCAAAAATTAAACGAATCCCGGGCCAGCTTGCAATCTATGTTAGGCCGTAAAGCCTCTCTTGAAGCATTGCAACAAGCCGCATTAGGGACCGACGGTGAAACCGGTCGTTGGCTGCAAAGCAATCAGTTACACATGCAGCCAAGGTTAAGTGATCAGCTCACCGTAGAAAGTGGTTGGGAAAAAGCCGTAGAGACCATTTTAAGTGAACAGCTGCAAGCGGTGGTGGTGCCTTCAATCGAACAATACGCTCAGCGTTTGTCTCAGCTGAATCAAGGGCAGATTACGCTAATTGAAAAACAGACACAGGCAAGTTCTGTCGTCAGTAATGAAGATAGCCTCGCACAAAAAGTCACCGGTTTAAATACAGATTGGTTAAACGACATTCATTGCGCCAAGGATTTAGCCACAGCTTTGAAAATGCGCAGTGAATTAAAAAACAATGAAAGTATTATTACCCAAGAGGGCATTTGGTTAGGCCTCAATTGGATTCGTATTAAACAGCAGGGTGAAGATCAGGCCGGTGTATTGGCCCGTAAACAAGCGCTTAGTAAATTAACAGGCGACGCCGATGAATTAGAGGCACTGGTAGAAGAACTAGACGCCGATTTAGAAAGTGCATCTTTGCGCATAAATACATTAGAGCAACAAAGAGACAGCGCGCAGCGGGAAGTGACACAAGCGGCTCGCCTATTATCTGAGCATAAGTCAGACATTCATGGGCAAAAAATTCGTTTAGAGCAACAAGTGAATCGTCGCAATCAATTGTTGGACGAAATTAAAGAACAAAAAGAATTAAAAGAAAACGATGAGCAAAACTTAAAAACAATACGCAGTCAGTGGCAAGATGCTCTCAGTGATATGGAGCGTTTTAGTGCTCAGCGTGAAGAGCTATTGCAAAAACGTGATCAATGTCGTCAGCAATTAGATACTGCCCGTCAGCAAGCTCGTCATCAAAAGGATCATGCT
>MAAB01029382.1_pt1 | contig 44041 bp, 38 predicted proteins | sample 1115991 | NCBI WGS metagenome assembly MAAB01 (sample SAMN04961124, study PRJNA320927) | seawater metagenome | isolation source: sample BD02T18 sea water enriched with oil for 18 days | place: USA:Gulf of Mexico | collected 2013-07-27 | reverse complement strand
ATGCTAATGATATATCGCGTACTCTTAAGCTTATCAAATCACAAGATCTAAGCTTGCTATCTATGGCTAAATTGAATAAAGCCAATTGTTCTAGTTTGTTTTCAATTTCTAACCGTATTCTGATGCGCCACTTATTGTTTAAAATATAGTCTTCAAGTTTAAATGCTTTTTTCTGACCAACACGTTTACCTTTATTCCAAGCTGTCATGATTAAGGTCCTATTTTAAATGTACGGTTAAGTCATAACAAATATCCTTAAGGCTTCGTATTATAATAGGTATTGATGTGGCTGTTTATTACGTGACATCTAATAGTACTATTTTGGAGGTGATACGAATGAGCCCGCAAAATATACCGAGCATGCTAATTATAAGGCAGAAGTCAAAGCGCGTGATACCAACCAAGATACCGCCACGTATAATCCCTTCGCGGATTGAAAATCAATATTGAAAAAGTAGGGGACTTTTTATACTACTTCAATACATCTTCTTTCGCTTGGTTAAACCACGACGCTGAATTGAAATGTACTGTCATAGCGCTTTATCAAACTCAAAGTATCGGAAGCAAAGAATTCTTTGCTTAATACTTGCATTGTTAATTGCTGACGTTCAGGCTCAACCGGACGATAAGGTACTATGGCAACTTGGTGCGTAAAGCGGTTAAGTTTAACTTCCGCAGTAACTTATAAATATTTTATTATCGTTGAAATTTGAAAACTAACTTTTGTTGCAAATCGATGGGTGACATTCGTTATCACAGCTGAAAATAGACAGCTACTTGCCCCACCAAGAACTTGAGCTTCTATGCCAAGGTTATAAAAATCATTGTTCGGTGGCCTTAATCAAAAAACCTTTATCGTATTTAATGGCTATTTCATCGACATTTTCATTCTCTTAGTCGTTCAGCACTGTTCAGCATTGATGTAATTGGCTAAGCTACTGCCTTATAGCCCATTGTTAATTTAATATTAAATCTTCTATTTCATTTTACTGCGATATAAATTGTGGTTACAAACCTGGTTCGAATAGTATGACAGAGCAAGCAAACAGAATAATTAGCATAAAAAACATAGCACTATTATTAGTCGCTATTTGGCTTGGTTTAGCCTTTTTTACAGTATTAACACAAATTTCAAGCTGGCTCACCAGTCATCACTTCACCATGAATTTTTTCTCCCACCTGAAATTCTTCACCCTTAGGGTTTGGCTGCCTTGGGTGCTGTTAACCCCCGTCGTTTTATGGTTAGCAACTCTGTTTCCGATTAAGCTTGAAAATTGGTTAAAAGCCTTGCTGATGCATGCCTTTTTTTTATTGATACTATCTTTTGTCGCAGGGCTGATGATTAGTTTTCATTATCATTTTTTTGAAGAGATGGCGCCAGGTATGGAGGCCTATAAACCCTGGCAACACATAGGTCATTTTCTCTTTGGCGATAACCTGTTTCTCTTTAATACCATTATTTACACTATCTTAGTGACTAACTTCAATATTAAAAATTTTTCACAAATAGCCCAACAAAAAGCGCTTATCGCTAGTCAACTGAATAATCAACTTATGGAGTCGCAGTTGCAAACACTGAAGATGCAGATTAACCCGCACTTTTTATTCAATACCTTGAATGTTATATCCGTATTAGTGATGAAATCAGAAAAAGAGCAGGCAACGGAAATGATTAACCGATTAAGTACTTTTTTTAGAAACTCTCTCGACGATAAGGATCAACAGTGGGTCCCACTGCAAAAAGAACTCTCTCATGTAGAGCAGTATCTGGCTATCGAGCAGGTTCGATTTGGCGATAAAATTAGTATTGTAAAACAGTATGATGATGCGGCTATGTCAGTATCCGTGCCGGCGATGTTATTGCAGCCGTTAATTGAAAATTCTATGCAGCATGGCCTGGAAGAAAAAGAAGGTAAGGGTCAACTAACTATTAATTGTGCTATTGAAAACGAACATTTACTGATTACCCTTACTGATGATGGTGTCGGTTGTAATTTCGATGCTGAAAACTTTAAAGAAGGTATAGGTTTGAGTAATGTTAAATCTCGGTTAGCTCAGTTGTATGGCTCTCAATATGAATTTTCACTAAACAATAATAAATATGGTGGTGTAACTGTGTCGATAAAATTGGCAATTAACCTTGGAGCAGCAGAGTCATGACCATACGGGTATTAATTGTTGATGATGAGCCCTTGGCTAGAGAAGGGGTCTCTCTTCGTCTTGAGCAAGAAAGTGATATTGATGTTATTGGTGAGTGCGCGAATGGCAGTGAGGCTATTCGGTCTATTTTATCTTTAAAACCTGATTTGGTTTTTCTTGATATTAAGATGCCGAAAGTGAATGGTTTTGACGTAGTGAACGCGGTTGGCTCTGAACATATGCCGCCGGTTATATTTTTAACCGCTTATGATGAATACGCCGTTGAAGCCTTTAATACTCATGCTATCGATTATTTACTTAAACCCATCGATAATGCCCGTTTTAAGGAAAGTTTACAGCACGCCCGTGAGCAAATATTGAAAAATTCCATTGCTGAGCGTAGTGAGCAACTGACTCAATTATTAACTCAGACACAAGGACTAACGACAGCATCACCTGCCAGTCAGCAAGTTACTGGCAATGTTAACAATGAACGCTTAGTGATCCGCTCTAATGGTCATGTCTATTTACTTGAGTCAGACGATATTTACTGGGTTGAAGCTGAAGGTGATTACGTCAGTGTTCATACTCCGCAAAAAACACACCTAGTGCGTGAAACCATGAAAAATATGGAAACTCGTTTGCATGAACAGGGCTTTCAGCGAGTGCATCGCTCTTGCATCGTTAACTTAACCTATGTCAGGGAGCTCATTAGTACCGACAGCGGTGATTATCAAATTGTTTTACGTGACAATACTCGGGTGAAGCTAAGTCGAAATTATCGTGATATTTTATATCAACGGCTTAATGCCACGCCTTAATTAACGCTAGTTGTTATTAACTAGTACTCAGCGCTAACTCTCTTAATAGGAAGGTAAAAATGAAAACATTATTTAAGGTCGTCGTTATATTATCACTATCATTTGGTGCGACGAACTACTGTTTAGCAATTGATAATAAATCGAGTTCTCGTGAAACAATGTCGCTCGTTCATATTAAAAACTTTCGTGCATTATCACCGATATTTGCCAGTGCTGGCATGCCTGAATCAACAGATTTAGCATTGTTAAAACAAAATGATTACCAACATATCATTAACTTGATACCTGGTGACTTTAGCGAAGAGCAACAACACATAAGTGCATTGGAGATGTCTTTTGAACAAATTGAAGTTGATTGGCATGAGCCTAAACTGAGCGATTTTCAAACATTTGTTAAGTTAATGAGTAAATATAAACAAGATAAAGTTTTAGTGCATTGTCGGTTAAATTATCGGGCATCAGCATTTGCTTACCTTTATCAAACGACACAGTTGGGGATGGATGAAGAGATAGCTAAACCTCAGTTGCTCTCTGTCTGGCAACCTGAAGGCGTGTGGTTAGAGTACATAGAGATGATTCAACAACACTACCAAGCTAAGTAAAAACTAAATTAGTCATCGAGACTTTGAACGATGGCTTTTCATCGAAACTCCTTGCCAGCTCCCTTTATCCCTGCATATTTACCAATATGCATTTGCCTCGAGTTCTTTGACAACCCTCAGTCTCTTCGGAGGCATGTTTTATCTCTACTTCTTTAACTACACTCTTTACCTCTTCTTTTTATCGATACCCTTTATCTCTGCACTTTACCGACAAATAGTGCAGCTCATCTATAACAAGCTGGATCTCATCGATTGCCGAAGAAATTAAAGAAAAACACCGTTAATGTTTGTTTATCTCTAACATAACAGCAGTACCGACATTAACAATGTGGGTAAACGGGTGATAAATGCAAACAATTCTTGAATCACAAAATAACGATACTAACGCTAAAAAAACTACTGTCATCATTGCTATCGCTACGGTTATATCATGTTCTATTTTTGCTTTTTATTTTTGGTCAAATAACAGCGACAACGCTTCGAATATTGATCTGGATGACTTAGTTATCGCCACCGTTAAATCAGGCAACTTGATACAAGACGTCAGAGCACCGGGTAACCTTATCGCAAAAAATAGGCAGTGGTTATCGGCGCGAGTCAGTGCCAAAGTTACAAGACGATTACTTGAACCCGGCGCGATTGTCACCCCTGAAAGTATTATTCTGCAATTAAGCTCGCCTGAATTAATGCAACAATATAAGCGTGTGCAAATAGACCATAAAGTGGCTCAAGCTCAGCTTGAGGCATTGAAGGAAACTCAAAAAGCGGAAAATCAAAAAAAGCAAGCTGATGTCAAATTGCTTGATATTGAAAATCAACAAGCAATAGCTGACGCTTCGGTAAAAAAGCAACTTATTGGAAAAAAAATAATTCCATTATATCAATATAATGAAGCAATATTGCGTGAAAAGAAGTTAACACTAGAGCTTGAAATTGCCCGCTTTGAATTACAACAATTACCTCGATTACAAGCAAGTTTACTTAATGTCGAAGAGGCCAAAGTAGAGCAACAATTATTACAACTTACTTTGCTAAGTGAGCAAGTTGAACGACTTAATGTGCGTGCTCAAATGCATGGCGTTTTACAGAGCATTGCTGTTGAAGAAGGGCAAGAAGTCGTTAAAGGCACAACGTTGGCACGTGTTGCCGACCAAAAGAACTTAAAAGCAGAGTTGCGCATACAAGAAAGCCAAGCAAGAGATATTCAAATAGGCCAAACGGTAGAAATTGATACTCGTCGCAGTAAAATTAATGGCATTGTTTCACGTATAGACCCCGCGGTAGTGAACGGCACTGTCACTATAGATGTTGAATTACCCAAAGAATTACCCAGTGAAGCCCGTCCCGATCTTAGGGTCAATGGCATAGTTGAAATCAAACGTCTAGAAAACGTGTTATTGCTTGATAAACCGGCCCATTGGCAAGACCAAAAAAGCGTCTTTTTATTTAAACTTACCGGTGACTCACAAGCGACTAGAACTAAAGTTGCCATTGGCGATACTTCCACTAACTCAATTCAGTTACTCAGCGGTTTAGCTAAGGGCGAGCAGGTGATTATGTCTGATACCTCGAACTTTCAACAATATCCAACGTTAACTCTTAATTAAACAAGCGCTTATCCACTAGCGAATACAATAACGACAACCTTAGGTAACAAGATAATGACTAATTCAAAAGTACTGATCAATATTACTAACCTTAGCAAGATATATCACACTGGTGGCACACAAACCAAGGCTCTCAAAGGTATCGACTTAACCATTAGTCAGGGCGATTATGTCACCATTCAAGGGCCTTCCGGTGGCGGAAAATCAACCTTGTTATCGATTATTGGCTTATTAGATAAAGCCACTAGTGGTGAATATCACATCAGTGATGTTTCGGTGACAAAATTATCAGAATCGCAAATGGCTAAAGTAAGAAATAGAGAAATAGGTTTTATTTTTCAAGACTTTAATTTGATTGGTGATATGACGGTTAGCCAAAATGTTGAGTTACCGCTTATCTATCGAGGCATCAATAAAGCCATCAGAAAAGAGAAAGTTGCCCAAGTACTTAACAGGGTAAATATGACTGAAAGAGCACATCATTTACCTAATGAGTTATCCGGCGGGCAGCAGCAGCGCGTTGCTGTTGCCAGAGCCTTAGTCGGTAGCCCAACATTACTATTAGCTGATGAGCCAACCGGTAACTTAGACTCAGTCAACGGCGATTCAGTGATGCAGTTGTTAAGTGAACTCAATGAGCAAGGCGTGACTATTTGCATGGTGACTCATGATAGCCGTTATGCCCACCTTGCTAAGAGAACGGTTAACTTATTTGATGGCATGGTGATCAGTAATACAGTCAATATTAACCAAGATAAAGCAGGCCAGAAGCAAGCTGAAGTTAATCAGCAAGATGTTGCAGAGCTTATGCCAAGTAAAATTCAGGTAGGAGTTTAATTATGTCGACAGAAATTATGACTATTGAAAATATTCTAATTGATGTGCGTTATGCAATGTCCCGCTTCATTGCCCAACCGATAACAACCTTGATTATTATTATTACCCTGGCTTTGAGTATTGGTGCCACCACGGCAATTTTCTCCGTAGTGAATGGACTTTTATTTCAAGCAACGCCGTTTAAAGACAGTGAAAAGTTGGTAGTTTTACAGCAACAAGATTTAAGCAACCAGCAAACTTATGGTTTCTCGGCCAGTGAGATGCTTGATTATCAAACTTCAGCACAGACCTTTGAAGACATGGCTGAATATCACAACATGACCTTTACCATGTACGGCAATGGTGATCCGGTAAGAGTTAGAACCGGTATTGTTTCAGCTAACTTTTTTGATATGCTAAATATTAGCCCGATATTAGGCCGCACATTCACCGAAAGTGAAGATGATATTGGTGCTGAGCCATTAGTACTATTAACCTATGAATTTTGGCAAAAAGAATTTAATGGTCAACAAGACATTATTAACCAGAGTGTTGAATTTAATAATCGCAGTCATAAAATCATTGGCGTTTTAGCACATTTCCCCCAATTCCCGGATGTTAATGATGTTTATATGGCGATCCCATCATGCCCATGGCGTAGTAGTGAAAATGCCTTGTCAAACCGAGGCATGCGCATGATGGCTGGTTTTGCCAAAATTAAAGACAATTATACCCTGAGCGATGTAAACACCGAGGTAGCGAGCATAGCTAAAGGCTTAAGCAACACATATCCTGAGGCCTATGGCGAAAGTAGCGATATTAGTGCTACAGCCTTATCACTGCATGATGAACTGGTAAGAAGCAGTCGACCATATCTATACACCTTATTGGCGACCACGCTGTTATTATTTTTAATTGCGTCTGCCAATGTTACTAACTTAACCTTATCGCAACATGCTAAGCGTAAACGTGAGTTTGCTGTGCGCGCTTCTTTAGGGGCGAGTAAAGCAAGACTCGCTCAGTTGTTGTTAACTGAAAGTCTGTTATTGGCTTTGCTTGGTGGTGGCTTGGGGTTATTATTTGCCTACCTAGGATTGGATTTTCTAAAAGATTTTGCTGCAAACTTTAGTTCACTTGCCAGTGAAATCACTATTGATAGTAAGGTGATGTTGTTTGCCTTAGCCATTTCAACACTTTCAGGTATTGTCGCTGGTATAGTGCCAAGTTTTAGTAAAACAAATTTGGTCAGCTCGTTAAAAGAAGGCGGTAAATCGTCTTATTCTACCGACCATGGCATTTTAAGAAACGCTTTGTTAATTAGTCAGTTTGCTTTGTCATTAACCTTATTGATTGCAGCAGGTTTGACCATTAAGAGCTTGAACAACCTAGAAAACATTGATGTTGGTTTTAATACTAAGAACATTGAAATAGCACAAGTTGATTTAAACTGGACGGTTTATAACAACGGCCAACAAAGATGGCAAATATCACAACAAATTTTACAAGAAGTACGCAAGCTGCCTTATGTGACTTCATCTGCGTTGAGTATGACATATCCGAATGATACTGTGGGTAGTAACTATAACCGTGTTCGTCAGGCTGTACAGCTGGATGACAGAGACTACAATATCGATGATGTTTTACCTGATACTTTCCTGCGCCCGATTACTGACGGTTATTTTGAAACCATTGACAGTAACTTAGTAAAAGGCAGGTTTTTCACTGCTGATGATGACGGTGAGGCTGCTGATGTTGCTATTATTAATGAAAAATTAGCGAAAAAATGGTGGCCAAAAGAAAGTGCTATTAACCATACTATATCCCTTGATCAAGGCTCCACCTGGTTAACTATCGTTGGGGTAGTTGGTAATATTTATGAAAATGGTGCAGCGGTTGAACCGAGTTTTCAAATCTACTTATCTTTGCCACAAGCGCCTCGTCCTCATATTGCCATATTGGCTAAAAATGATGGCAAAAAAGTGGTAAATTTTAATCAAGATTTTAAAGATATTATTGCTCAATTAGACAGCCGTCAGCCAATATCTAAATTTGAAAGCTTGCAACAAGCAGCAGATAACTCAGTTGCTTTACAGCGATTCTTAGCGCAATTATTAACAATGTTCTCAGCCATTGCCTTGGTTATCACTATCAGCGGTGTTAGTGGTGTGATGAGTTATATGGTTAACCTGAGAACAAGAGAAATTGGCATTAGAATGGCAATCGGTGCAGACAAACGTAAAGTACTGTTGTTGATATTATCTTATGGTATTAAGTTAACACTTATTGGTTTAACGCTAGGTTTAGCGGGTGCTTATTTTAGTGGTGATTGGCTTGCTAGTCAGCTATTTGGTATTAACGGCTTTGATAGTTTGATCTATGGCACGGCATTAATATCGCTACTGATTATTTCAACAGTAGCCTGTTTATTACCAGCATGGCGAGCTAGTTCAATTCCACCAATGCGCGCTTTAAAGCAATAAAGTTCTACCTGTTCAATTAATTAAGGGAATAGCTTTCATTTTAAAAGAAGCGGATTTTTATACTACTTCAATACATCTTCTGGTGTTAAGTATTGTTCATAACCTTTAATGCCAAAGAATCGAATGGATTTATTCTGTTTGATTTTTTTGGCAATTAATAACTCACCGCAAAAAACCTTTACTACTTGTTTATCGCCATTAGTATCGGTTTCATAATCATGATTTTCGTTAAGTCTGAGGTTGTCAAACTCAGTTTTCATAATCAGTTTCATGAAAGTCATTACCTCAATATCAAGCTATAAAAATGTCAATTTTACTCAATTATGGCTGTCATATACTAAAGGTTATTAATGTCTTTTTGCACTTGATAACCTTCGTCAGTGACTATTGTTTCTAATGTATTGACCCGTTCAGTAAGCGCTTTAATTTCTTTTTGTAATTCTTCAGAAATTGAATCTGCAGAATTATTATGTTGAATCGTTTTTGCTTTAAACTCTAAATGTTTATTATACATTTTATATAAAACACCAAAAACTACACAAACAATAACCACGACCATTGTTGTACCACTCATAACAAATCCTTATCTATTTTATTTTTAGTTAACTAAAAGCCTTTAGGTCAGTTGATAAAACTATTACAGCTTTTCTTTCGGCTGTAAAGCTTGTTGCTGTTTATGGTAAAAGCCTATAACCGTAAAGAGAACCAGTATAAAAGGTAGGCTGGTGATAACCACCCAATGCCAGCCTGCATTAAATAATACCCAACCTGCAAGCAATGAAGCAGCGGCCTGAAATCCGAACAAGACGAAGTCATTGGTTGCTTGTACTTTATGGCGTTCGCTGGCGTGATAGCTTTGAGGTAATAACGAGGTACCCGTCAAAAATAAGAAGTTCCAGCCAATACCCAATAAAATTAACGCCCACCAGTAATGCATAACTTCATGGCCAGAAAGTGCAATAAACGCGACTAGGCTATAAATTAACGTACCTATGATCATTAGACCTTTAAGCTTCAAGTACTTTACTAACCAAGGAGTGAATAAAGACGGTAGGTACATAGCGGCAATGTGGCTTTGAATCACCCACTTTGTCTCATTTAAACTGTGCCCTTGCAGGTGATGCATGCTGATAGGGGTTGCAGTCATTAAGTAACTCATTAGCGCAAAACCAATGGTTGCAGTACAAATGGCAATCAGAAAAATGGGTTGTTTAGCTATTTCACTCAAGGGTCTTGTTTTACCGACTATTTCGTCATCATTAATGGGCGGATTTTTAAAGGCCGTCATCATTATCATGGCGCCAATAATAAACGCGGCAAGCAATAAGAAAGATCCGGCATAACCGTGGGGTGAAGTCAGCCAGTCTTTACCAGCAACAGCGACTTCAGGGCCTAAAAATGCGGCGAATACGCCACTGAGCATTAAGATGGATAATATCTTAGGTACATCGTCAGGATTTAAGCTGCTTTCGATAGCCGCAAACCGCAACTGTTGGGTGAATGCCCCGCCAACACCAATAAGTAAGCTGGCAAAAGAGAATAGTTCAAACGTCGCCATTTTTGCCGCAATCATGGCGAGTATTACCGCAGTTAAAGAGCAACTTAGACCAACGTAGACTGCGAACTTTCTGCCTTTTATTTTAGCTAACATGGCTGCAGGAATTGAGCCTGCAGCAACACCAAGAATCATTAAGGTAATGGGTAGTGTCGCTAGCGAAGGATCATCGGCCATCTTACTGGATAATATGCCGCCAATAAAAACGATAATAGGTGAAGCTGACATAACCAAGGGCTGAGAAATAAATAACAGCCAAATATTTCTTGGCAGGGTAAATATCCGAGAAAGTATAAAGGCTGTTGTCAGTAATAACAAAAGCGTAATGATAATGTTCAATGGCATATATTGTCAGCTCAAGTTGGGTTGATATTATTGTCTGCTAGTTTTTAAGGCCGTTAGGGGGAAGAATAGCTTACCAAGCTAATTAGCCAGATTCTTGAGCAAGTATCGTTTTGATGTCAATCGCTTGTGCATAACGGATCATAGGGACTTGTTGCTGTTTTCTTGCTAATACCGCCATTCTATCTGCCAATTCATTACCTTCTATATTGGCGTGACCTTTAACGTGACGAATGGTGATTTTAGTGTGTATGGTTTTATAGACCGCGTAACATTGCTGTACTAGAGCTAGATTTTTAATTTCTTCGCCTTTACCACGGGTCCAGCCTTTTGCTTGCCAACCTTTTGCCCACTTAGTGATACAGTCAATTGAATATTTCGAATCAGAGAGTATACAAATACTCTGTTCACTATTTTTCTCAATAAAGTGCTGTGCTAATTGAAACGATGAAAGTAAGCCGTTGAGCTCTGCGGTATTGTTGGTACCATTTTTTTCATATAAGCCAAAATACAGCGAAGTTACTTTACCTAATTCATATACAGCAATACCGGTGCCTGACTTACCAGGGTTAGGAGAGCAAGCACCGTCGCAGTATATTTCAACATCACTTGGGCCATTAGGGCTGATGGTGGCTGATTTAGCACTTGTGCTTTTTGCACTTGTCTTGCGGCTAGAAGTCGGTGGTGGTGTTGAACCGCCTTTTTTACTTAACGAACGTTGCATTAATGCTTTAGTGTAAGTTGAAGCAAAGGCTTGTTCAGCTGCTGGCTTTGATTCAAAACCCATGTATTGGGCATCAGAGCGACCAGCAGTATGTTGCTGTACTTCAGGCCAAGTAGTGAATATGCCTGTTTGGGCGCCTTTCCAGATAACGTAGAATTTTTTACTCATAGATTTTAGCTAACTCTTCTTAACGGTAAATATAAAATGATAAATGTACATGTTGAGAACGTACTTAATGATTAGCATTATCATCAATAACTTAATGCTTAGCTACTAAAAAATTTGTGGAGTTGTAAGAAAATCTTTGAACAAGTATAAAGTGAAAAAAGCCAGCTTAGTTCCTTTAAAAGGAAAGCTAAGCTGGCATAAAACGAGTGTTGTTTTTAGTGGGGGATTAAAAATATGGCTTTAGAAAAAACCTAGCGGATTCACATCGTAGCTAACCAATAAGTTCTTGGTTTGTTGGTATTGCTCTAATGCCATTTTATGGGTTTCACGACCAACGCCAGATTTTTTGTAACCACCAAAGGCAGCGTGAGCAGGGTACATGTGATAACAATTTGTCCAAACACGGCCTGCTTCTATTTTTCTGCCCATACGATAAGCACGGTTCATATCACGAGACCACACGCCTGCGCCTAAGCCAAATTCAGAGCTATTTGCTAACTCAAGTGCTTCTGCTTCATCTTTAAAGGTGGTAAGTGAAATAACAGGGCCAAAAATTTCTTCTTGGAATACGCGCATGTCATTGGTGCCTTTCAATAAAGTAGGTTGAATGTAAAAACCACTGTTTAACTCATCGGTTAATTGCTCAACGTTACCGCCCATTAGAACTTCTGCGCCTTCATCTTTACCAATTTGAATATAGCTTAAAATCTTATCAAATTGCTGCTTAGAGGCTTGAGCACCAACCATGGTCGTTGTATCTAATGGGTTACCGCGAGTAATAGCTTTGGTACGCTCAATAACTTTTTCAACAAACTTGTCGTAAATATCTTCTTGAACAAGTAAACGTGATGGACAAGTACATACTTCGCCTTGGTTGAAATAGGCAAGTACAGCACCTTCAATACATTTACTTAAGTATTCATCTTCGTGGTCAAGTACATCTTCAAAGAAGATATTGGGTGATTTACCGCCAAGCTCTACCGTTGATGGGATGATATTCTTCGCCGCCGCTTGCATAATTTTTTCACCGACAGGTGTTGAGCCAGTAAAAGCTATTTTGGCAATGCGTGTACTGGTCGCTAATGCCTCACCTGCTTCAGCGCCAAAACCATTGACAATGTTAAGCACACCAGCAGGCAATAGGTCTTCAATTAATTCCATCAATACTAAAATTGATGCGGGGGTTTGCTCGGCAGGTTTTAGTATTACACAATTTCCCGCAGCTAATGCTGGCGCAAGTTTCCATGCTGCCATTAATATAGGGAAGTTCCATGGGATAATTTGACCAACAACACCTAAAGGCTCATGAAAATGATATGAAACTGTTTTCTCATCTAACTCAGCGAGAGAACCTTCCTGTGCACGTAAACAACCAGCAAAGTAACGGAAGTGATCAACCGCGAGTGGAATATCTGCTGCTAAGGTTTCACGTACCGCTTTACCGTTGTCCCATGTTTCAGCGACAGCAAGTAATTCTAAATTTTGCTCTAATCTATCAGCAATTCTCAATAAGGTATTTGATCTGTCGGTGACAGATGTTGTGCCCCAAGCTTCTTTAGCTTTATGTGCTGCATCAAGAGCGAGTTCAATATCAAGGTGATCAGATTGTGGGATTTGACAGAACACCTGACCATTTACAGGGCTAACATTGTCGAAATACTTACCATTTTGTGGCTCAACCCACTGACCACCAATAAAGTTCTGGTAACGTGTTTTGAAGTTAATTACTGCATTCTCTGAACCGGGGTTTGTATAAATCATAACTTTCCTCTGAGTTTTGTTCGCTTGTTGAGCAGGTAGTTTGCTTTTACAGCGATTTTTATTGTTGTATTTTGCTATTGTGTTTTTGTACAAGGTTATTTACCTTAGACAATAAGTGATAACTTAACTGTGCTGTAAATTCAGAAAACTTGCCTATTAGTTCACATTAACGGATTAACTTTTATGATCACACAAGCCATTGATAGTGTTAGACAGCCACCAAAAGTACTGGTTGAAAATAAACTCACCTTTGCAGGTCCTGAATCGGAATTGAGTATTTATGATACTTATCAGCAAGCTAATAGAGTTCAGTTAAAATCGGACCAATTACTTTTTTGTGCGATGGTGACAGGTAAAAAAGTAATGCACAGTACATCTGATAATTTTCATGGTGAGTTTTTACCCCATGAGTCTTTCATTATGGCGCCTGGTAGCTCAGTAGAAATCGATTTTCCTATCGCAAAAATAGCCGAGCCGACTACCTGTTTAGCGATAGAAATATCCAGTGATAGAGTGCAGCAAGTTTCAGCCATGCTTAACCAGCAGAAACCAATCAATCAAGCTTTTGGGCAGTGGCAATACGATGACAAACTTGTACATACTCACCACAATAGTGAAACCCAAAACGTCTTAAATCGTATTGTGAAAATTTATTCAGAAAATCATCCCGACCGAAGTGCTATGGTCGCGTTGGCTGTATCAGAGTTAACTATTCGATTATTACATCAGCAGACTCGTGAATTTATTTTGGCATTCTCACAACAAGAGCCGGATAATAATGGTTTAAGTGCAGCGTTAAACCATATTGAATTACACTTAAATGAAAATATAAATATTGATGATTTAGCGCGAATTTCTTGCATGAGCCGGACGAAATTTTTTCATGAATTTAAAGTCCATCTAGGCTGCAGTCCTATGGCTTATCAATTACAAGGTCGTTTAAAGAAAGCCGCGGTGTTGTTGAAAAAAGGTGAACAAATAACCCAAACATGTTTTGCCTTAGGTTTTACTAATACCAGCCATTTTAGTCGTAGCTTTAAAAAGTTTTATGGCCTTAGTCCCCGTCAATATAAAGATCGCTATTTATCCCGTTTGATATGAAACCAATCGGATTAATTTAGCGTTAAGTTGGCCGATTAATTAATTCGTTTGCTATAAAGTACGAGTATGGCTAGCCACACTAGCTAAAAGCTTGTTAAAATTGCGCCATTATAATAGTTACCTTAGGATTTTCATGGCGATTAACTGGTTTCCAGGCCACATGCACAAAGCGCAAAAAGAAATAAAAGAGATATTACCGCAAATAGATGTGGTTATTGAAGTGTGTGATGCGCGTTTACCCTTTAGCAGTGAAAATCCTATGATCACTGAGATCAGAGGTGACAAGCCACTGATAAAAATTCTTAATAAAAGTGATTTAGCGGATCCTGAAAGTACCAAGATTTGGTTAGATTATTTAGAATCTCAGCATAATGTAAAAGCGATTGCGTTAACGACAGAGCAGCCGAGTGTCGCAAAAAACCTTGTTCATTTAATTCGTAAATTGGTGCCAAATAAAGATGAAGACGGTAAGCAAATTAATGCAATGATAATGGGCATACCCAATGTGGGAAAATCGACATTACTCAATACTTTAGTTGGTAAAGCAAAAGCAAAAGTGGGTAATGAGCCAGCGGTCACTAAAGGGCAGCAGCGTATCCGTCTTGAAGAAGGTTTGTACCTTTTTGATACGCCAGGCATGTTATGGCCAAAAATTGCTAACCTAAATTCAGGCTATCGCTTAGCCGTATCAGGTGCGGTAAAAGATACAGCTTTTGATCATGATGATATCGCTTATTTTGCCGCAGACTACTTACTTAAAAATTATCCTAAGCGGGTAATGGAACGCTATAAGCTTGAAGAGTTACCAGAGCATGAAGAAGATTTAATTGAAGCCATTGGCCGTAAACGTAGCTGTGTTAAAAGTGGTGGTCGTGTTGATTTACATAAAGCGGCAGTCATATTGATCAATGAAATTCGTGATAAAACACTAGGTGCTATTTCTTTTGAATTACCGGACATCATTGACTCTGAAAACGCACACTTTGCCGAGTTAGAAGAGAAACGAATTGCTGCCAGAGAAGCAAAGAAAACCGCTCGTGGTCGTGGTCGTAAGAATAAACGTTAACGGGTTTAAGCATAAGTTTTAACGGTTAACATTAATAATAATTTGTTCACAACAAGGTTTTAATCATGACTGAAGCAACAACATTTAATTTGCACCCGCAACTAGTGACTGATGGTATTGAGTTGGCGGATTTCCCTCTGTGTAAACTATTACTGTGTAACGATAGTGCTTATCCCTGGTTTATTTTAGTGCCTAAAGTTGCTGAGATTAGTGAAATTTATCAGTTAGATTGGCAGCAACAACAGCAATTACTTAATGAGTCTAGCTTGTTGAGTGAGTTGCTTATGCAAGTTTTTGATGGCGATAAAATGAATGTTGCCGCGTTGGGTAATGTCGTAGAGCAATTACATGTTCACCACGTTGTTCGCTTTAAAAGTGATGCGCAATGGCCAAAACCTATTTGGGGGCAGCAAGCGTTAACGCCTTATTCAGACGAAGAAGTAACTGCATTGAAAGCTAAGTTACTGCCACAACTAGCGGTAATTTTTAGCGATAAATAGCCTTTGCTGAGCAATGTTTCTGTTAATAATGAGTTTTCATCGTTATTAATTTAAAGCCCCAATATGTAATTCACATATTGGGGCTTTTTGTTGTTTTATTTTTTTATATTAGCTTCAATCTCTTAAGCTAACTTATTCTAATTTAAGTAAAACTAAGCTGCATTAGAAGCTTTAGTGATAGGAGTTACTTTATCTGCAGTCGCCTGACTTACTTTGGCTAAAGCTTGCGTTAAGTCAGCAATAATATCGTCGACACTTTCTAGACCGACTGAAATACGAATTAAACTATCACTAATGCCTGCATTTTCACGCTCTTCTGGTGTATAAGGGGAGTGTGTCATAGAAGCAGGGTGTTGAATTAAAGATTCAGCATCACCTAAGCTGACCGCTATTGAAAACAGCTCCATCGCGTCAATAAATGCGGTGCCACCGGCAAGATCGGTATTTAATTCAAAAGCGATAACACCACCAGCAGCTTTCATTTGCTTGCCAATAAATTTATGTCCAGGATGACTTTTAAGGCCAGGATAATAAACATCTGACACCATAGGGTGCTGCTCTAAAAACTCAGCGACAGTCTGGGCATTACTGCAATGTCTATCCATGCGAATAGGCAATGTTTTAAGGCCTCGCATAATTAGCCAAGCATCGTGTGGACTCATTGTGGCACCGATATCTTTGAGCGTGGTCATTTTTATCTCGTTGATCATCTCAAAACTACCACAAACAATGCCAGCGACAACATCACCATGGCCGTTAAGGTACTTAGTCGCGCTGTGCACAACAACATCTGCGCCAAATTTAGCGGGCTGCTGTAAAACTGGAGTAAGGAAGGTGTTATCTACAATAGACAATAATTTATGCTCTTTGGCAATTGCGCAAATTTTTTCTAAATCTAATACCACTAAGTTTGGGTTAATTGGTGTTTCTAAAAAGACTAATTTGGTATTTACTTTAATGGCCGACTTAATGTTTTCAGGATCTGTCATATCAACAAAGGTTACGTCGATAGCGAATTTTTTAAGCATGTGGCTCATCAAAGCAAATGAACAGCCATAAACGGCTTTTGATGAAATCATATGATCGCCAGCTTGCAAGTTAGTTAGCAACGCTGCTGAGACAGCTGCCATACCCGTTGCTGTTGCTGCTGCATCATCCATACATTCCATTGCCGCCACGCGCTGCTCTAACTGACGTGTAGTAGGATTACCTAACCGAGTGTAAATATAACCCTCGCTTTCACCGGCAAAACGATCGCCACCTTGTTGCGCATTATCAAAAATAAAGGTCGAAGTTTGGTATAAAGGCGTTGCCAGTGAGCCGAATTGTTTATCATCAATTCTGCCGGCGTGGATGGCTTTAGTTTCTATGTTGTCGCTCTTAAACTGGGTCATGGCTTATCTTCCAAAGTGAGATTAAATTATTATTGTTATATTTACGGTAGTCTTATATTAAGAAGAGCAATTATAGTGCCAATCAATAAAAGCTATGCTTTTCAAATGGATAGGTTTTTTTGTGTTAGTGGTACACTAGTTTTGTAACCATTTTATTACAAGGTTTTAGGGTGATAAGTATTTAACCGCTATATATAATGCGCTAAACATAGGTTTTAATGGATTAATTGCTTATTCTTATCGACTTATAAGTTTGTACTGATTTTATTACTGTGTCATATTTATAGTACAAGTTAATTTGAGGCGCTTCTATTTATGCGTATTGTTATTGAATCAAACGACCGGGTTGGTATTTCACAAGAAATATTAGCGGTGTTTGCGAAACAAGATTGGAATTTAAAAGCAGTAGAAATTACCAGTTGTTTCACCTACCTACATCTTGAATATGATGAACTAACCTTGTCTAAAATTAAGTCTTGCTTAGCTGATGTTGTGGGAGTAATTAGCGTTGAGTCTATAAACTGGCTTCCTAGCGAGCAGCGAGCAAATCACTTACAAGCATTATTAGACAAAATGCCAGAGCCGATTATTGATCTTGATAGTCGGGGCAATATCTTAGCGATGAATAAGGCCAGCCATAAACTTATGGCAAAAGTCGCGGGGCCTAACTCTGATTTAACTGCTCTAGATTACTTGGGCAAGCCTATTGATAATTTTATTAGCAAAATTAATAAGGCCATGCTGACTAATACAGCCACCAGTCAAGCCATTACTATTCAAGGAACAGCCTATATTCTTGATATAAGTCCAGTGTTATTGAATTCAGCCACTAACTCAGTAAAAAATAATTTAAAAGAGGCTAACGGCTCGGTATTGCTGCTGCGCTCTATGGATACTCTTGGGCGGCAAATTTCTCTAATGCAAAGTCATCAAGAGCACAGCTTTGACAACATCATTGGCCAGTCAAACAGTATCAGTTTAATTAAAGAGCAAGGAAAACGTTTTGCTGAATTAGATTTACCCGTACTCATTAGTGGTGAAACAGGTACTGGTAAGGAGTTAATTGCCAGAGCTTTACATCAGGCGAGTTCAAGGGCTAAAGCGCCTTTTTTAGCGATTAATTGCTCTGCATTACCGGAACACTTATTAGAAAGTGAGCTTTTTGGTTATGAAAGTGGTGCCTTTACTGGCGCACAAAAAGGCGGTAAACCTGGACTCGTTGAATTAGCGGAAGGCGGTTGTTTATTTTTAGATGAGATAGCTGAAATGTCACCGTATTTACAAGCTAAGTTATTACGTTTTTTGCAAGATCTTACTTATCGCCGTGTTGGTGGTACTAAGGAGTTGTTCGCTAATATTCGCATTATCAGTGCTAGCCATCAGAACTTAGCAAAATTAATTAATCAAAAAACGTTTAGAGAAGATCTTTATTATCGTCTTAACGTACTGAGTATCGAACTGCCGCCACTTAGGGAGCGTCTTGCAGATATTGAGTTACTCGCTAATTTATTCATTGAAAATGCCGCCAAACAAGTCAGTAATAGTCAGTCAAATAGCTCTACTAAACCCAAGCTTACAGCACAAGCCCTTGCCTTATTACAGCGTTTTTCATGGCCAGGTAATATTAGGCAATTACAAAATGTTCTATTTAGCGTGGTCGCGCTAAATAATGGTGGCAACATTAGCGTAGATGACTTGCAACAAGTACTGAAAAAATATTCAGCCAATGCTGCAGAAATAAATGATGTCAGTCTGGAGGATGTGCATGATTGGTCTAGTGCACAACGCGAGTTTGAAGCTAAATTGCTGGCACACTTATACCCGTTATTTCCAACAACGCGTAAACTTGCTGAGCGTTTAAAGGTGTCACACAATAAAATAGCGATGAAGTTACGTGAGCACAATATAAAGACATGAGTATTCATATCTCCGAGTAATAGCTATATAGTGGCTAAATCATTACATAAAGTTAACATTTTAGCTGTACAACACTGGTAAGAGTACTTATCAGTGATTTTTACTGTAATATCATGGCACTTAATTACTATATAGCTGTTTTATTGTTGAAAATATCACGGTAATAACAATATTGATGACTTACTTTTTTTATGTTATTTCAAAATATTATCACTAGCATGTTATGATTTTGTAAATTTAACCGAGCGTATCGACACTCATCTAGGACGGATAGGTTATGATTTTTTTCAATAAAATAAACAGTAAAAACCTCCCAAATAATCAGCAAGGGTTTACCTTAATAGAATTGCTCATTGTTGTTGCTATTATTGGGATCCTGGCCGCAGTTGCTCTCCCTTCTTATGCGTCATATATGCAAGATGGTCGTCGCGCTGAAGTTCAGCACTTTATTTTACAACAGATTTCGATATTAGAGCGCCAATATAGCCGAGAAGGGCAGTATCGAGCCAGCGGTGTTGCGGCAGATGAATTTGGTATTGATGCAACGGATTATTATTCTTTTACTTATGCGCCAGCAGCATCTGATGCATTAAATGATCAATTTACCTTAACGGTAACGCCTAAGTCGGGCAGTGCCCAACACGGTGATAAATGTGGGGTGATGACAATTAATCACCAAGGTACAACAACAGCGACGCCAGCAGGGATATCGAGTGAATGTTGGCCTTAATAAGATTAAAAAAACAGCTCAAAATGACAGCGTTGTCATTTGTTGTGTTCAGTATAAAAATGGACAGGTATATTACTTTCTATGGAATGGATGAAGAACTCTATGAACAATAAAGAACAAGCTTTTACATTAATTGAACTACTTTTTGTCGTCGGTATTGTCGGCGTCTTAACGTCTGTCGCGATCCCTTCATTTTCACAGCAAATGAAAAATAACAGATTAACCTCTAATGCTAATCAGCTGCATAGTATTTTTAAGTTTGCTCGAAGTGAAGCGGCTAAACGCAATAGCGATATTCAATTAAATGAAAATGCTTGAAATGTAAGCGCTTTCATTTTATGGTGTGGCTTATGATAATTATATGTGTATGCAGTCGTATAGGGAAAAATAATGATTAAAGGCCAAGGTTTTACCTTAATAGAGTTGATGATTGTTGTTGCTATTATTGGGATTCTTGCTGCAGTTGCCCTGCCTTCTTATACATCATATATGCAAGATGGCCGCCGCGCAGAAGTTCAGCACTTTGTTTTACAACAGATCTCTATATTAGAGCGCCAATATAGCCGAGAAGGCCAGTATAGAGCCAGCGGTGTTGCGGCAACTGAATTTGGTATTGATGCAACGGATTATTATTCTTTTACTTATGCTCCTGCCGCATCAGATGCATTAAATGATCAATTTACCTTAACGGTAACGCCTAAGCCGGGCAGTGCCCAATATGGTGATAAATGTGGGGTGATGACGATTAATCACCAAGGCACAACTACAGCAACACCAGCAGGATTATCGAGTGAATGCTGGCCTTAATAAGTTTAAAGTCAGCTGAGAGTGACAGCGCAATCACTCGTTGTTTTATGTATAAAAATGGACTAATTAACTATTTTCTATGGAATGGGTGAAGAACTCTATGAACAATAAAGAACAAGCTTTCACATTAATTGAACTACTTTTTGTCGTCGGAATTGTTGGCATTTTAGCGTCTGTCGCGATCCCTTCATTTTCACAGCAAATGAAAAATAACAACCTACGATCTAACGCTAATCAATTGCACAGTATTTTTAAGTTTGCCCGCAGTGAAGCTGCTAAGCGTAATAGCGATATTCAATTGAACGAAGATGGTGGTGAATGGGAGGTTCTTATTGCTGGGCAAGCTCAACCTTTGCAAACGTTTACCGCAACCCATAGCAGTATTTCGGTAACGGGCTTGGCCGACCTTACTATCAGCACGACAGGCGAAGTTCCAGGTGCGGGCAGTTATCTTATTACCGATGGTGATAGTAATACCACGGATTACTGTTTAGGTATTTTGGCTAGTGGTCAAAGTAGTCTAAGGCCAGATGATAATTCTGACAATGCTTGCATAGCACCGTAAATATAAGGATGGTCAAAATGAAATATGCAGCTTTAAGCAAGGTTAGGTCTTCAAAACAGCAAGGTTTTACCTTAATTGAAGTATTAATTGCTCTGGTTCTTTCGAGTGTTGCTTTATTAGGTTTAGCAGCCGGACAGTTAAAGTCATTACAGTATGCGACCAACAGCTTTAATTATACCGTATCACTTATACAAGCGAACAATGCTGTTGAACGTACTTGGGTAAAGTTATGTGATTTACAGAATGGAACGGTACTTTATGATGCGGATTATAATACTGAAAACTTTGTTTCCCCCGTTGCTACTTATAACGTTGCCATCGTTCCTGCAACGACACAAATTGTCGGTGGGGTATCTCCTTTTGTTAATAATCTTATGGTCACTGTGAGTTGGAATGATGCGCGCATGACTGATGATAATGCCAGTGTTATTCGAATTAATGCGCAATATCCACAAATTTGTTCATAAGGACTGACATTTTATGAAAAAAAATATTGAAGGTTTTACCTTAGTCGAACTTATGATTTCACTCGTTATAAGCAGTTTTATTTTACTTGGTATTACAGGTACTTATTCAAGTCTTAGCGGTAGTATTGAGGCAAGTAAAGAATTAGAAAATGCTCAAGAAGTGATCCGCTATAGCTCACAAGTATTTACCCGCAGTTTAAAGCAAACAGAAGTTTTGCCAATTGTTGCCGTTGCCCAGCAGCTTACAGTAGAACAACCAGCCAATGCGACTCCTTGCACAGGCGAAGATGCGCCAGCTGTCGCTTATACCGAAACCTATACCTTTAGTGCCGTAACACAAGTATTGAGTTGTCGAATTAACGCGGGGGCTAATGCCAATGTCGATGTTGACTTATTAAGTGGCATTAATGACATCACTTACACGCTGGATGGAAACCTCATGACTATCTCTGTAGAACCAATCGTTTTGCCGCAAAATTTTGTCGATAGTGAAATAAATATTGATATTGCGCTAACTAACCTTATTTTACGAGCTGCGATGCCTTAACCGGCTTGTGTAAAGGACTATTTAAAAGGGATGTTACTAAGTTGAAGTACTTAAAAATGAATGGAAAAAAAGCCTGCAAATTATCTATCGGGAAATCAAAGGCTCTACCAAGAAAAAAAGAACAGGGTTTTACGTTAATTACTGTACTGCTTTTGAGCAGTTTAGCCAGTATTTTAGTGCTGAACTCGTTAAAAGATAATGTCAATCAAGAACGTTTAAGTGGTAATTTTCAAAAAGAAATTAATGCAAGACTTGCCAGTGAACAAGGAATCTTCGCTTCAATTACAACCTTAAGTGAAGCTTTGGCTGATAATCAAAATGCGACCATTGCCGAATTACTCGCTTTAGGTGTACAAAATGGTAGTACTGACTTAGGTAGACAAACAGGTCATGCAACGCTAAATCATGGTGGTATGACGTACAAAGTAGCGCTGTCCGAAACAACACCCGGTGAATTATTACTGATCAGCGAAGGAAATCGTTTTGAAGGGAAAAAAGTACTCAAGGCTCGTTTAAAGATAAGCCAAGGCGGTGGCGGATCTCCTTTTTCTGATGCTGTGTCAGGGTGTGACGGGATTAACTTGGGTGGCAGTGGTCAAATAGATAGTTATGACTCTAGCGACTCATCAACCATTACTTACACCACAGATAGGAATGGCAATCAAAGTGTCGTGACAACCAGAGGAAGTAAAGGGCATGTTTCTACCATAACTAAGGCTGATCCCGACGCCAGCCCTCCTATTCTTGCTGATATTGTCTTGGGCGGTAATAGTCCGATTTATGGAGATCTTAATGCTACTGGAGGTATAGATACCAATACTTCAAATGTAGACGGAAACCTGCATGCCAATGGTAACATTATGATTGGTAACGGCTCTGGCATTAGGATTACTGGTAACGTACTTACTCAAGGTGATTATCATCAAAAAGGCGGAAAAATAGCGGGTCATGTTAGAGCAAATGGTGATGCCGAGATGAAGTGGACTACGTATATTCTAAACGATGTTAATGACGGTTTAGACATTTTATATGGTGGAGCAGATACTTTTCAAAATGATAACTCTGAATATCGTAAGACCAAGTATAATATTTTTCCAAATGTAGAAAAAGTTAAAGACTCTGATGTCACTGCACCGGGTTACGATGCAGCTGACCCCGAAACAAACTGTGATCATTTAAATATTACCGATAAAATTGATCTAGTCGCCAATGGCGCTAGCTCACTCCCTACATTTACTGGGTTAAGTACCAGTACTTTTACCTTTACAGAAAGCTTAGGCAGCGCTGAAGGGCACTATACGGGTAACGGCGATAGCACCAGTTTTTTATCGAGTGATGAAGATGTATTAGGTGAAACGTTACCGGTAATAAAGTTGGCAAGCTTTACTTTATCAAGTGATGCTAAAGCTATTATTAAAGGCGATGTTACTTTATATGTAGAGGGGGACTTTACCGTTACAGGTGGCGCAAAAATGACCATTGAGGCGGGCAGCAGTTTAACACTCCTTATTAAAGGTAAGGTCACCATTTCAGGGGGAGGTAAAATTGAATCTTTGAAACATGGCTTCACCTCCACGATACCGGGTAGAAAATCCCGGCCTACGATGAGTATCTATTCTTCGTATGCTAGTGTGACTGAGCATGTTAGACGTGATATATACCGCTATACCGATTATGGTTTTCAGACAAGTGGTGCCGGCGAGCTTTATGCCGCTATTTATGCCCCTTTAGCTTTTGCTGATATAGGAGCAGGGACTACTTTGTATGGCTCTATTCGCGCCAAAAGAGTTACGGTGACAGGGGGCTCGGCGATACATTATGATGCAGCGCTCGGTGACGCGGATCGTGGTGGTAGTTACAGTGCGACTGCAAAATTGAGTTTTCTAGGGTTTAAATATTAGTTCGTTTTACTAGGTTTCATCTTATTGACTTGATTTAAATTGTTATAAGCTTAAGTTATCATGCGTTATACGGTTGTCTAAACCCATTTATATTGCAATTTATGTCATGTGACTTAGTTGCTAGCGAAACGTGTGATAATAATGTCAAAAAACGAAAGTAAACAACTACAGCATTTCTATATTGCCCAAGAACAATCCATCTATCTACTTAGTCACAAAGACGCGACTAAGTTAAAGACATGGGTCGATCTTTGTCAGCAACAATTAAAACAATTAGATTTCGAAGACGTTGCTCTGTTAGGTAAGGGGGCTTATGGTTTTGTCTTTTCGGGCATTAAGCGAAAAGGTAATACAGAAACAGAACTGCCCGTGGTGTTTAAGTTTTCTCGTATTAATTTACCTCAACATGTACAAGACCGATTAGCAGATGAAGCCGATATTCAAGCTCAGCTTAATCACCCCCAAATACCGACTGTGATTGAATATCAGAAAGTTAAACGGCAATCAATTTTACAAATGACCCGAGCACCAGGGATAGATTTAGAGCAGCTATCACTGCAAGTAGGGCCATTATCACCTGAATTGGTGGTAAGTATTACTTTACAATTAGCCGATATATTATTGTATTTACGCCAAGCTAATAACCATCGACAATTAAAGCCTATTGTACATGGCGATATTAAACCTTCTAACTTAGTTTATGACAAAGCGACAGGTAAGGTACAACTCATCGATTGGGGCTCTTCTGTCAATGCACAAATGGATTGCAATAATCAAAGCACTAGTACCAATGTCATGGAGCTAATGAGTAGTGATTTACAACACAGCAATGCACGGTTAGGGGATGTTTATTTTATTGGTCCTGAACAACTCAATGGTGGTTTGTCGTCTCCGCGTTTTGATGAACAAGGTTTAGCTGCTACTTTATATGCACTAGCCTCAGGACAATCATGTCGCTATGGCATAAAAGTCATTCCACCTAATGCCTTAGGTTTGCCTAAATTACTCGCACAAGTACTAACTGGCATGTTAAGTGATGATGCTAAATTGCGCAGTCAAGCAGGTGATTATTTCTTTAATAACCTTAATTACCTCAAACAAGTTGTGTTGGCTGAACAACCGACAATGTCTGATGTTATCGCGAAAATCCCTGTTTGGGTTAAGCAACAAGATGCACAAATTGATACGGTAGTGTATGGCTCGCGAAAGTCATTTCTTCGTGAACTAACGGACAGTGATAGTTTATCTGAGATAGATGATGCACAGCTGGATAAGTATTATAAAAATTATTTGATGGGAATGGGTGATAATGAAAAAGCCTTTATTGCCGCATTAAGCCGGCTAGGTAACTTTCCTGTTGTTGGCGGCATTGCCATTCGTTGGGCAAAGGAGGGGGTTTATATTGACTCTAACCTAACGTTATTTGATGAATCACGAAAGGCCTCTTTTACCAGCGCGGTAAACAATATTATCTATTTAGCACAAGGAATATTTCGTATTGGTGTTTTTAAAAGTTGCTTGTTTAATGCCCGTAATACCTTGCATGTCGAGCGAATAAATGAAAGTAAGCCGTTTATTGCTGATAACTCACAAGAGATAGCCTTTGATGTAAGTGATGTTCCGGATGTTGATGATGTCACCCGATTACACTCTTATTTTGAAGATGGTAAAGATCCCGATGAGTACTTATATCTTCCAGATGAATTAATGGCTGTTTTAGCAGAGTTAAACTTAATACATCATACTGGGTGTATTATATTTGAAGTTCTACCGACACATTTAAAAATTCACAGTTATTTGATGTTGCTCAATCATGAAAAAGAAACCGAGTTTAAAGCTTGTTTATCGAGGATATTAGAACTTTTACCCGCTATTGATGGCATTGGTATTTCTGGCTTTATGAAACTACCCTATAAAGATACCCGCTTCTTTGAACATATTAGTAGCATGCCTGATAAATTTTACCCTAAAAATCCTAAATTAGTGACGTATTAACAGCGTTAGCTTGGGTATTAGCAATGAAAAAACAAAGCCAGTAGAGATACTGGCTTTTATATTTATAACTATTAAAGCATGAAGCCAATAATGACTACTTAACTTCTTCACCAGCTGCTTGTTTATCAGCATGATAGCTTGAACGTACCAAAGGTCCACAGGCAGCATGTACATAGCCCATTTTCTTCGCTTCACGTTCGAACATCGCAAATTCATCAGGGTGAACATAACGTTCAACAGCAAGATGGTCTTTACTTGGTTGTAAATACTGACCGACAGTTAACATGGTTACGCCGTGATCGCGTAAGTCTTGCATCACTTGAAGGATTTCTTCGTTCGTTTCACCTAAACCAACCATCAAACCAGATTTTGTCGCTACCGTAGGATTGGCTTCACCAAAACGTTTTAATAGGTCTAAAGACCATTGGTAATTAGCACCTGGGCGAACTTTAGTATAAAGACGCGGCACGTTTTCCATGTTGTGGTTAAAGACATGAGGAGGATGTTGATTCAAAATCTCAAGCGCTCTGTCCATGCGACCACGAAAATCGGGTACTAAAATTTCAACTTTAGTATTAGGTGCTTGCTCGCTTAACTCTTTAACACAATCAGCAAATTGTTGAGCGCCACCATCACGTAAATCATCTCTGTCTACAGAGGTGATAACGACATACTTCAAGCCCATATCTTTTAAGCTATCAGCAAGTTTTTTAGGCTCATCAGGGTTAGGTGGTAGTGGACGGCCGTGACCAACATCACAAAATGGACAACGACGAGTACATAAGTCACCTAAAATCATAAAGGTGGCAGTACCATGGTTAAAACATTCAGATAAGTTAGGGCATGAAGCTTCTTCACATACAGAATGAAGGTTGTTCTTACGTAAATTAGCTTTGATGTTATCAATACGTTCACTCGATTTTGGTAACTTGATACGTAACCAACTTGGTTTACGTAACATGGTCGCTTTAGTCGAGCTAACAACTTTAATTGGGATGTGTGCTAATTTATCTGCATCGCGAAATTTTTCGCCGGCAACACGATTGGCTGTTTTTGTTTCTGAGGTATTATTACCTGAAGTTAAGTCACTACTCATGGGACGTACTATTCTCGTTTGGTAAACCGGTTTGATAGCTAACGTTATTAGCATCAAGTAAGGTTATTAAATGTTTCACTAACGCTGTACTTGCACTAGCGGTATCTTTTGGGCCTTGTAAGTCGGCAGTTTGTACCATTTCTAAACCAGCATAACCACAGGGGTTAATACGCAGAAAAGGTGATAAATCCATATTGACATTCATAGCTAAGCCATGAAAAGAACATCCTTTGCGTACGCGTAATCCTAATGAGGCAATTTTTTTCTCATCAACATAAACACCTGGTGCGTCAGCTTTGGCATAGGCAGTAACGTTATAATCAGCTAAAGCAGATACAATGCTGTTTTCAATCAAGGTAACTAACTGTCTAACGCCTATTTTTTTACGTCGTAGGTTAATCATGACATAAACAACTTGCTGACCTGGTCCGTGATAAGTCACTTGACCGCCTCGATCAACTTTTACTACTTCAATATCACCTGGTACGAGTAAGTGCTCAGCTTTTCCTGCTTGTCCTTGGGTAAAAACAGCAGGGTGTTCGACTAGCCATAACTCATCAGCGACAGTGTTATCACGACTATCGGTAAAGTCTTTCATCGCTTGCCAGACTTGGCTGTAATCCATGGTATTTAATTGTCGGATCACGAGTGAGTCCGCAATGTTGCTAACATCAGACTCGATTGTAGAACTTGAGAGCACTAGGCAAACCTCATCAATCTATAGTAAAAGCTTATAAAACGTATCGTACCTGCTCAAGTGCAGTTAATGTTTCATAGATCATTTCGATGTGCTCTTTGCTGGTAACGGTCACAGCAATTGCTACTGAAAGGTAAGTACCTTTTGAGCTTGGTTTTATTTTTGGCGAGTAATCACCCGGAGTATGCTTTTGTAGTTCAGCTATGATCACGTCCGGTAAATCGTCAGAGGCAACGCCCATCACTTTAAAGTTTAATACCGTAGGAAATTCTAATAATTCGTCAAACTTGGTTTTCATCTTTATTTACTTCTTTTTTGAGCTATGTTGGAACGTATTGGGATATTTTAACATTAAATATTCAGGGCTGATATTATTTTGTTTATAACTCTTACGCAAAAACAATAAAGCCTCAATAAAGAGGCTTTTGATGCGGAATGTTTAACTGCTTTTAGTCAGCAAATTGCAACTTAACATAATCAACTAAGCGACTGAATAAGCTACCTTCATTTATTTCTTCTAAGGTCACTAGCGGGTATTGAGCGATATCATCATCACCTAACTGTAAAAATAAAGTACCTACAACGGTACCTTTAGCTAAAGGTGCTGTTAATTGTTGATTCAGTTCAAAATTTGCTTTTAAGTTGGTACGTTGGCCGCGAGGAATAGTGATTGGTGTATCTGAAATAATACCTAAATCGACATTTTCTTTGTCACCCATCCAGACACGGTTAGCGATAAATTTTTCACCTGCTTTGTATGGCGTAATTGTTTCGAAAAAGCGGAAACCGTAATTTAATAGTTTTTTACTCTCAACTTTACGGGCACGTTCACTTGCTGTGCCCATAACTACAGTCACTAAGCGCATATCGCCCTTAGTCGCTGAGGTAACTAAGCTGTAGCCTGCATTGGAGGTGTGGCCAGTTTTCATGCCATCAACGTTTAAACTTTTATCCCACAATAAACCGTTACGGTTATATTGTTTGATGTTGTTATAAGTAAATGATTTTTGTTTATAGATTGCATATTCTTCAGGTACATCGCGGATAAGGGCAATAGCAAGCGTTGCCATATCTCTTGGTGTTGTCATATGAGATGTACTGTCTAAACCATGACTGTTTTCGAAAAAGCTACTCGACATACCTAATTGTTCGGCATGTGCGTTCATTAAGTCAGCAAAAGCGCTTTCACTACCGGCAATATGTTCGGCCATCGCAACACAGGCATCATTACCCGAAGCAACGATAATGCCTTGGTTTAACAAACTAACAGGTACTTCAGTGCCTACTTCAATAAACATTTTAGAAGAGTCAGGAAACTTCTTAGCCCAAGCCTTTTCACTGATCATAACTTTATCAGTATTTTTAATGTTACCGTTTTCAAGTTCTTTACCAATAATATAACTGGTCATTATCTTGGTTAAACTGGCAGGAGCTAGTTGAGTATCGGCATTCTCTTCAGCAATTATTCTTCCTGTGGTGTAATCAATTAAGATAAAACCTTTGGCATTAATTTGTGGCGCATCGGGGATGATGGTAATAGCATTTGCGGTTGGTATAAGAACAATCGCAGCACTAAATAGTGCGCCACTGAAAAGAGTAAATAATTTTTTGGCAGCATATTGGCCAGAATATTTTGTTATTTTAGTCATAATATAGTCGTGTGAGGAAAAGTAAGGAAAATCAACTGTTCGAAAGTATACCACTTCTAAAAAACTTGGCTATGGGAAAAAAACAGATATTGTCATTAAAACCGCAGAAAAACCCTTTAAAATGTAACAACGTTTATAAAATTCGATGTTAATAGAGCTTTGTTATAGATTATTACTGGGGTGTACTGCGCGGATATGCATTAGGATAGCCATTTTCTTTTAATGCCAATAATAAAGCATTCAATGTGGCTAGATCGTCTATTGGACCGATTTGAATTCGATAAAGGCCTTGATGTTCAGGATAACTGGTTTTTTGCTTATATTGATTTTGAAGCTTATTTGCTGTGCTAATAGCCAGATCTTTTTTACTGGTGGCAAAGACTTGAATAAAAGGGGTCGTGATGCCCATGCTGCTATCCTTTAGAGCAGGAACTTGTGCTGGAATGTCCGTTTTAACTTTTGTAGGAAGTAGCACTTTAACTGTAGGTGAAGCAGGCATAATTATAGACGAAGAAGCCTTTGCTGTTTTTTTATCAAAACCGGTAATTGCGGTGATTTTAACGTGTGCAGTACCCGTTTTTAGCATGTCGAGTTTATAAGCTGCACTATAAGATAGATCAATAATACGTGATTGATGAAAAGGGCCGCGATCATTAACACGAACAATAACTGATTTATTATTAGCGGTATTGGTGACTTTTAAATAGGTAGGCAAAGGTAGGTTTTTATGGGCAGCACTCATCGCATACATATCATAAATCTCACCATTAGAAGTGAGGTGACCGTGAAATTTCTTACCGTACCAAGAAGCCGTTCCAGTTTGCTCAAAGCCTTGAGCTGATGGTAATACCTCATAAGGTTTACCAAAAACTTTATAGTCTTTATTACCGCCACGGCTATATGGCTCTGCACGGGCAATCGCATCTTTTAGCTCTGCTTGGCTTGGTAGGCGGGTAGGCGTACTGTCATGTTTTTGTTGATAGCGTCCAGAACTACAAGCGCTCAAGAGTGAGAACGTTAATACATAACACAGTAGGGTAAATCGTTGAGTCATAAAATTCATCGTTAAAAAAATAAAGTAAAGTGTTTATGGTAAACGCTAAACATGAAAACGTCGATGAGTACTGATCGCCATTAATATGCCAAAACCTAACATTAATGTCACCATTGAAGTACCGCCATAACTGACCAGAGGTAAGGGTACACCAACAACAGGTAAAAGGCCTGATACCATGCCAATATTTACAAAAACATAAACAAAAAATGTCAGGGTAAGGCTACCTGCGAGTAATTTAGTAAAGGCATGTTGGGCATTGACGGCAATCCATAAACCGCGCATGACGACAAATAAATAGACCGACAGTAATGCCGCAACGCCAATTAAGCCGAACTCCTCACTAAACACCGAGAAGATAAAATCTGTATGACGCTCAGGTAAAAACTCTAACTGTGATTGTGTACCTTGCAACCAACCTTTACCTTCAATGCCACCTGAGCCAATGGCTATTTTAGATTGAATAATATGGTAGCCCGAGCCAAGGGGATCTTGCTCTGGATTTAAAAAAGTTAATACACGTTGCTTTTGATAAGGTTTCATCAAAAACATCCACAAAACAGGGACAAAAGCGGAGGCTAAACCAACACAAACACCAATTAATTTCCAACTAGCTCCGGCAAGAAAAATAACAAAAATACCAGAGCTTGCAATAAGTAACGAAGTACCTAAATCGGGTTGATTAGCGATAAGTAAGGTGGGTAATAATACCAGAATAAAGGCGAGTATTACCGTTGATATCTTTACTGGTAGGTTATCCTGGCTGACAAACCAAGCAATCATAATAGGCACGATAAGTTTCATAATTTCAGAAGGCTGGAATTTTATAAAACCTAAATCAAGCCAGCGTTGCGCGCCTTTACCTACATGACCAAATAGTAATACGCCGACTAACATCAATAAACCCAATACGAAAACGGGGACGGCCCACTTACGATAAACTAATGGTGGGATCTGAGCCACGAGAAACATACCGAATAAGGCAACACCGATACTTCTTGCTTTACGATAAACAACGGCTGTCTCTTGACCACCCGCGCTGTAAACAATAAATAATCCTAAAAAGAGTAATACTAAAATACCCAATAATAGTGGCACATCGATATGAAGCCTTTGCCAAAAAGTGTTGTTTTGTTGTTCTTCTTGTCCTGAACTTCGCATTAGTCAGCCTCTTGTGGAGTGGTTGCTATAGGGGAACTCACTTTTTTGTTGGCTTTAGCGCTAATGTTAACTTTATGCGCTTGACTGGTTATCACTCTATCACCGAAATATTGATCCATTATTTGCCTGGCTACCGGCGCTGCATTGGTTGCTCCGCCGCCTTTAGCGACATTCTCAATGGCAACAGCAACAACAATTTCAGGTTTATCAAAAGGAGCAAAAGCGATAAACATAGCGTTATCACGTTGGTTTTCTGATGTTGTTTTTGCATCGTACTCTTCACCTTGTTTAAGGCGCGCTACTTGTGCCGATCCTGTTTTACCTGAAGCATCATAGGTAGTACCTTTAAAAGGTTTATGTGCGGTAGCGCCAAATTTTTGTACGGTACTATGCATAGCCTCTAACACGACATTCCAATGGCTATCATCTTTGAGCTTTAACGGTGCACGTGGTTCATAAATTATCGGTGTGTTCTGATGAGTTGTTTTACCACTACTTTCAATGATTAACTCACTTTTAGCTTTTAATAAATGTGGAACTTTGCGCTCACCGTGATTAACTAAAGTAGTTAACGCTTGAGTTAATTGTAGTGGGGTAACAGTCCAAAAACTTTGCCCAATACCAACTGATAAGGTTTCACCGGTATACCACGACTGATTAAATCTTTCGCGTTTCCAAGCAACACTGGGCATAATTGCTTTATTTTCTTCGTGAATATCAATACCGGTATAATCACCAAAACCAAAACGCTCCATCATAGTGCTAATTTTAGTAATACCCAATTTAAAGGCAAGATCGTAAAAGTAGATATTACAAGATTGTTCAATTGCTCTGACTAAATCAACCTTACCATGTCCCCAAGGTTTCCAATCACGATACTTATTGGGTAAACCTTTGAGTTGGTACCAACCTCGGTCGTTTATGGTGGTACTAGGTGTCACTATATTTTCTTCCAAGCCCGTTAATGCCAAGAAAGGCTTAACAGTAGAAGCAGGTGGGTAACCACTTTGTACACTTCGGTTAATAAGCGGTAAGTCTTTTGAATCAAGTAATTTTTTATAATTTTTGGTGCTAATACCATGGACAAATAAATTACCGTCATAGCTTGGGTTTGAATACATAGCTAAGATACCGCCAGTGCGAGGGTCCATTGCCACAATTGCGCCGCGCTTACCTGATAACGCACGCTTAGCAATCATTTGAAGTTCAATATCTAAGGTGAGTGTTAAGTCTTTACCCGGTACTGGAGGGGTATAACTAAGGGTACGGATCACTCGTCCTTGGTTGTTAATTTCTACTTCTTGATGACCAATGGTGCCATGCAGCATATTTTCATAATACTTTTCTATTCCTCGCTTACCGATAGCATAAGTTGCGGCATAGTTCTCTGATTTATCTTCTCGCGCTAATCTATTAGCATCTTTTCTGTTAATACGTGCGACATAACCGAGACTGTGAGTCGTTAGATCTGAAAAAGGATAATTGCGTTTTAAACGAGCGCTAACAAAAATTCCGGGGAACTTGTGCTGATTAACTGAAAATAAAGCCACCTGTTGATCACTTAAGCGAGAGTGAAGCTCTACGGGTTTGAAACGACGTTTTCGTTTCATTGACTTAAAAAACTTACTTTGTCTATCAGGGCTTATATCGAGGAGTTGACTTACTTGAATAATGCTCGATGTTATGTCCTCCACATCTTCGGCAATGACTTCTAAGCTATAAACAGGTTTGTTATCTGCAAGCAATACACCGTTTCTATCATAGATTAAACCACGATTTGGCGCGACGGCAAGTAACTTGATCCGATTAGAATTGGACCTTGTTTGATATTTCTCGAAAGATTCAACTTGTAGGTTATATACATTGCCAAAAAGTATTAATAAAACTAAAACAACGCCGGCAAAAGCTATAAAGGTACGTCGAGCAAAGAGGTTTGCTTCAGCAGATTGGTTTCGAATGACAACGCGACGAGGAGGCATTAGCGCAGGCTATTTAAACTAAAGTTATTTATTAAAAGTATGGCTAATAAGGTCATTAAAACAATTATTCTCTATGATAAGGATGATTAGTATTTACACTCCAAGCACGATATAAACTTTCTGCTATGAGTATTCGTACCATAGGATGAGGTAGTGTTAACGCTGAAAGTGACCATTTTTGTTCAGATGCTTTAATACAAGCGGGTGATAAACCTTCTGGTCCGCCAACGAGCAAGGCTACATCTCTACCATCAAGTTGCCAGCTTTCTAGCTGTTTGGCAAGTTTTGGTGTTGTCCAAGGCTGTCCCTCTACCTCAAGAGTGACTATGCGACTTCCTTTTGGAATAGCAGCAAGTAGTAACTCACCTTCTTTAGCGAGTATGCGACTGATATCTGCATTTTTACCACGTTTCCCTGCTGGTATTTCGACTAGGTTAAAACTTAAATCACGTGGAAAGCGGCGGCTATACTCAGAAAACCCTTGGATAACCCATGCAGGCATTTTGCTACCTACAGCATATAAGGTGAGTTTCATATATTCATCTTGATTATTAAGTTTATTATCATAGGAAGGCTTTTACGCTAGTAGGCTTAGCTAAAATGTTTTAGCTAAGCTTACTAGGCTGAAATTGACTAGGTTGAAATTGACTAGGTTGAAATTACCTTGAAAAAAGAACGAGAGCAAGGTGATTGATTTAATTATTTTCCGCTATAGCGAATTAAATCAAAGTAGCTCTCGTATTTTTATTCGGCAAAGTTAACAAGTAATTTATTCAGCCCAAAGCTGCTCAAGGTTATACTTGTCACGTTGTTCGTCAGTCATCACATGGACAATGATATCGACTAAGTCGACTAATGCCCACTCACCAACATCGTTACCTTCCATGCCACGTGGTTCAACGCCTTGAGCGCGACATTCCATAGCAACAGATTGTGCAATTGATTTTACATGGCGGTTTGAATTACCTGAACAAATAATCATGTAATCAGCAAAGCTCGCTTTGTCGCTAATATTAAGAGCAATGATATCTCTGCCTTTCATGTCTTCAAGTTTTTCTATGACAAATGCTTTAAGTTGTTCAGTTTGCAAGGTGTTATTCCTATCGTTAATCGTAACTTTTATGCGCTCTTTAACGAGCGATAATAAATAATAGTGCGATATTAACACTTTTTGCGCGCAGGGTTAACGGTAAAGATTGTTTTTGTTAATAAATTCTAAAATCGCAGGGAGCAATTGGTCATTACAACTTTGTTTTTTCATCAATTGTTGGCGAATTTGTGTTGATGAAATATCAAAAAAACTTTGCTTGGCAAAAAAAATCCTTCCTGTTTCATATTGAATCAGTTGCGTAATATCCGTTGTTTGATGCTGACTGAGTAATTTCTTAGTTTCAGTATTTAGTTGTTCAAAGGGATGATTGGGCCGCGTATTGACCACTAAATGACACAGTGACAAAATTTCTTGGTATTGATGCCAGCGACTAAATGTCATGAGTGAATCCATACCAATAATAAAATACAATGCTTGGTCTGGATATTGAAATTTTAGTTCTTTGAGCGTATCAACCGTATAAGAGTGACCTGAACGTTGTAATTCTCGTTGGTCACAGGAAAATAGTGTACTGCTTTGACAAGCAATTTCGACCATAGCGGCGCGTTGCTTTGCACTTGCGTGAGGTACTAAGTCAGGTGAAATTTTGTGGGGGGGGATATGTGCAGGTATTAAAAGTACTTTGAGTAAACCTAACTCATCGGCAACCGCCTGCGCTGATTGAGTGTGTCCTAAATGGATAGGATCAAAGGTACCACCTAAAATACCAATGCCTCTACTCAGACCATGATACGGTGAACTGACTTTTTCATTTTCATTAGTCATAAGGGTATTTTGCATTGTGAACTTAGCCATAGTTAAGGCTAAAGGCGGATGTTTTTTCACCGTGATACAAGGTGATGCACAAATCAGCTAAGAGAATGAAAATATTGAATTCGCTACTTGTTTTACTTAATAAGTCTATATCGGCAATACGCACCATAGCTCGTTTTACATTGTCTAGTTTGATGTGAGTTAAGGCGTGTTGGTATAAAGGTTTACGTTTATCCCAAATACGATATTGCTTATAAATATTAGCGATACTTTCACCTTGAGCTAACAGATTTAACATAGCATATAGCTGGTTTATTTCTTTATGAAAGACCCAGAGCAATTGAGCGGGCGCCATGCCTTCTTGCTGGAGTTGATCAAGCATGGTTATGCATTTAGCACAATCGCCGCGTAATAAGGCATCGATCACCTGAAAAGGGTTAAACTTCGCTTGTTTAAGAATTATTTTTTCTGCTTGTTCAATACTAATACTTTGTGAGCCAAAGAGGATAACAAGTTTTTCTAACTCTTGGGCAAGAGCAAGTAAATTACCTTCAAATAATTCAATGAGTAAAGCGTTTAATTCAGCAGATATATTAAGCTGTAGCTGTCTTGCTTGATTGTTCAACCATTGAGGCATAGCCTTGAGCTCAATATCATACAAGGGCAAATAACAGCCTAACTGGGTCAGGGCTTTAAACCACTTTCTATTTGCACTGGCAGCATCAAGTTTTGCGCCATGAAATATAAAAATAACATCTTGGGGAACATGACCACTATTAATGTCTTGAGTTAATCGCTCAGCCAAGGCAAGCAAGGCTTTATTTCCTGCATCGCCAACTTTTACAGTGGTCAACTCAACCTCAATAATCCGTTGGCTAGCAAAAAGGCTTAACGATTGATACTCATCAAGTAATTGCTGCCAGTCAAAACCAGTATCACTACTAAAACGAATTATTTCGCTAAAACCTTGGTTTGTGGCATGACTTTTAATGGTGGCTAAGCTGTTGTTTTTTTGCCAAGGCTCATCACCAAAAACCAACCAAACAGGTTTAAACCCCTGTCGTAGCGTACTATCTAGTTGGTTGTGGTAAATTTTCATGAAGGCCTTTTTTCGCTATAAAATGTGAGGTTACCGTCAGTGGCAATGTTAACTAGCGCTGTATTCTCGCTAAATCACGTAATATCTTATCTGCAGCGGAAGTTCTCATCTCACTTAATAATAAAGATAACTCTCTGCTTTTTGCTAAGGCGAGATTAGGATCGTCTTGATAATCGCGATAAAGCTCAAAACGAAAATCTCTTGCATCTTCACCGGTAAAGCGCACTTGATAATGTACTGAATAAATCAGTTCATATTCTGCTACTTGACCATTAGAAAATAACGATAAGGTCCGTCTGTCTAATTTATCCGAAATAATACGTAATTCGGGAATATCAGCTTTCGAATGCTTTAATACGTTAACTTGGTTGCGCGTCAAGCTGAGCTTTACTAATCGCGTTAATTCACCGTGAATATCGGTTGAACTAAGATAAAGCGTTTGCATGTCATCATCGAGCAAGTAATTACCACGTAATTGAAAACCACAAGCAGTTAATAAGCTTGTGGTTAACAGCGCGACGAGCATGTTTTTTAGCCATGCTCGGCTTTTAGTTATTAATGACAAAATACTTTAGTTCGCAACAATATTAAGCAATTTACCTGGAATATAAATAACTTTGCGTATGGTATTACCGTCGGTAAACTTCAATACACTTTCATTATTTAAGCCCAAGGCTTCAACGTCTTCTTTGCTTGCATCAGCAGCGACAGTTATTTTTGCACGTAACTTACCATTTACTTGTACAATGATTAACTTTTCATCTTCTACCATAGCGCTGTCATCTACAACTGGCCAAGGCGCATCTTCAACATTTACATCACTACCACCAACTAGTTGCCATAAATGATGACAAAGGTGCGGGGTGATTGGCGTTAACATTAATACCACAGCACGAACAGCTTCTTGCATTATGGCTTTATCTTCATCACTCTCTAATTTAGCTTTACCTAAGTGATTCATTAACTCCATTACGGCAGCGATCGCTGTGTTGAAGGTATTACGACGACCTATATCGTCAGTTACCTTAGCAATAGTTTTGTGTAACTCACGGCGTAATTTTTTCTGGCCAGCATTTAACGTTAAATCAGCAAGGTTAGCAACGTCTGACCCTTTTGTTGTTTCAACAAAATCGTTAGCTAGTTTATAAACACGTTTAACAAAGCGGTGCGCACCTTCAACACCGGCATCAGACCATTCTAAAGTTTGCTCTGGCGGCGAAGTGAACATGATAAATAAACGTACAGTATCTGCGCCGTATTTCTCTATAACTTCTTGTGGGTCAATGCCGTTGTTTTTAGACTTAGACATTTTGCTCATACCAGCAGAAAGCACTGGCAGACCATCAATCTTACTGATTGAAGAAATTACATTGCCTTTCTCGTCACGTTCTGAAGTTACGTCACTTGGTGCAATCCATTCTTGTGCGCCATTGTCTGCTTCACGGTAATAAGTATCAGCTAATACCATGCCTTGACATAAAAGCTTTTTAAACGGTTCATCGCATTTCACTAAACCAACATCACGTAATAATTTATGGAAAAAACGTGAGTAAAGTAAATGCAAAATTGCATGTTCAATACCACCAATATATTGATCTACCGGTAACCAGTAGTTCGCTTTGGCAGGGTCAAGCATTTGAGTATCGTCATTTGGCGAACAATAACGTGCGTAATACCATGAAGATTCCATAAAGGTATCAAAAGTATCTGTTTCACGTAATGCTTCTTCACCGTTATAAGTCGTTTTAGCCCACTCTGGATCAGCTTTAATCGGTGATGTAGTGCCGTTCATTACCACATCTTCAGGAAGTACTACCGGTAATTCACTTTCCGGAACCGGCACTGACTCACCATTAGCAAGGTTCATCATTGGGATTGGTGTACCCCAGTAACGTTGACGTGAAACGCCCCAATCGCGTAAACGGTAATTAGTTTTAATTTTACCTTTGTTTTCGTTAGTTAATTTATCGCTAATCGCAGTAAAAGCTTGCTCAAAATCTAAGCCATCAAATTCACCTGAATTGATTAAAGTAGATTTCTCTGTAATGGCAGCAGTATTAATATCATCGCCGTCTTGACCAGCAATAACTTGCTCTATTGCTAAACCATATTTAGTCGCAAACTCGTAATCACGTTGATCATGACCCGGTACCGACATTACCGCGCCTGAGCCATAATCCATTAAGACGAAATTCGCTGCCCATACCGGCACTAATTTACCACTAAGCGGGTGAATAGCTTTAAGACCAGTATCAACCCCTTTCTTTTCCATTGCAGCCATATCGGCTTCAGTGGTCTTACTACCTTTACATTCTTCGATAAACGCAGCTAATTCAGTATTAGTTTTTGAGGCAGCTAATGCTAGCGGATGCTGAGCAGCAAGCGCGACATAAGTAACACCCATTAAGGTATCTGGACGTGTAGTGTAGATATCAAATTTTTCATCTGAATCATTAACTTCAAAAGTCATCTCAACACCTTGAGAGCGACCAATCCAGTTACGTTGCATGGTTTTTACTTGTTCAGGCCATTCAGTTAACTGGTCTAAATCATTAAGTAACTCTTCAGCGTAATCGGTAATTTTGATAAACCACTGTGGTATTTCTTTACGTTCAACCTTTGCGCCAGAGCGCCAACCGCGACCATCAATAACTTGCTCATTCGCTAAAACTGTTTGATCAACAGGATCCCAATTTACTGTGGCATTTTTCTTATAAACTAAACCTTTCTCAAAAAGTTGAGTAAAGAACCATTGTTCCCAACGATAGTAATCTGGCTTACACGTTGCTAACTCACGACCCCAGTCATAACCAAAACCAAGCGATTGCAATTGATTACGCATATAATCAATGTTTTCGTAGGTCCATTTTCCAGGTGCGGTTTTATTTTTAATCGCTGCATTTTCAGCAGGTAAACCAAAAGCATCCCAACCCATAGGCTGCATGACGTTTTTGCCTTGCATACGTTGGTAGCGAGAAATAACGTCACCTAAGCTGTAATTACGCACATGACCCATGTGTAACCGACCACTTGGGTAAGGGAACATGGCTAAGCAATAAAACTTTTCTTTGTCTGGGTTTTCAATCGCTTGAAAGGTGTTGTTATCAGTCCAAAATTTTTGTACTGTTGCTTCAATCGCTTGGGGATTATAAATGGCTTCCATTAAGGTTTTCTCGAATGCTTTTAAGGTGTTATCGATTTGTCTGCTAAACGATACAACAAGGTATGATTTGACGGCTAAATCGACGTTAGAATATCGCTGTAGAATACCTTATATAACTGGGTAACAACAAGCATAATTGAGCACAAACTGTAACTTTTCCTATACTTGAACCTATAGTTAAACCAATATGTGTAAAGGAGAATAATAATGTCACAACAAAATGATTACTTTGCCGATATTTATAGAAAACTCAATGACTGGTTAGAAGAAGTAAAAGAGGAACAAAAGCCGCACATTGATGAGTTCGTTAAGCAGGCTAAGTTATATGCAGGTGCTGCTGAAACAATGTCAGAGGAAAAGCTGCAACAATTTACTGATAATTTAAAATATGATTTGCATGACTTTTATCAATTAAACCGTACACAAGCTAAAAACTCTATCTACTTAGGTTTATTAAATGAAACTTTGTGGGATAACCTCGGCAAGTTAACCGATAAATCACAAGTAGAATGGGCTGAACTTGTTGATGACTTTAAGCATGATGGTTTATACAAAAGTGGTGATTTCATTGGTTTTGGTGTGCTGCAATGTGACCAATGCGATGAAAAAACAACGATAATGCATTTTAGTGAAATAGGTGATTGTGTTCATTGTGGCTCAAGCGACTTCATTAGACTTCCGCTCAATCCATAACCTTGTACTACAAAATTCAAATTAACGGACTAACAATCAACTTGTTAGCATAAATGTTAGCAAGTACACTAACGCCAAAATTTAGATATGCTAACGGCTGTATATTTATAGGCCAATATGCTTATTCATAACCTCTTTTAAAGGATTTACATGACTAAAACTCCTACTTGCCTTGAAGATCAAACCCGTGTGGGTGTTGATGATCTTACTTCTTCTTTGTCAGCTTCATTATTTTGTCATAATACAAAACCAGCGAGTAAGCTCAGTGATGCTGGCGCGCAAGGTTTTGTTGGGCATGAAAGGGCAAAAGAGGCATTGGACTTTGGTTTATCTATGTCAGCAATTGGCTTTAATGTTTTTGCCTTGGGTGAGCATGGTACGGGACGACAAACATTAATTAAGCAAATGCTGACTTCTCTTGCAACCAAAAAGAATGCACCAGATGAGTGGTGTTACACCAATAATTTTGATGAAAGCCATATTCCATTAACCTTGTCAGTTAAACCCGGTGATGGTAAAGAATTACTGGTCAGTATGAATAAATTTATTGATGCGTTAATTAGTTTATTTCCCGAAGTTTTTGATAATCCGGGTTATCAAAGACAAAAATCGGCTATTGATAGGGAGTTTAATCAAAAATATGATCAAGCAATATCGGTGGTTGAAGAGCTTGCATTAAAAGATAATGTGGTTTTATATGAAGAAAATGGCGAAGTAGGTTTTTCACCTTTGGTTGAGGGTAAGCCCTTAAATGATAAAGAATTCTCGAATTTAAATGAATCTGACAGAGCTAAGTTCTACAAATCATTAAATGAATTAGAGAATGTTCTTTCAGAGCAATTACTTGAATTACCATTATGGAAACGACTTTCTTTTGACCAATTAAGAAAGCTTAAAAATGATACTGCTGAGCAGGCCATTAAGCCATATTTAACCGAATTAGAAAAAGAATTTAGTAATAACCAAGGCGTACTAAAATATTTAGCCAAAGTAAAAAACCATGTGGTTGATGTCGTATTAGAAACATTAGTAACTGAGTCTGATGATACGCCAACCGATAGAGAGTTACGTAAAGTAATGGTTGAACGATTTTTGCCTAACCTTCTGGTTCCACATGTTAATACTCAAGGGGCACCTGTGGTATACGAGCAAAACCCAACCTACCAAAATTTATTTGGTCATGTTGATTTTGCTAGCTTTCAAGGTGGTACTTATACTAGTTACCGCTTGATCAGACCTGGTGCTTTGCATAAGGCCAATGGTGGCTATTTATTATTAGATGCTGAAAAAGTCCTTAGCCAACCTATGGTGTGGTCTCGTTTAAAGCTAGCGTTAAAAACTCAGCAAATTACCATCGAGAACCCTTATTCTGAATATAGCCAACCAAGTGGCTATAGTTTACAGCCAGAAAAAATTCCTCTAGCAGTTAAAGTAATACTTCTTGGTGACGCTGAAATTTATTATACCCTGCAAGATTATGATCAGGAGTTTACCGAGTTATTTAGAGTCTTAGCTGATTTTGATCGCCATCTTGATAAAACAGACAGTAACTTAATTGCTTTTGGGCAGTTAATCAGACAAAGAGCTGAGAAACATAATTATCCACAAGTGAGTAACGAAGCGGTATTAGAATTAGTACGTTATGCGCTTAGGCGAGGAGAGCATAAGCATAAAATTTCAGCCAATATAGTGCAGGTAAATGACTTACTCGATGAAGCAAACTACTGCTGGCAAAAGCAAGGCGGCAAAGGCTCTTTAACCGCTGAACATATTGCTTTAGCACAAGCAGCGAAAAAACGTCGAGTAGGAAGATTAAGTGAGACTTGGCTCAGTGAAATTAAAGAACAGCAGGTTTTAATTAATACTGAGGGTGAATTTATAGGTAAAGTAAATGGCCTTACTGTTCTTGAAATAGGTGATAGTGTTTTTGGTACTCCTGCACGTATTACTGCAACCGTTTATGCGGGTAGTGAAGGTGTTACTGATATCGAAAGAGAAGTCGATTTAGGCAAATCGATTCACTCGAAAGGTGTTTTGCTCTTAACGGGATACTTAGGTCATAAATACGGACAAACATTCGCTGTAAGTATTTCTGCAAATATTGCCATAGAGCAATCGTATGGTCATATAGACGGTGATAGTGCCTCTATGGCTGAACTTTGCGCGCTCATTTCTTCTATTACTTTATTACCAATAGATCAAGGCCTTGCTATAACTGGTTCAATTAACCAACATGGCGAAGTGCAATCGATTGGCGGCGTTAATGAGAAAATAGAAGGGTTCTTTCAGTTATGCCAAGATAAAGGTTTAACAGGGACACAAGGTGTTATTATTCCAAAAACTAATGTCATTAATTTAATGCTTAATGATGACGTTATCAGTGCTGTATCTCGCGGAGAATTTGTAATTCATGGCGTTGAAACAATTGATCAAGCACTTGAGTTATTGATGAAGGTTGATGCTGGTGTTATTAGTAAAACGGGTCGCTATCCACGAAAATCTATTCATGGCTTAGCGCTAGATAAACTAGAAAACTTTGCCGATATACTTAATGGGGAAGAAGAATAGTTATTGTCTACATTTCAAGCTAAATATAAGTCGTTTTGTTCGAAAATTGCACATGTGTAATGTATTTGTTAGTATCTTTAACATAAAAACAACAACTAGCATGAGATTCAAGTGGAATTTTCGACGGAAGAACTAGATTTTTTTAATAACATATTTACTGATCCCTCTAATGACAGCATCGTTAGTGACTCTCAGCATCAGCTAACGGTGCAAACAGATATTCCTCAGTATTTAAAGCAAGTATTAGTGGGTAGTAAACTCACGTTATTAGCTGAAATTAGCCATTATCAATTATGGTTTCCCGTCGCACTATCTATTGATGGACAAGGTGATTTCTCGCCCAAACTGAGTACACCTGAAATAATTGATGTTAAAGGTAGTGAGCGCAGTTGGCGGGTAACTACTCCTAAGAATGTTGCTGTAATTGATGTATTTAATGGTCAACAAATTGAAATCCTGTCACTTTCATCTACAGGGTTAACATTAAAAATGCCAACGTCAGGTGAAAAGCATCTTGATCTACAGCAGACTTCATTTGAAATGAGCCTCGCTGGCGAAGTTCCCTTGAAACTCGAACTTGATTTAGTCAGACATGAGAAGGGGGTTGTCGCAGCCAAGTTTAAGGGCCTTCAAGAGGGAAGGGAATCATTGAGAAAGTTCCTATTTAACTCGCACAAAATAGAATACTCAAATCTTTACCAAGACATAATTTTATAAAGTTCTTGCCAATCCATCAATAGTCTGTATAATGCGCGCCTCGATAACAGGTTGAATGATTTTCAGCCAAAGTTAGTCCGATAAGGGACTTACTTATACTAACTAGCGATAGTTAAATGGATGTATAAGTATATCGAAATGAGTGGGGTTTTACCGCCCAATAGACTTACCAGCTAGTTCGCCCCTAGAATTAGCAAGAAATATAGCGTCAATAGAACGCTATGCGCCTTAAGTCTTCCTGGTGGTTTCCTCGTATATATTTTACGCAGGTTAAGACTTAGCAATTTAAATCAAAT